>ENA-ORPH01003986-ORPH01003986.1-human-gut-metagenome-genome-assembly--contig:-NODE-3986-length-10214-cov-2.239591_pt1 | contig 10214 bp, 10 predicted proteins | sample MGYA00242142_ERZ509074 | MGnify/ENA primary metagenome ERZ509074 (study PRJEB26280, sample SAMEA2338724) | human gut metagenome | biome: human gut; feature: human-associated habitat; material: faeces... | reverse complement strand
AGCCGTTCGCGCAGGTCGGAGACCTCGAAGCACGCTGGCACGCGCTCACCGGCGAGGAATACAGACGCGCCGAAGCGCTGCTCGCGGACGCATCCGACCTGATCCGCACCACCTGCCCGCGCTGGCCCGCCGCCAAGCCCGCCACGTTGAATCGCATCGCCTGCATGGCCGTCAAACGAGCCATGCAGGCCGGCCCCGACATGTCGGGCGTCACCCAATCCACCCAGACGGCCGGCAGCTACAGCGAAAGCCTGAGCTACGCCAACCCCGCCGGCGACCTCTACCTCACCACGAGCGAGAAGGAAGCCTTGGGCGGCGACGGCGAGGCATGGGCCTACGACATGGCCGGAGGCGCGGCATGAGAGGCGAGGCCATCACCCTCATCCACCGCGTCAAAGCCGGCGAGGACCCCGGCGGCGGAATCATCTGGAACACCCGCGAGGAACAGGTGGACGACGTGCTCATACAGGACGGCAGCCAGTCGAACTCCACCGACCCCATCCGCCCCGACGGCATCCGCACCGCCAAAACCATCCACATGCCCCGCGCATGGCCCTACCGGAGCCTGCGCGGGGCCAAGGCGAGAATCGACGGCGTCGAATACACCGTGATCGGAGACCCCCGCCCCTACACGGGCGGCATGACCCCGACCCGCTGGAACCTCACCGTCGAACTCGCCGACACCAGAGGCTAGGAGAGCAACGCATGGCAAAGGTCAAACTCAACCTCGCCGGCTTCCGTGCGGTACGCCAATCCGCACCCATCCAGCAGACCATCGACCAACAGGCCGCGCTCATCGCCGCCCGTGCCAACAGCATGGCACAGGTCGAAGGCGCGACCTACGAGGCCGCAACCCATGTCAGCACCCCCAAAGGCAGCGTCGCGCTCGCCACGACCGGGCACGGCTCCGAAGGCAACGTGAAGGCGATGGAGGACAACGCGAAACACAACACGCTGCTCAAGGCGGTGAAACAACAGTGAGCATCGACCTCGAGACCACCGTCAAACAGTGGATCGACGCCGACCCCGAAAGCGACCTGACCGCCTACCTCGAAGTGCCCGCAGACCGCCCGCAACGGTTCGTGACCATCGAACGGGTAGGCGGCCGGGAACTCGAATACAGCAGCCACCCCACCATCGCCGTGCAGGTCTGGGCCGAAACCCGATGGCAAGCCGCCCAGCTCGCCACGGGCCAAGTGCTGCCTCGACTGCTCGACCTCGACCTGCTCGACCCCATCGCCGCCGTCGGCGTGGAAAGCGTCATCGACTTCCCCGACCCCGGCCCGCCGCCCCAGCCCCGATACCAGATCACCATAAGCCTCGACGTCGCCACCCGATAAGACGACGCCGCCCCATCCGAAAGGCACCATCATGGCCGAAACCAACTACAACAACAAGAAAAACGTCAGCCTCGGCAAGCCCAAGAAGACCGGCTGCCTCTACTACGCGCCCGCAGGAACCGCCCTGCCGACCGACGCGACCACCGCCCTGCCGGCAGCCTACACCTGCGTCGGCTACCTGTCGGAGGACGGCGTCACCAACGCCACCGACACCGACACCACCGACATCAACGAGATGGGCGGCATCAAGGTGCTGTCCGAGATCAGCGGCTACGGCGAGACATGGCAGTTCAACATGATCGAAACCAACGAAGCCAGCCTCAAACTGCGCTTCGGCACCGCGAACGTCACCGGCACCGCAGACAAGCTCACCGTTTACCACGCCATCCCGTCCGGCGAAAGCCTCGTGCTCGTGTTCGAGATCGCCATGACCGGCAACCGAGTCAAGCGCATCGTCGTCGCCGACGGCACCATCACCGAATTCGACGACACCACCTACAGCGCCGGCGACGCCATCGGCTACGGCGTGACCATGAGCGCCAACCCGAGCGACCTCATCAACGGAGCCACCAGCGTCGAATACATCGCCAACGTCGCCACCGCCTCGCTCAGCAAGTGATCCCACCCCGCGCCGTCCGGCGGGCGCACCCCTCTGAAAGGACACGCATATGGCAGCCAAGCAGCCGCAGGACCACAAAACCCCGAAAAACCAGCCCAAGACCGTCGAGGCCATGGGCGTCACCCTCGCCGTCAGCCCCGCGATCTTCGACGACCTCGACATGGTCGAATACCTCTACGACCTCCAAACCGCCCAGTCCGGCAACGGTGCCGGCGCGTTCGCCATCGTCCCCTTCCTCAAGAAGCTCTGCGGCCCCCAGTACACGGCCATGAAGGACGCATTGCGCGACCCCGACACCGGGCGCGTGAGCATCGACAAGGTCAGCGAATTCATCGCCCAGCTCCTCGAACAGGTCGCCCCAAACTCCTGACGCTCATAGGAATGCTCGCCACGGCACCCGACGCGCTCGAAGCGGACTTCCAGCGTTTCTATGGGCTTAACACCGACCTCATATGGACTGGCGAACTGCCCGCCAACCGGGCGGCCGCACTGGCCGCCAACCTCCCCCGCCAGTCCATCATCTGGCAAAAACTCAACCCGCGCCTCGCATGGGACGACCAAACCTACCTCCTCGCCGACATCCGCGACAGTCTCGCGTTCCTCGCCTGGACGAAAACCAAGGAAGCCTCACGCAAGGGCGCGCGCTGGCGCGGACAACTCCAACGCCCCGGCACCGTCCGGCATGAAGCCACGGGCGGCGAGGTCATGGCGATGGACGACGAACAACTAGCCGCATACCTGGCCGCACCGCGCACCACCATCAGGGAGGCATAGCATGGCAATCGAGATCGCCACCGCGTTCGTACAGATCGTGCCCAGCATGAAGGGCGTCGGCAAGGCCATCGAATCGGCGTTCGGCAGCGCATCGGAAACCGCCGGCAACACCGCCGGCATCAAAGCCGGCAACGGCTTCGCCGGCGGCTTCGGCGCGAAACTCGGCGTCATCACCGGCATCGCGCAAAGCGTCGCGGGCAAGGCCATCGAAGCGTTCATGGGCCTGTCCGGCGAGATCACCAGCGCATCCGACAGCGCCCAGAAGTTCGCCAGCACCCTGAACTTCGCCGGCGTCAGCGAACAGCAGATCAAACGACTCACCGCCAGCACGCAGGACTACGCCGACAAGACCGTCTACGACCTCAACGACATCCGCAACACCACCGCCCAGCTCGCCGCCAACGGCGTGCCCAACTACGACAAGCTCGCCGAAGCCGCAGGCAACCTCAACGCCGTCGCCGGCGGCTCCGCCGACACCTTCAAGTCCGTGGCGATGGTGCTGACGCAGACCGCCGGCCAGGGAAAACTCACGACCGAGAACTGGAACCAGCTCTCGGACGCGATCCCCGGCGCGAGCGGCAAGATCCAACAGGCACTCAAGGAGGCCGGAGCCTACACCGGCAACTTCCGCGACGCGATGGCCGACGGGCAGATCACCGCGCAGGAATTCAACGACGCGATCATGTCGCTCGGCTTCACCGACGCCGCCGTGGAAGCCGCCACATCCGCCAGCACCATCGAGGGAGCCACCGGCAACCTCGAAGCCGCGTTCGTCAAGCTCGGCGCGAGCGTGCTCGACAGCGTCAAACCCGCCATCACCGGCGGCATGAGCTGGATCGCCGACGGCGTCACCAACGCCGTGCCCGTCGTCCAGGCAGGCATCGAAGGGCTCATCGGCTGGTTCCAGCGCCTCTACTCCAAACTGGAGGAAAACGGCGCGATCACCGCGTTCAAATCCGCGTGGGGCACCATCAGGGGCGCGATCATGGGCGTCGTCAACATGGTCATCGACTGGGTGCACATGATCCCCCCCGAAGGTCTCGCCGACGGCATCAAACTCGTCGCCGACACGCTCAACTGGTTCATCCAGCACGGCAAGGAACTCGCGCCCATCATCATCGGCATCGGCGCCGCGTTCGCCGCAGTCAAGGGCTATCAGGCGCTCAACAGCGGTCTGCAGGCGCTCACCGGAACCATGAACACGGTGACGACCGCCGCCAAGGGCATCAGCAACGGCATCATGCTCATGATGGACTTGGGCGGCCCGATTCAAATGCTCAAACAGATGGGCTCCAGCCTCAGCCTCGTCAAGACGGCTCAGAGCGCGTGGAGCGCCGCCACCAAAATGGCGACCGCCGTGCAGGGCGCGTTCAACGCCGTCATAGCGGCAAACCCCATTGGCGCTATCGCCGTCGCCATCGCGGCCGTCGTGGCCGCGCTCGTCTGGTTCTTCACCCAAACCGAGGTCGGCCGCAAGGCATGGGCCGCGTTCACCTCATGGCTCACGGACACGTGGAACACGATCGTCGCCACCGCGCAAGATCTATGGAACGGGCTCGGCGAATTCCTCGCCAACCTATGGGCCACGATCACAGGTACCGTGCAATCCGCATGGGACGGCATCGCCGGCTTCTTCACGGGCCTATGGCAGACGATCAGCGGCGGCGTCACCGGCGCATGGACGTCGATCACCACGTTCCTGTCCGGCGTGTGGACCGGCATCAGCACGACCGCCACGACGATCTTCACCGGGATACGAGACTTCATCGTCAACGTGTTCACCGTCATCGGCGCGCTCATCGTCGCACCCTTGCAGGCGATCCAGAACGGCATCAACACCGTGTTCGGCTGGATACTCTCGTTCATCACCCAGCAGATGAACAGCACGAACACCGTGTGGAGCACCATCTGGACGGCGATCTACAACGTCGTCTCCACGATCTTCACGCTCATCAGCGGCTACATCTCGACCGCGGTGAACGCGATCCGCACCGTCATCGCCGTGTTCCTCAGCTTCCTCAAGGGAGACTGGCAGGGCGCATGGGACGCGATCAAGGACTTCTTCACGACCACATGGGACGGCATCAAAGCGTTCCTGTCGAACATCCTCGACGGAATCAAGGCCGTCTGGACCACCGTATGGACCGCCATCAGCACGTTCTTCACCGACGTGTGGAACAAGATCGTCGCGTTCTTCATGCCGATCATCAACGGCATCAGGACCACGATCGGCACCGTCCTCAACGCGATCCAGAGCGTGTGGACGAGCATCTGGAACGCGGTCAGGTCCGTCGCGTCCACCATCTGGAACGCGATCAGCGGCGTGGTGTCCACATGCATCCAGAATGTGAGCAACACCATCTCGACCATCCTGAACGCCATCAGCGGCGTGTGGACGAGCGTATGGAACTCGGTCAGCTCGTTCCTGTCGAACATCTGGCACGGGATCACGTCGGCCGTGTCCAACGGCATCCAATCCGTGTCGAACACGGTCGGCCGCATCCGCGACACCGTGCTCGGCGCGGTCAGCGGCGCGGGCCGATGGCTGTACGACACGGGCCGTCAGGTCATCCAAGGCCTCATCAACGGCATCGGCGGCGCGTTCCAGTGGGTCAGGAACACGATCAGCAACCTCGGCAGCAGCCTTGTCGGCTGGGCCAAGAGCGTGCTCGGCATCCACAGCCCGTCACGCATCTTCCGCGACGAGGTCGGCAAATGGATACCCGCCGGCATGGCCCAGGGCATCGACAAGGCCAGCGGCCTCGTCGAGGACAGCATCGACGGTCTGACCGACATGATCCCCACTGTGAGCCTGAAGGCCGACACCAGCATGCTCGAAACCCCATACGCCTACCAGACCCGCATCACGGGCGGCCGGATGACCTACACGATCGACAGCAGCCAAGGCGAATACGCGACCAAACAGGACATCATCGACGCCATCGATCAGGCGCTCAGCAGCGGCATCACGCTCAACCTGTCCGACCGAGGCGGCGAGGTCATGGCCGGCAAGCTCGCCAAACCCATGAGCTACGAACTCAACTACCTCGCCATGAGAGGCCGTTAAAACCAGAGAGGACAGCATCATGCTCTACCAGCGACGCATGCGCCTGCCGCATGTCGAAAACCCCACGCTCAACGGCGTCCCGCTGGAACGCATGATGCTGTCCCTATCCTCCGACGGCGTGACCATCGACGCCGCCAAACCGACCTTGAGCATGCAGGACATGCCCGGCCGCGACGGCCGGCTCGACCTGACCCTCACCGACCCGACCGGGGCAGCGTACATGGGCGACCGCGCCATCACGCTCAGCCTGTACGCCATCGGCGGCGAAGACGACATCCTCGCCGCCAAAACCCGGCTCGCCGCCCTAGCCGGCACCATAGTCTCACTCTCATGGCGCAGCCTGCCCGGCGAATACCAAGGCCGCATGAGCCTCGGCGCGTGGGAAGACAAATGGGCCGGCGACCACCAGATCGCCACCCTCGTGCAAGCCGAGATCGACGCCCACCCCTACCTGATCGGCCGCAGCCGATCCATCGCGCTCAAAACGGACGCGAACACGATCCACGTCAAAGGCAACCGGCCATGCTGGCCCACATGGACGCTCACCCCCGCCGCCGACGCCAAGACCGTCAGCATCAAGGACGCGCACGGCCACAAACTCGCCGTCACGTCCACCACCGCCATCACCGGACGCATCTCCATCGACACCGACCCCGACCACCGGGAGCTGCGCGTCAACGGCAACCTCATGACACCCACACTCGAATCCGACTACTTCCCCCTATTGCCCGGCCTGAACACGCTCACCCTCACCGGAGCCACCGCCGCCAGTCTCGCGTACAGGCCACTCACACTCATCTAGGAGCACACTCATGCGATACATGATCTTCGACCGCTGGGGCAACCCGCTCGGCGACCTGCCCTACGCCATCAAGGCCATCCGCACGAGAGCCACCGACGGCACCGACACCCTCGACATCACCACCATCGGCGAGATCAACAAGGACGAACGCATCGCGTTCAAGGACTCGATGGGCCGCTGGGCGGAATACCTATGCCAGTCCACCCAGACCGCCCGCGCCGCAGGCATGCCCGTCACCGTCGCCTACTGCACCGGCAGCATCGCCGAACTCTCGCGCACCTATATCGAGGACAAACGCAACCGCAACGCGAACGCCAAAGCCTGCCTCGCCAAAGCCCTCGAAGGCACCCGGTGGGCGGTCGGCACCGTCGAGACCGGCACCATCACCGGCACGGCCAACCTCGCCTTCTACCACTGCACCGCCCTCGACGCCATCCAGAAAATCGCCGACACCTACGGGCTCGAAGTCCAGACCGAATACCAGCCCGACCCGACCGGCAACCAGATCGGCCGGCGCATCATCCACCTCGTCGAACACCGGGGCTCCACCAACACCACGAAACGCTTCGAATACGGCAAAGACCTCACCCAAATCAAACGCGACATCGACAGCGGCGACGTCATCCCCCGCCTCTACGGGTGGGGCAAAGGCATCGAACAAACCAACGAGGAAGGCGAGGCCACCGGCGGATACAGCCGCAAAATCAGCTTCGCCGACGTCAACAACGGCAAACCCTACGTCCAAGACGACCAAGCGCTCGCCAACTGGGGCATCGTGGGAGCCGACGGCACCAGACACCACAGCGAAGCCGCCGTGGACTTCCCCGACTGCGAAGACCCCAAGGAACTCCTAAACCTCACCAAAGCGGCGCTCAAAACCCGCACCACGCCCGTCGTCTCCTACACCGCCGACGTGACCGCCCTCGGACAAGCCGGCTACGACCCGGAAGGCACGGACGTCGGCGACAGCGTGCAGATCATCGACACCAGCTTCACCACACCATTGCGCCTCGAAGGCCGCATCCTCCAGATCGAGGAAGACCTTGCCGGCAGCCTCGCCGACACCAAGATCACCCTCGGCAACATCCGGCAATCCTACACGCAGCGCCTCGCCGCCCAACAGCAGGCGCTCGACAAACTCGTCTCCAACTCCGGCGCATGGAACAGCGCCGCCGGCGGCACCGGCCCGTACATGAAGGACCTCATCGACCGCATCAACCAGATCATGAACGCCACCGGCGGATACACGTACCTCAAACCCGGCCAAGGCATCTACGTGTACGACAAGCCGATCGACCAGCACCCCACGCAGGTCATCCAGATCGGCGGCGGATACTGGCGGTGCGCAAGCTCGAGGAACGCGAACGGCGACTGGAACTGGCGCAGCCTCGCGAACGGCAAAGGACTCTTCGCCGACGCGATCTACACCGGCCTGCTCTCCGATGCCGCAGGCTACAACAGCTGGAACCTCGACACCGGCGACTTCAAACTCTCCGCACGAACGACGGTCGGAGGAAAAACGGTCGACGCGATCGCCGGAGACTCATCGTCGGCAGCGCTCGCCGAGGCGAAGAAGTACGCCGACCAGATGAAGCGTGAGTCCGACCAGACCGACATCGACAACCTCGCCGCGGCCAAGGACTACGCGCAGGCGAAAGCCGAAGAGGCCCGAAAGAACGCGCTCGCGTCCGCCTCGACGGACGCGACGAACAAGGCGAACGCGGCCCTCGAGGCGGCGAAGAAGGCGGCGGCCGACGGTGACACCAGCACGCTCGAAGCCGCCAAATCGTATGCCGACAACACGGCCACGAGCCATGTGAACACGTTCGAGAAGGCGCTCACACAGCAGTACATCTTCAACAAGCTCACGAACAACGGCCAGCTGCAGGGCCTGTACATGAGCGGAGGACTGCTGTACGTCAACGCCACCTACCTGCGAAGCGGCATCATCAGCGGCGCGAGAAGCTACTGGAACCTCGACAGCGGCATATTCTCCATGACCGACGCCAACGGCGTCGAAACGGTTCATCTCGACGGCAGCGGAGGCCATAACACGCTCACAGGAACCTTCCAGACTGGCGCGTCCGGATCTCGCCTGTGGATGAGCCCGAAATTCAAACAGAAGCCGATCGGAGGATCCGCCGACATCACCGGCGCCGGCATCTCGTTCATCCACGCGACAGATGCGGCGCAGCAGCCATACATCGCTGCCGAGTCCACGAATTCCGAGGTGGGCGAGATCTCGACGCTCACCTTCAACGGCGGTCGTCGCGCGAACACAGATCCAGGCGCCTTCGTACGAGTCGGCAGCACGAAAACCGACAACGCCAAGATGCGAGGTGTCTTCCAGGCACTCGTCATGCGCGACTACAGCCTGTCGTCAAATGACGCGAAAAGCTCCGGCGCACGACTGGTGTCTTCGGCCTCTCCAGACACAAACGCGATGGACACGTATTCGGAACTTGCGGCATGGGATCCGAACGGCGCCGTCGGGGTGAAGGCAGACATCAACACCGGATACCTCTACATGGGAGGCTTCCTCGGAGGCTATGCGAACCGTCATACTCTCGATGGATCCATGGCATGGAAGGCATGGATGCCGAACGGCGGGGCGATCTCGGTCGGCGCGGGCGCGACCGTGCACTTCACCGCGTCGTCGCCGGCAAAATACGGCAGATACTACGCCGTCGCAAACGCTGACGGAGAATGGGGCGGCATCATCATGCACGTCAAAAACACCGGAGGACAATCCGGATGGGACATCCTAATGTACAACGCCGACCGGAACCCATGTACGGTCGACATGTATTGCGACACCTTCGGATGGCTCGTCAAATAAGGAAAGCCAAACATGAGACAAACCATGACAATGAGCGACGGGAACATCATCGTCAACTGCGACGAACCCGTCAACGGATACCAGCAATTCGTGTTCTCCCCAGGAACCATTGCATCCTGGACGGCACTGCTCGGACTTGGATCCACAGCCGAAGCAGTCGCCGCGATAATGCAAGGCGTCGAGGACACGACGCGATACGATCCGTCAACCGGCAGGGGGGTCTGGACGGAGGCCTATGAAGCGCTCGAAGCGGCGCTGAACGACAGTGCGGCGGACATGTCAATGCTCGCCGATGACGGAACCGTCCAGAACGATCCGCTGACTGTAGCCCGCAACGACACCAGAAAAGGCATGCACCTACCAACCATCCCGCAACAGGCGCAATCGGTATCGACATACGCCCTCGAAGACTCAGACGCCGGAACCGGCATAGACACGTCCTGCGTTGACGCACAGGCGCTTTCCGACCTGCTCTCGGACAAGACGGTTGCCAATGCCATCGACAACGCCGAGGAAAGCTTCTACGCAAGCCTCATGCCGCAACCAATAACCAGATGAAAGGTAGTAGAAAAATGAACGATGACCAGCAGTACGTCAGCTTCGACCGACTCGTATCGCAGAAGCTTTCCGAACAACTCGCCGACGCGAACCGGCAGATCGCCACACTCGCCGCCATGTGCGACATCAAGGACGCGCAGATAGCCGAACTCCGCAGCCAGCTCGAAAACAAGGACGACGGCAATGGCAACGCTTGACAGCTTCCGCGAAGCCAC
>ENA-ORPH01003983-ORPH01003983.1-human-gut-metagenome-genome-assembly--contig:-NODE-3983-length-10221-cov-4.304643_pt1 | contig 10221 bp, 10 predicted proteins | sample MGYA00242142_ERZ509074 | MGnify/ENA primary metagenome ERZ509074 (study PRJEB26280, sample SAMEA2338724) | human gut metagenome | biome: human gut; feature: human-associated habitat; material: faeces... | reverse complement strand
ACCGTCAGGAAATATTTCGGCGAGGCGATTGTCGTCACGCAGGAGGTGGACGACATCATCTCGTCCCCCATCGTGAAGGAGGCTATCATCACCAACTCGGACTGCAAGATCCTGCTCGACCAGAAGAAGTACATGAACAAGTTCGACGGCATCCAGTCGATGCTCGGTCTGACGGACAAGGAGAAGTCGCAGATACTCTCCATCAACCTTGCCAACCATCCCGGACGGAAGTACAAGGAGGTGTGGATCGGTCTGAACGGTGTGCAGTCGGCGGTGTATGCCACGGAGGTATCGGCTGCCGAATACCTGACCTATACCACCGAGGAGAGCGAGAAGACGGAGGTGTTCGCACTGGCGGAAGAGCTGGGCGGGGATTTGGAGCTTGCCATCAAGCGGCTGGCGGAGACGAAGTATAAATAATGTGCCGATGCGCTGAAGTGGCGGACAGGCTGCCGGACGGGTGGTTGATTGACCGGACGAACGGCTAAAGGGTCGGATGATTGACCAAACGGCTAAACGGTCAAACGGTTAAACGGTTAAACAGTTGGCTGGCTAAACGGCTGGATGTACAAACGGCTAAACGGAATGGAGAGAATAAAATTTTGTAAAACTTAAAAAAACGGAATCAAGATGAAACGATTGAATTTAATCCTGCTGCTGTCGGCGGTAACAGTGGCGCTGGCGTTTGTCATTTCCTGCAAGGAGACAAATGCGGAACGGTTGGAAAAGATGTGCGGCGAGTGGGTCAGCACGGGCGGCAAGCCGCCCTTCACCCTCTGGGAAGAGGACGGCAAGTACCGTGTGACGGTCATGCACAGGAACCACAAGGGCGGCAGTGAAGCGGAGACCTACCTCGTCCGGGAAACGGAAGGGGTGCTGTTCATCGAGACGGGCTTCGCCGTGATGATGGACTATGACCGGGAGAAAGACCGCATCCGGCTGTCGCCGGGCGGAGAGTACAGGAGAAAGAGTGACGGAACCCTAAAACAGTAAGGACATGAGAACGATAAAGGCAATCATTCTGGGCGTGGCGTGCCTGACGGCAGGTGCGGCCAACGCCCAATGGGTCGTACACGACCCCGGCAATCTGGCGCAGGGCATCATCAACACGACCAAGGAGATCGTGGAGACCTCCGCCACCGCACAGCACACGCTGGACGGATTCAGGGAAACGGCGAAGATATTCGAGCAGGGGCGGAAGTATTACGATGCGCTCAAGGCGGTGCATGACGTGGTGAAAGGCGGCGTGAAGGTGAAGAAGTCCATCGGGCTGGTGGCGGACATCTCGGAAATCTACGTGCGCAACTACCAGAAGATGCTGGGCGACCCGAACTACACGCCGGACGAGCTGGAAACCATCTCGTTCGGGTACGCCAAGCTGCTGAGCGAGAGTGCGGACATCCTGCAAGACCTGAAGAACGTGGTGAACGTGACGGGGATGTCGCTCTCGGACGCCGAACGGCTGGCGATCATCGACCAGAGCTACAAGCGGCTGCTGGAGTACCGCAACCTCGTGCAGTATTATACGGACAAGAACATCTCGGTGAGCTACCTGCGGGCGAAGAAGAAAAAGGACGCCGACCGGGTGGTGGCTCTCTACGGGGATGCGGAAGACCGTTACTGGTGAGAGTGGCAATATATAATAATGTTCACGTACATAAATATAATATAGGACTATGTTGTTAGCGATAGACTTCACGAACCTGCACGAGATATTGCAGGTATTGTATCAGGACATGATGCCGCTCTGCGAGAAGCTGACGGGGGTAGCCAAGGGAATTGCCGGGCTGGGTGCGCTGTTCTACGTAGCCGCCAAGGTGTGGCAGGCGCTCGCCCGTGCCGAACCCATCGACGTGTACCCGCTGCTCCGCCCGTTCGCCATCGGGCTGTGCATCCTCTTCTTCCCCACCTTCGTCATCGGCACGATCAACACGGTGCTCTCGCCCGTGGTGAAGGGCTGCCACGGGATGCTCGAATCACAGACCTTCGACATGAACCGGTACCGGGAGCAGAAGGAGACGCTGGAGAGGGAGGCGTTCCGCCGTGACCCGGAGAAGGCGTATCTGGCGAGCAAGGAGGACTTCGACAAGAAGCTCGACGAGCTGGGCTGGTCGCCCAAGGACTTGAAGACGATGGCGGTGATGTACATCGACCGGACGGAATACAACATGAAGCGGAACATCCGGCTGTGGTTCCAAGAACTGCTCGAACTGCTGTTCCAGTCGGCTGCGCTGGTGATCGACACGATACGGACGTTCTTCCTGATCGCCCTCTCCATCCTCGGTCCGATAGCGTTCGCCCTCTCGGTCTATGACGGGTTCCAGAGCACGCTCACGCAGTGGATAACGAGGTACATCTCCATCTACATGTGGCTGCCCGTGAGCGACCTGTTCAGCTCGGTGCTGGCACGCATCCAAGTGCTGATGCTCACCCGTGACATCGAGGCGATGAGCGACCCGACCTTCATCCCGGACAGCTCGAACACGGTGTACATCATCTTTTTAATCATCGGGATATTCGGGTACTTCACCATCCCGACGGTCGCCAACTGGATCATCATGGCGGGCGGGGTGAGCCAAGCCAACCGTGCGATGAACCAGACCGCAAACAGGGTCGGCAACGTCGCCGCAGCGGGTGCGGGTGCCGCCGTGGGGAACATCGCCGGAAAAATCATCAAGTAGCGTCGGATGCCCCAAGAAAATGAGTCATAACGAATAAAAAACCGGAAACATGGAATTTAAAAGTTTGAAAAATATCGAAACGAGCTTCAGGCAGATACGGCTCTTCACGCTGGTATTCGCCTGCCTGTGCGCCGTGGTGACGGGCTTCGCCCTGTGGAAGTCGTACAGCTTCGCCGAGGCGCAGCGGCAGAAGATCTACGTGCTGGACAACGGCAAGAGCCTGATGCTGGCGCTCTCGCAGGACGTGCGGCAGAACCGCCCGGTGGAGGCACGGGAGCACGTGCGCCGCTTCCACGAGCTGTTCTTCACGCTCTCGCCCGACAAGTCGGCTATCGAGGGCAATATCAAACGCTCGCTGCTGCTGGCGGACAAGAGCGCCTTCAACTACTACAAGGACCTCTCGGAAAAGGGGTATTACAACCGGATAATCTCGGGGAACATCAACCAGATGATAGAGATAGACAGCCTGCGGTGCGACTTCGACAAGTACCCGTACAGCGTGCGGACATTCGCCCGGCAGATCATCCTGAGGGAAAGCTCCGTTACGGAGCGCAGCCTTGTGACCCGCTGCCGCCTGCTGGATGCGGTCAGGAGCGACAACAACCCGCAGGGCTTCATCATCGAGGGCTTCGAGGTCACGGAGAACAAGGATTTGCAGACCCTCAAACGCTGACGGCTATGATAAGGAAATTCATCACAAAGGCGCAGGACTGGGCGGACGGGAAGCTCCGCCGCCTCGCCGGGCGTATCTCGCCCGACATGCGTGTGGCAATCATCCTCGTGATGCTGGCGGCGTTCGGCGCACTGTCGGTCTATATGACCGTCTCCTCCATCTACCGCATCGGCAGGAACGACGGGAAGGAACTGGGGATAGAGCATGTCAGGCGCCTGCAATTGCCCAATGACAGTATTATCAACCCTTTTGAAAGCGGACGGCATGGGACTGGCGGAGAAGTTGAGTGAGTGGCTGCTCCGCCGCCGGGAGCGGCAGGAGGAGCGGAACATGAGGCAGGTGGCGGCGTATTTCGGGAGCCTGCTGAATAAGAGGCGTGCGGATGCCGGTGCAATCCTCCAGTCCGTCAGGGACTACCGGGACTGCCCGGAGGTAACAAGGAAACAGGCGGAGCTGCTGCTGGAACACAGGTTCTTCCGGTACGTGTACCAGACGGGCTATCCCGAATGGCGGGCGGTCATGGACGCCCTGAAAGAGACCCGTTACGGGATGCGTGAGGGGGCGGCAATCCCCCGGAGCGTGAGGGAGGCGGCGGAAAGCCCGATGCTGCGTCTGGCGGCGCAATACAAGGTGCTGGAGTACGAGTACACGAGGCGCAACGCCCCGCAGCCGTTATCCCCCGAAGCGCAGGCGGAACGGGATGCGGCGCACCGGCTGCTGAACTGCTGCATGAGGGAGGGCGACCTCGACGCACTGAAAAGGCTTGCCCTGAAAGGCGAGAAACCGGACGACTCGGTGGCCATCCGCCACGGGCTGGCGGAAGGCTACCGCAGGCTCGAAGAACTGAGCCGGGAATGGAGCGAGGAGATGCGGGGCGACAACCACACCGTCATGGAACAGATCGAGTTGCGGGAGGCGGACGAGCGGGGAAAGCTGATGCGGCAAGCCGCCGCCCTTTACGAGAGGAAGACGGGCGGCAGACTGCCCGGCGACTATCTGGAAGCGGTGAAGACGGAACGGGCGCTGCTCCACGGGCTCGCCCGCCACGGCTGGGACGGTCAGCGGGAAGTACCGAAGGAGACGGTGGAGAAGTACGGGCTGACGAGGGACTTTGCCGGTATCGCCCGGCTGAGGTGGGACTACCACCTGAGCGAGGACAACGGGGACTTCTCCCGTGACTACCCGGAAGCCGCCATCGGACGCCACAACCGTGCCATCCGGGAGCGGGCGGCGAAAGAACTGGCAGGTCTGGAAGCGAGGCTGTTCCCCGAAAAGGCGGCAAGCCGGGAACGGAAGGCTGCGCACCTGCGGGCGGACAACCGGGCAAGCCCCACGGCATCGCTCAAACGGGAACGGAAGGAGCCGCCCGGCAAGCGGCAAACCGGGGAGACAGGCAGAAGGAAGCCTCCGGGGAGAAGAATCAGAATGTAGGACAACCATAATTTTTTGACATGATGGAAGAACAGAACCAAGAAAAAGCAACGGCAACGCAGCACGTGACGGTGGCGGATGCCGCAGCCCCGGAGACGGGGAACGGAAAGAAGGAGGACAAGGGCGGCGGGAAAAAGGAGAAGAAGACAGCCAAGCCGCTCACGCCAAAACAGTTGCAGCAACGGAAGAAGCTGATGGTATATCCGCTGATGGGCTTGCTGTTCCTCGGCTCGATGTGGCTGATATTCGCACCTTCGGAGGAGCGGGACGTGAACCGGGACACCGTGGGGGCGTTCAACGCCGACATCCCCCTGCCGGAGAACGACGGGATCATCGGCGACAAGCGGAAAGCCTACGAGCAGGCGCAGGCGGAGAAACAGCAGGCGGAGAAGGTGCGCTCGCTGGAGGACTTCGCCTTCTCCGAAGAGAGCGATGCGGACGGGGTGGAAATGGAACTGCCGGACAGCGAGCCGGAACGGGAACCGTTCAGGGACTACTCGGGCAACGGCGGCGGCCGCTCCTCCGTCGCCGCCTACCGGGACATCAACCGTCAGCTCGGCTCGTTCTACGAGGAGCCGAAGGTGGACGGGGAAAAGGAGGAGCTGAAAAGGCAGGTGGAGGAGCTGACCGCCAAGTTAGAAGAAAGGGAACGGCAGGCGGGCGGAATCGACGATCAGGTGGCGCTGATGGAGAAGAGCTACGAGCTTGCCGCCAAGTACATGGGGCAGAACGGGCAGGACGGCGCAACCGTGCAGGCACCCGCCACCGGGCAGGGCGGCAACGGTCTGGGACAGCCCGCCGTGGCGGTGCAGGCGGCACGGGAGCGGACGGTATCGGGGCTGCGACAGCCCCTAAGCGATGCGGAGTTCATGCGGCGGTACAGCCAGCCGAGGAACTACGGCTTCAACACGGCGGTAGGCAGCGGGTACGCTATGGGGAAGAACACGATACGGGCGTGCATCCACGGGGATCAGACGATTATGGACGGACAGACGGTGAAGCTCCGGCTGCTCGAACCGCTGCAAGCGGGAAACCTTGTGATTCCGCAGAACACGCTCGTTGCGGGTACGGGAAAGGTACAGGGGGAACGGCTGGATATCGTGGTGTCGTCCATCGAATACCGGGGGAACTTGCTGCCCGTGGAGCTGGCGGTGTATGACAGTGACGGGCAGAAAGGCTTGTCTGTCCCTTCATCACTGGAACAGGAAGCGGCAAAGGAGGCGATGGCGAACATCGGCGGCGGGCTGGGAACGAGCATCTCGTTCGCACGGAGCGCCGGACAGCAGGTGGCGATGGACATCACCCGTGGGCTGATGCAGGGCGGCAGCCAGTACCTTGCCAAGAAGTTCCGCACGGTAAAGGTGCACCTGAAAGCGGGGTATGAGCTGATGCTTTACGCCAAAGAGTAGCGTACTTTTTCTTTTGCCTTGACGCAAAAGAAAAAGATACCAAAAAGAAAAAGTCAAGACTGCATTTTCTCGCTACTCCACTTCGCAATTTTCGGGGACAAAAAGAACTCGCTACGCTCAAACAGCTTTTTGTCCTTGTCCGAAAATCGCTGCGTTTCGCTTTACGCTGCGAAAATGAGGTCGGATTTCATGCGGATAGTAGATTTTTGTATGGGAGGAAGTGGCTGGAGGATATGATAATTAGCGATAATAATTAGAACAATAATTAAAAAGAAAGGACAAATGAAAAAGATTTTTGGATGGGTCGCCCTGCTTATGGGCATGGTGACGGGTGCGAACGCACAAGTGAATGATACGATACAGCGGGCTGCGGGCAACGACCTGTATCAGGGGATTACACGGAAGCTACCCTACCGGCAGATGGTTACGCCCCACGGGGTGCAGGTGACGTTCGCCAAGACAGTGCATATCATCTTCCCCTCGGCGGTACGGTACGTGGACTTGGGAAGCGATTGGATTATCGCCGGGAAAGCGGACGGTGCGGAGAACGTGATCCGGGTGAAGGCGACCACCGAGGGGTTTCCGGGGGAAACGAACTTTTCCGTTATCTGCGAGGACGGGAGCTTCTATTCGTTCAATGCCCGGTATGCGCATGAGCCGGAGATGCTGAACATCGAGATGAAGGATTTTTTGGAGAACGGGGACACGACGGACTTCTCCCACACCCGGATGAATATCTATTTCAGGGAACTGGGTAACGAAAGCCCGCTCTTGGTGAAGCTGATCATGCAGAGCATCTACAAGGAGGACAGGCGGGAGATCCGGCACTTGGGCTGCAAACGCTTCGGGGTGCAGTTCCTCCTGAAATCCGTCCACTCGCACAACGGGCTGTTCTATTTCCACACGGAAACGAGGAACAGGTCGAACGTGGCTTTCCAGACGGACTTTATCCGGTTCAAGATCGTGGACAAGAAAGTGCCGAAGCGCACCGCCATTCAGGAACGGGTGATCGACCCGGTGCGCAGCTACAACGAGGTGCTGGTGACGGAGGGGAAAAGCGACGTGCGCACGGTGTATGCCGTCCCGCAGTTCACCATACCGGACGACAAGCTGCTGGTCATCGAGCTGTTCGAGAAGGACGGCGGCAGACACCAGACCATCCGGGTGGAGAACGCCGACCTCGTGGCGGCAAAACAGATTAACGAACTGAAAATCAAGTAAGCGATGAAAAGGTTACTGTTCATTATCCTGCTTTTCGGGGTGTGCCTGACTTTTAACCGGGCACACGCCCAACGGTGCCTGCCCGGAATGAGGGGCATACAGCTCACGGGCGGGCTGTCGGACAACATGCGCTGGAAAAACGGCGACGGCTTCGGCTACCACGCCGGGATAGCGGTGAGCACCTACACGAAGAACGCCCACCATTGGGTGGTCGGTGCGGAATACTTGGAGAAGCGGTACGGCTACCGGGACTGCCTCTATCCGGCGAGCCAGCTCACGGGCGAGGGCGGCTATTACCTGAACTTCCTGTCAGACCGGAAGAAGACGTTCTTCGCCGCACTGGGGCTGTCCGCCCTTGCCGGGTACGAGACGGTGAACTGGGGCGAGAGCCTGCTGCCGGACGGCTCCCGGCTCACGGATGAGGACAATTTCATCTACGGGGGTGCGCTGACGCTGGAGCTGTCCGCCTACGTGACGGACAAGATTGTCTTGCTGGTAAACGGTCGCCAACGGGTGCTGTTCGGCGGCGACTGCGGGAAGTTCCACACGCAGGTCGGCGTGGGAATACGTTTTATGATTCGATAACTGCTATATTATAATAATGTATATATGAGGACAATGATTTATAAAATACTCACGGGCTGCTACATCGTGGCCGCCCTCGTGCTGGTCGCAGCCTGTAATGACGGGCTGGACATTCAGACGAAATACCCGTTCACGGTGGAGACGATGCCCGTCCCGAAGGAGCTGAAAGTGAACGAGACGGCGGAGATACGGTGCGAGCTGAAACGGGAAGGACGCTGGGAGGACACCCGGTACACGATCCGCTGGTTCCTCTTCGACGGGGAAGGGACGCTCAAACTGGACGACGGCACGGTGCTGCTGCCCAATGACCGCTACCCGCTGGAGAAAGAGACATTCCGGCTCTATTTCACCCCGCTGTCGGACGAGCAGAGCAGCTTCACCGTCTGGGTGGAGGACTCGGACGGTCAGGCGGTCGAGCTGGAATACGACTTCAATGCGGACAACGACAAGGAGGACGGGGATGGAAGTGGAACTGAGGAAGAGTGAGGTACCGGCTTTGGCGGAACTGAAAGACCTGTGCCGGCACGAGTGTACCGTAGAGCGGTGCGCCGATGCCGTCAGGGAGTTCGGATGGTCGCTGGAGCATGTGCCGGAGGACATGAAAACCCCGGAGATGTGCCGCCGTGCGCTGGCAGCGAGTGCGGAACTCGGTTACGGGCATCTGGCATTGCTGCACCATATCCCGTTCGCAGAGGTCTGCATGGAAGCCATACGGGACTGGTACGGCGAGGGCAGAGCCGATCTTTACGAGGTGGCTTCGGCAATCCGACCGGAGGTGTTCGACGGGAAGATGGCGGATTTTCTGGTGGCGGAGGACGGCAGGTGCCTGTCCCTGCTGCCCGTCCACCTGCAAACGCCGGAGCGGGCGGCGAAGGCGGTGGAGGTGTCGGGGGCGTCCGCCCTCCTTTCCGACCGGGTGAAGCTGGGATTGAAAACGCCGGAGCTGTGGCGGAAATGCGCCGAACATAGCTGGATGTCATTCGTGATGATTCCGTGGAGGGAACGGTCGCCGGAAGCGTGCCTGACGGCGTATCTGAACTATCCCGGAATGATCCATGCCCACCCCCATGTCGTGCCGCAACCGGTGGACAGCTATTGCAACGTGTACTCGCTGTGCCGCCTGATGGAGCAGATGACGGGCGGGAAATTCACCTACGGGCAGATGGCGGACTTCTACGGGGGAAAGCCGATGGCGGTCAAGTGCATCGAGGTGCCCGATGGTTTCCTGAAAGACCGTGAGGTGACTTTCGACCGGCAGAAAGAGACGTTTCGCATCGCCCCTCTCAGCCAGCGGCAGGAGCAGAAGCAGCAGGAACGGCAAGAACCGGAACGGAACGACGCACCCAAGAGGCGCAACGGAATGAAAATATGAGACAACCTATTAAAAAAACAGAAACATGGAACAAGAAGAAAGAATGTATCAGGTGCCTTTGGAGATGATATGCAGGCACGACCGCACGGCGGAGGTGTGCCGTGCCGCCGTTGAAGAGGACGGCTGGCAGTTGGAGAACGTGCCCGAAGAGGTGAAGACACCGGAACTGTGCCGGAAGGCGCTGGAAACGGAAGCGGGATTCGGGAACGACTTCCACCGGGGGCTGGTCCAGCATATCCCGTCCCCGGAGGTGTGCATGGAGGTGCTGAAGGAGTGCAGCAAGGTCTGCCCGGAGGAACTCTACGGGGTGGCGGCAAGCATCCGCCCGGAGGTGATGAACGGCGAAATGGCGGACTTCCTGCTGCCGCTGGACGGCAGGTGCATCAGCATCCTGCCCGTGCACCTGCAAACGCCGGAGCGGGTGCGGGTGGCGGTGGAAACGTCGGGGATGTCCGCCGTCGGGCGTGGCGGAGTGCCGAAAAGCCTGCTCACGCCCGAAGTGTATGTCAGGTGCGCCGCCCACAGCCGGGAGTCGCTGATGATGATCCCGTGGGCGGAACGCTCGCCGGAGGTCTGCCTGATGGCGAAGACACTGTACCCGGACTGGGTGAGGAATCACCCGGAGTTCGTGCCGGAGAGCGTGCATAACCAAGACAGCATCTACACGCTGAACAGCCTGATGGAAAGCCTGACGGGGGAAAAGTTCAGCTACCGGCAAATGACGGACTTCTACAACGGGAAGCCGCTGGAGGTGAAACGGATGGAGACGCCGGACGGCGTGCAGAAGGACAAGTCGGTGAAGTTCGACAAGGAGACGGGGAAGTTCTCCTTCTCCGACATCCGGCAGGA
>ENA-ORPH01003976-ORPH01003976.1-human-gut-metagenome-genome-assembly--contig:-NODE-3976-length-10248-cov-4.291573_pt1 | contig 10248 bp, 8 predicted proteins | sample MGYA00242142_ERZ509074 | MGnify/ENA primary metagenome ERZ509074 (study PRJEB26280, sample SAMEA2338724) | human gut metagenome | biome: human gut; feature: human-associated habitat; material: faeces... | reverse complement strand
AGCTGTAATTATTGAATTTCTTTTTATACATGTTTTCACCTCGCGAGTAAAAAAAACAACCACCCAACAACCGAGTGGTTTTCATGTATAAAATTATTCAATTACCAAAATGAGGGAGTGAGGATGATTAAGCTTCCATTATGTTATCTGCCCAAAGTTCGCATTGGGTCATAACAGTTGAGACGGCATCTTCCATTCCTTCGGGCGGATACTTATGTTTTTTAAGCAATTTTTTGATAAGTAATCTCATCTTGGCGCGGGCGTTTTCTCTTTTTTGCCAATCAATGGTTTTGTTCTTGCGCAAAGTATCGGTCAATTCTTTGGTAATGGCTATCAGCTCGTCGTTTTCGTAAAAATCCTTTACGGCTTCGGGACGAGTTAAGGCGTCGTAAAAAGCTACTTCATCAGGCGTAAGCCCCAAATCGCTTCCTTCTTTTTGAGCGGCGGCAATTTGCTTTGCCAGATTAAGCAGTTCTTCAATGACTTGTTCGTTTGTCAGCATGCCGTTTAAATAGCGGTTCATTGCTTTTTGGATGATTTCGCTGAATTTTTCGGATTTAACGACGTTTGTATGCCGATAAACAGAAATTTGCTCGGCAATTAATTTCTTTAAAAGCTCAAGAGCCAAGTTTTTTTCTTTCATCTTAGAAATGTCTTCCAAAAACTTGGGATCAAACAAAGAAAATTCTTTTTGAACGTCTGAAAACAAATTGATGACGCCGTCGCTTTTGATACTTTGTTTTAAAAGCGCGTTTATTTTTTCGTTCAGTTCCGGCAAAGAAATTTTTTTCCCGCCGTTTCCCGTACAGGACAATCGAACCGTCAGAACGCGCACGGCTTCGATAAATGCGGCTTCAATGCGCAAATTTTCTTCAATTACGGACGAGCACAACGATAAAGCCTGATGCAGCAATAAAGCTTCTTTGACAAAGTTTTCTTTTTGCGTTTCTCTGCCGCGTTCAATAATAAAGTTGACGGCACCGCTGATTAATCGTGCGCGTTCAAGATTTCCCAAACCGGCAAAGCCCGAATAATCAAAACCGTGGAGAAGATTTCTGCAAACTTCCAATTTTTCCAAAAATTTAGGAGCGGCGACTTTTGATATATCGGTATCGCCGTAATTTTTGCGGTCACGGACGGTATAATCGTTCATTGCTTGTTTCAAAGCGTTGGCGATACCGACATAATCGACGATCAATCCGCCTTCTTTGTCTTGGAATACGCGATTGACGCGGGCGATTGCCTGCATCAGGTTATGTCCGCTCATCGGTCTATAGACGTACATTGTTGCCAAAGACGGAACGTCAAAACCCGTCAGCCACATATCGACAACGATTGCGATTTTCAAGGAATCGTTGTTATCTTTGAATTTTCTGGCTAATTCGTCTTTATAAGATTTGTTCCCGATGATGCTGCGCCATTCTTTAGGGTCGTCATTTGAAGCGGTCATAACGACGGCGACTTTTTCCTGCCAATCGGGGTGCAAGTCTAATATTTTATTGTAAATTTCCATCGCGATTGATCGGGAATAGGCAACAATCATGGCTTTTCCCGTCAACAAAGATGCTCGATTATTTTCGTAATGATCCAGAATATCGGTTACCAAAGAATTGATTGTGGCGGGATCGCCTAAAATCGTTTCCATTTGTCCGAGCTGTTTTTTGCTTTTTTCTATGACTTCCGGATCGGTTTTATGAGCCATCAGTTCGTATTCGTCATCAATCAGCTTTAAGATTTCCGGTTTCAGATGCAATTTTATGACGCGGCTTTCGTAATAAACGGGACGAGTTGCGCCGTCTTCAACCGCCTGGGTCATATCGTACACGTCAATATAATTACCGAACACTTCGCGGGTGTTATGATCTTTTATGGAAACGGGCGTTCCCGTAAAGCCGATATATGTTGCGTTGGGCAGGGATTTTCTGATTTTTCTGGCGGTTCCGATTTTGATTTTTCCTGTTTTTTCATCCACTTTTTCGGTTAATCCGTACTGTCCGCGATGTGCTTCGTCCGCCATGACAATGATATTTCTGCGTTCCGACAGGGGATCTTCGGCTTCTTCGAATTTTTGCATGGTGGTAAAGAAGATGCCGTTTGCTTTAATTCCGCCCAACAATTGTTTTAAATGCGCTCTGCTTTCGGCTTGGACGGGTTTTTGACGCAAGAAATCCGAACATTTTGAAAACTGGGCGAACAGTTGATTGTCCAAATCGTTTCGGTCGGTTAAAACGACAATTGTCGGGCTATTGAGCGCGCTTTGCAACAAATGGGCATAGAATACCATTGACAAAGATTTTCCGCTGCCCTGAGTATGCCAGAACACGCCGCCTTTGCCGTCGGTTTCGGTTGCGGTTTGAGTTGAGGCAATGGCTTTTTTAACGGCGAAGTACTGATGATAAGCGGCTAAAATTTTTATGGTTTTGTCCGTTTCGACCGAAAAGCAGATAAAGTTTTTCAGAATGTCCAAGAATCTTTCTTTGTCAAAGATGCCTTTAAAAAAGGTGTCGAACTGGGCGTATTTTGTGTTTTCATAGGAACCGTCAACCGTTTTCCATTCCATAAATCTGTTTTCGTCGGACGATATGGTTCCCGCTTTTGACGTCAGCAAGTCGCTCATCACGCACACGGCGTTATAAATGAACATGGACGGGATTTCGAGTTTGTAATTTTCGATTTGACGATATGCGGCTGAGGCGTCTGTTTCTTCGCGTGAGGGGGATTTTAATTCCATTAACACCAAAGGCAAGCCGTTAACGAATAAAATGATATCGGGTCTTTTTTCGCTGTTTTCGACAAAAGTCCATTGATTGGCGATGATAAAGGAATTTTTATGAACGTTTTTATAATCGATCAGATAGACGATAGTATCTTTTTGTATTTCGTTTTCGCAGTATCTGACGGGGATTCCGTTTTGCAAATAATCCGTAAAGATTAAGTTTTTTTGGATCAATGCGGCATTTTCAAAATTTTTGATTTTGAACAAGGCTTCGTCAATGGCGGCTTTGGGCAATTTGGGATTGATATCCGCCAAAGATTTTTCCAACACCTTTTCATACAGGGGAGATTTAAAATTTCTGTCATCGACGTCAGGACCGTAAACGTGGATATAGCCCATATTTTGAAACAGCTCGATGATTGATTTTTCATAAGCGTTTTCATTGACGGGGTTTTCGAAAGACGCAGTCATCGGATTATTCCTTGTTTTTATCGCAAGCTTTCTTACAAAGGATACTAAGATTTCTTTGCTTTTTCCATCAAAGAAATAATGAGATCTAATTCTGGAATAACCGTTCTTTTATCTTCTATTACCGCCTTCGAAAAGCGTTCTTTTAAGAAATCAGCATCAAATTTGGCATGGCAACAACCGTTTAAACGATCCTTTAAACGGTCAGTATTGCTGTTTTCCAGATCTTTTTTAGGAACATTTAATATTTGCAAAAGAATTCCCTCAATAGAATGAGGATTTGAGAAAACGATAATAGGTTTTCTCTGTTTGATGTTGTAGGAGTTCAAATTTCTGTAAGGTACTTTATCTAGCGAAGATGCTTTCAAGCACCAAACCTTTTCTAAGGCCCGTAAGGTTTTAATAGATAATGGATCTTTCTGCTCAAAATCCTCATCAAGAACAACAAATAAATAAGTCCCTCTGTCTAAAGCTTTAAGCGTGTTAGAAATAATGGAGTCTGCCGAACCGCCACGTTTAGAAAACATCGTCAAAGGTTTTGCGTCAGATTCATATATTTCTGTCAGATATTTTAAAAAAATTTCTTCACGCTCGCCTTCATAGATATACGAAACGATAACTTTCTTTTGGCGTTTTTTCTTTCCCATTAGTCCTCCTTTATACGAGGCTTTCCGTCATATTCTCCTGAAATGTATTTCATAAAGAAGTTTTCATCGTTTCTAACGCCATTCACCTCATCAAGCCTGAAACATTCCGTGCTTAGGTTGTCTTGTTTTTGCGCAATAAAAATCTGAGATTTCGTAAGATATTGTAAAAACCAAGGGTTATGGGTCGTGAAAAGAATCTGTGCATTATTAGGATTGGTTTCCTTTCTCATAAAAAGATTTAAAATACGTTCCACAAGATCAATATGCAGGCTTGCTTCCAATTCATCAGCGATAAGAATTCCACCAAAATCTAAAATTTCTTTGATTTTTGTGTACAGTTTTGCATAACTTCTAGTTCCATTTGACTCAAAGATAAACGGAACTGCTTCCTGTTTATCTTTATATTTATGTATAGCTAATAAAACATTCCTTTCTTTTTCTGAAAAAAGATTATTATTTTCCGCTCCCGTAACAGATGGAACAAATTTTCCAATTGATATCTTCGTAATACCAAAATCAACCTTTTGGATTTCGTTGTTTAAAGCATTTAATTTGTCAGGGTTTTTTTCTAACTCATCTGCAAAACTTTCCAACCGAAGAATTTCCGGCGGGAATATGCTAATTTCATTCGGCATTTTAGCATTATGTATAACAGTCGGGAATACGAGCCCATCATAATCCGTACCCTTAAAATAATTCAAATTCATTAAAAGAGAAAAAAGAGCTGTCTTGCTTGTAAGACGACCTTTATCTATTTTATTTATTTTAATTTTTTTGTTTATAGAACACTCATTCTTCTTTCTTTTAAAAACAGAAGATGGTCTGTGTGTCTTTTCATTATATAACGATAGGCTTTCATAAAATATTTCGTTTTCATTTAGTTCAATGCCATATCTATATTTTTTATCTTTTATTATAAATTCTGTTTCAAAAAATGAATTTTTATCTTCTGAAAAGAAGTGGGGAATAACCGCCAAAGGATTCCCCAAATACGAATCACGAATAAAAAGAGCAAAACACGCAAATGAGCGAAGAATATTCGTCTTACCCGCAGCATTCGGTCCGACAACACACGCCAATTTATTGACATATCCGTCTTTTATCTGAACAGATGTGTCGTCAAGCTTTTGCTTGGGGGGGATTTGAAAATTAATTTCGACAGCTTCGTTGATGGATAAAAAATTCGCTACTTTGAACTTTAAAAACATTTTTCACCCCACTTTTAACGAAATTTTGTTAAATTATGCACGAAGTCGCTTAAAAATCAATTAAATTTTTAAGCTACACTTCCATATCCAAATTTCTAAGCGTCAGGCGGTTCCCTGTTTTTTATCCGGTTTGGCGTTGATTTCGGCAAGGAAAGCGTGAATTTTTTCTTTTCGTTCTTTATTATCCTTTACCAGAACACAGAACAAAAGAAGCTGATACAGTTCATCGTACCAATGTTCCAGTTCTTCATCGCTCATATTGGCGATCAGCTCTTTTCTATCGCGCCCAGATTTATTGTTATGCCGTATATGTGCGTTGTTCAGCATATTGTTGGCATCGTCAAAGTATTTTGTAAAACCGTCGACAGGCTTTTCCAACAACGGTTCGTATTCATGGGCGATAGAGAGCAAAAGACGCTTCTTTTCGTTCAAATTCCCTTTCAGCGAAGCGTGATGATATTTCATAATGGCAAACGCCACATCATCAGAAGAAATTTCGGCAACGGCGATAGCGGCGGGATCTTTGGGGACAAGGATCACTTTTTCTTCATTATCAAATACGATTTTTTTATAATGCAGGTGTTCTATTAATATATTAATGTTTTCCGTCAACAGCCAATATTCAGAGCATCTTCTTAAAGGAAGCTGGGCAATTTTATCGGTTTTATGTTCTATTAGATGAATGATGTTTAAATAATATTCTAAATGATTTATAATATTTTCAAAATTATCGAAATCTTTAGATAGATTGATTTTTCTTTTTATTTCTTCGCAATTAAGGCAAGATCCTCGTTGTTTCCATTGAACAAAGATATCATCGGCTAACTTTTCTATTGTGTACACGTCTTGTTGGAAAGTAAGAGGAAGTGTTCGTAAGAACTTCATATTGTTAAAAAGGTTGAAAATTTTTATAAATTCTTCCTTTATATCATATTGTTCTTCTAAGATTTCAAAGATATTTTTTCGGGTCATGGTGTTTGGATCCTAATCAATTTTCACGTTATCGACGTCAATTTCGCCGTTCATGAGCTTTGGGAGGAGCGTGTCGCGCAATTTAGAAAGGTGAGCATTTCCTTGTTTGTTTTTTTCTATTAACGCGTAGAACGCATCCGCAATCCTCGTAAATTTGTTCATTATGTCTTTAGAAGGTAGTAATATTTTAGTTGTTCGAAAATAAGGAATTGTCAACTGTTGTTGTGTTGTTCCTGTGCCAGATATCTTCTCGTTGCATAAAGCAAAATATAGATACTTTGCAGAAAGGAGTTCTGTATTTGGAAGCAGAGAAATCAAGCGTACAATCGGGAAAAAAGGTTCTAATCGTAGACATACAAAGCCTATCGTACCTCTGGCAGAAACAGTAACGCTTTCTTCAAAAATACAAGCTTCATTTGTCCAGCCGTATAGCCCATTATCACTTATGCCATTAGAATATATTGGTATAGAGCACTGCTCAGTTTTTTTCTCTGAAATAACTTTGGGCTTATCTCCTCCAGCATACATTTGGGAAACTTCAAAGAGTTGTTTTTCTTCCCAATCGTTTGGCATTTTACCGCCGAAGGGTTCAAAGTCGATGAACCAAGATTTGAACAAGGCTTGGGCTTGGGCTTCCAGATTTTGATTGATTTTGTTGTTCAGCTCGATTTTATCATCCAAAGCCCCCAACACCCCCGCAATCTTCTTCTGAACATCTAAAGGGGGAATGGAAATTGGATACTTTAATATAGCCGCTTTATCTCCACGAGGCATCTTTGTTCCTTTAGAAGTTTTAGTGGCGTAATCAAAAAATCTATTATCGCTTAAAACATAATAGAGAAATTTTATATTAGTGTTTTCTTTTGCTCTAAATACTAAAATATCATTAGAACATCCTCCATTGAATTTAGCGTGCCATATTTTTTTAAAATAGGGGCGTATATTAGAAACTAATACATCATATTTTTTAAAAGACGATGTTGTTTTTGTAGTTGGTAATGCCGCAGAAAAAGTAATTCCGGATTTTTCGGGAAGCATATTTTCTGTTGATATGTAGTTGTGTTCTGATAACAAGTTTGTGTCAATTTTCTCTGAGACATAAAAACACACATCCCCCAAGATAGATTCTTGCCATTTTTCCTCTTGGTTCCTAGCCATTCTTTTTATCCTTTTTCTGCGTTCTATATTTAAGAAATGGATTAAAATATAACTTATTCATTTCCAATAGGTATATATATTTATGATAAAAAAAACTTAATCTCAAATTAAGTAAAATTAATTTTTGTACATAATTAAGTGAATTTATAACAAAGTTACGTCTTGTTTCGAATTGAAATAAATATATGCTCGCAATCGATCTAAAAAATGAAGGCAAGCGATGTCCTTCAATAAATGCGTTTAAATAATTTTTGGGAGCCTTTAAAGTATTGTATAGTTTTGTCATGGTTGCCTATTATTTATAAAATCAATTTCATCTTTAATTGTTCTTTTAGTTTTGGTTGAGATGAACAATCCTCTTAATTTATCTAAAACAGATTCAATAATTGTTGTGTTGTCTTTCCCTATGCATTCGCTTGGGTCTTTTTTAATGGCCTCTAACAATACTTCCTCCATTTTATCAGAGGCTTTGAAATCATAAGCACTATTCTTAAATGCAACATATGTTTCCATTACTTTTTGTTTGTGATTATAAAGTTCAAAAAGTTTCTCTCTTATATTAATTTTTCTTTGAAAAAACCAAGCCAACCAAATCATAGGAATTGTTAAAGCTAAATCTTTATATGTATTTTGATTGTTTGAAATAATAACTACAAAATAAGAAAAAGTTAATGCGATAAGTGAAATTATGAATCCCGTGTATAAAAAGAATCCTGTATGGAAAATTCGTTTAAAAATCAATAATATCCAATAATATATATTGGCAAGATAACGAACATACGTTGTTTTTGAGCGGCTAAATTTCATTTTAGGCTTTGGAGCGCAGTATCTATTTTTTGCTTCAAGATATTGTTTTCCAAGCTCAATGGTTGAAATATCACTCATCATATTTTGAGCATCTGCTTCCAATTGACTCAGTTTTTTTTCTAGAAGATCAACGTGTCGAATATTATCAGCAATACTTGTGTTCCTGTCGCTTATTTCTACAAGCATTCTAAATTTATCATCAATTTCAGATAGCTTCTCTTCCGCCCTTCTTTCATACAAACGCGGACGTTCCATCAACATATTTAACTGTCGTTCGAGCTGGTCAATTTTTTCTGTAATATAGATTTCACGAGAGAGTGTCTCGTTTGGTTCTGTTCCCATGTACATTGAGAGTTGTTTTTTTAATTTTAGTGTAAGTTCTTTACGTTTATTTGGTGGCAGACGTTCTAAAATTTTAGCTTCAATTTTCTTGTATTGATGTATATCTTCTGTGCTTACAGTTCTTTTTTCTTGAAGATGGTGTTTAAACTCGATTAATTCAAGAATTTGGTCTTTCGTAGCAAAGTCAATAAGAATATGAGTTCTACCCATTATATAGTTTTTTTTGTTTAATAAGACATCTTCTATATTCATCTCTTTACATCTCCCATCCGATACTTTTCAGTTTTTCTTTAATTTCGGCTTGCAGGGCGTCGGATTGTTTAAACATTGCGGACAGTTCCGCCGTTAATCGTTTCATCTTGTCTTCAAACGGTTCGCCGTCGTCGGCTTGTTCCTCTATTCCAACGTAGCGTCCGGGGGTTAATATATAATCTTGTTTAGCAATGTCTGCTGTGTCGGTTACGGCGCAGAACCCTTTGACATCCGTCAGCGTTCCGTTCTGAAATGCGCTAAAGGTGTCTGCTATCTTTTTTATGTCGGCGTCGCTGAAATCGCGATGTTTGCGGTCAACCATGTGCCCCATTTTGCGGGCGTCTATAAACAGCGTTTTGCCCTTTTGCGCTTTGTCCCGACTGATAAACCATAACGTAACGGGTATCGTTACGCTGTAAAACAGTTGCGGCGGCAATGCGACAATGCCTTCGATTAGATCGGCTTCGATAATCTTTTTACGGATTTCACCTTCTCCGCCGGTCTGGGTTGATAATGCGCCGTTTGCCAAAACCAAACCGATTTTTCCTTTTGGCGCAAGGTGGGAAATCATATGTTGAATCCACGCATAGTTCGCGTTCCCCGCAGGAGGAATGCCATATTGCCAGCGCGGGTCGTCCAAAAGCTTGTCCTGTCCCCAGTTCGACAGGTTAAATGGCGGGTTCGCCATGATAAAGTCCGCTTTTAATGTCGGATGCAAATCATTAAAGAATGTATCGGCTTGGTAAGGTCCGAAGTCGGCGTCAATTCCTCGAATCGCCATATTCATTTTCGCCATTTTCCACGTGTCGGCATTTGATTCTTGCCCGTACACGGAAATCTTGTCCCGTCTGCCGCCGTGCGCCTGTAAAAATTTAACCGATTGCACAAACATTCCGCCCGACCCGCAACAGGGATCGTAGACACGGCAATTTTCAAACGGTTTTAAAACTTCGACAATCGTTTTCACAATGCTTGAAGGCGTGTAAAATTCCCCGCCTTTCGTCCCTTCGTACGCGGCGAATTGCGCAATGCAATATTCATATGTGCGCCCCAACAGGTCTTTGTCCGCATCCGTATCCGACATATCAATGTTGTTGGTAAACAGATCGACAACATTGCCTAAAACCCGCTTGTCCAAATCCTGACTGGCGTAATTTTTGGGTAAAACATTTTTCAATGTCTTGTTCTCGTCTTCGATCGCGCGCATCGCATCGTCAATGACTATCCCGATTTCCGGCGTATGAGCGGCTGCGGCGATAACGTTCCATCTGGCTTTCGGCGGGACGAAAAAAACGTTTTCCGCTATGTAAGCGTCTTTGTCGTCCTCGAAACCGTCGCCTTCGGCAACAAGCTGTTGATAACGCTTTTCAAAAGCGCAGGAAATATAACGCAAAAAAATCAATCCGACGATAACCTTGCGATAATCCGCCGCGGGAATATGTCCCCACAGCTCGCACGCCGCCGCCCAAATTTGTTTTTCAAAACCGATGTTCGCGTTATTTTTGCCCGCCATTTTCAACCTTTCGAAACAATATTAAAAATTGTAATATTTTAGAAGATAAATACCCGTTTTTGAAAAGTAAAGTTTTAATGTCTTTACTTGTTCATGTCGGGCTTGTCGGTTCGGTAAAAGTTTGTTATCATCACGGTGCGTTCGCAACTGCGGGCGCAGGGCGTC
>ENA-ORPH01003967-ORPH01003967.1-human-gut-metagenome-genome-assembly--contig:-NODE-3967-length-10266-cov-2.148761_pt1 | contig 10266 bp, 9 predicted proteins | sample MGYA00242142_ERZ509074 | MGnify/ENA primary metagenome ERZ509074 (study PRJEB26280, sample SAMEA2338724) | human gut metagenome | biome: human gut; feature: human-associated habitat; material: faeces... | reverse complement strand
TTTCCGCCGAGCCTGTCGGCAAGCGCCCTTCCCGCGATGATTCCGGAAGCCGCGCTTTCAACGTAGCCCTCCACGCCGGTCATCTGACCTCCAAAAAAAACGTTGTCAGAACCGCGCAGCATGAACCATTCGTCCAGCAGCCGAGGGCTGTCGAGGAACGTATTGCGGTGCATTACGCCATAGCGCACGAACTCCGCGTTTTCAAGCCCGGGTATCATCGAAAATACGCGCTTCTGCTCGCCGAATTTCAGGTTGGTCTGGAATCCGACCAGGTTGTACATCGTGCCGTCCCTGTTCTCCTTGCGGAGCTGCACCGCCGCGTAGGGGCGCTTCCCGGTGCGCGGGTCGGTCAGCCCAACGGGCTTCATGCAGCCGTAGCGGACGCTCTCAAAGCCGCGCTTCGCGAGTACCTCCACCGGCATGCAGCCCTCGAACACCTTCATTCCCGCGGACTCCTCCGGGCGGTCGAACTCCTTTAAAGGAGCGCTCTCAGCGGTCACAAGCGCCTCGTAGAACGCCTCGTATTCCTCCCGGGTCATGGGGCAGTTGACGTAATCCGCCTCGCCCTTGTCGTACCTCGTCTGGAAAAACGCCTTGCTGAAATCAATGCTGTCCGCCGAAACGATGGGTGCCGCCGCGTCGTAAAAGCTCAGCCCCTCGCCGCACATGCCGCGTATTTTCTCGGCCAGCGCGTCGGAGGTCAGCGGACCTGTGCATATCACCGCGTTTTTTTCCGGAAGCTCGGTAACTTCTCCTTCTATCACCCGGATATTCGGAAAGCTCCTGACTATTCTCGTCACCTCGTCGGAAAACTCCGTGCGGTTTACCGCGAGAGCGCCTCCGGCAGGGACTGCGGTCTTTTCCGCAGCCTGGAGTATCACCGAACCGAACCGGCGCATTTCCTCCTTAAGCAGACCGCACGCGCTCTCAGGGCGCGCCGCCTTGAGCGAATTCGAGCAGACCAGCTCCGCAAAGCCCTCGTAGTGGTGCGCCGGGGAATATTTCTGCGGCTTCATTTCGTGTAGCTCAACGTCAAACCCGCGCCCTGCGAGCTGTACCGCCGCTTCGCACCCGGCGAGACCCGCGCCGATAACCTTAACTGTCATTGCTCTTATCCTTTGAATCTGCGCCGTCGAGGGGGCGTTCGTAGCCGCAGCCCTCCTTCGCGCAATATATCTTACCCTGTCTGCCGGTTTTCTTGAAGAGAGTAGCCCCGCACTGCGGACATTTCTCCGAAATCGGCAGATCCCACGTCATGAAGTTGCAGTTCTGATAGTCCTCGCAGCCGTAGAACGGCTTGCCCTTCTTGGACTTCTTCGCAAGCATCTTCTTGCCGCACTTCGGGCAGTTACCCTGGGTTTCAGTGACTATCTTCTTGGTGAACTTGCACTCCGGAAATCCGCTGCACCCGAGGAACTTTCCGAACGGACCTATCTTGATAACCATCGGCTTTCCGCACTCTTCGCAGATAACGTCGGTGGGCTCGTCGGGAACCTTCACGCGCTTGCCCTCCATATCGGCTTCCGCCTTTTCAAGCGTTTTCGCGAAATTGCCGTAGAATCTCCGCAGGATATCCACCCAGTTCACTGTACCGTGTTCGATGTTATCAAGTTCCGTCTCCATCTTAGCCGTGAATTTGACGTCTACTATATCGTTGAAGTGTTCCTTAAGCAGCTCGGTAATTACCTCTCCGAGCGCCGTTGGCTTTATCTGATTTCCCTGCTCGCGCTCGACATAGTGGCGGTCGATGATCGTGGAGATAGTCGGCGCATAGGTCGACGGTCTGCCGATACCGTTTTCCTCAAGCTCCTTGATGAGGGAGGCTTCGTTGTAGCGTGCCGGCGGCTGTGTGAAGTGCTGATTTCCGAGCACTTCCTTCGCGGTGAGCTTCTCGCCCTTTTCCAGCTTCGGGAGCGCTCCGCTCTGCTCGTTGTCGGCGTCCTTAGTTTCCTCGTAGAGCTTGGTGAATCCGTCGAACTTCACGGAATAGCCGCTGCTCTTGAAAAGGCAGCCTGCGGCTGTGATGTCCGCAGCAACGGTATCAAGGACGGCATTCTGCATCTGGCTTGCCATGAAGCGCTCCCAGATGAGCTTGTAGAGCTTATACTGGTCGGAGCTCAGCGAAGCCTTGACCTTATCGGGCGTCAGGCTGACCGTGGTGGGACGTATCGCCTCGTGGGCGTCCTGCGCGTTGTTCTTCGATTTGAACACCCGGGGCTTCTCTGGGAGATACTCCGCGCCGTAAAGCGCCTTGATGAGGTCTGCGGCGGCAGCCTTAGCTTCGTCGGAGATACGCAGCGAATCGGTTCTCATGTAGGTTATCAGACCGACGGCGCCCATTCCTGCAACGTCGATACCTTCGTACAGCTCCTGTGCCGCCTTCATTGTACGGCGGGACTGGAAGGAATAGCGGCGGCTCGCCTCCTGCTGGAGGGTCGAGGTCGTAAACGGCGGAGCGGGCTGCTTCTTGCGCTGTGACTTTTTCAGCCCGGTAACGATGAACTCCGCGCCCTTGAGGCGCTCAAGGAGCTTGTCAGCCTCCTCCTTGCTGCCGATGGACACCTTTTCCCCGTCGACCTCGCTGAGCTTCGCCGGGAAAGCCTTCTTTGAGGAAGCCGCGAGCAGCTTTGCGTCAACGCTCCAGTACTCCTGGGAAACGAAGCTGCGGATCTCGTTCTCGCGGTCGACGATGATACGCACCGCAACGGACTGCACGCGTCCTGCGGACAGACCGCGCCTCACCTTCTTCCAGAGGAACGGAGACAGCTTATAACCTACTATTCTGTCAAGGATACGGCGCGCCTGCTGTGCGTCGACTATGTTTGTGTCGATACAGCGCGGGGCGCTCATTCCTGCCTTTACGCCTGTTTTGGTGATCTCGTTGAATGTAACGCGCACCGGAGCCTTCTCGTCGATATTCAGAAGGTGCGACAGATGCCATGCTATCGCTTCGCCCTCTCTATCCGGGTCGGTCGCGAGGTAGACGATATCGCTCGCCTTAGCGTGTTTTTTTAGCTCCTTTATGACCTCCGCCTTGTCCTTCATATTGACGTACTGCGGAGCAAAATCGTGCTCCACGTCAACGCCGAGCTTGGACTTCGGCAGGTCGATTATATGACCGGTGGAGGCTATTACGTCATAGCCCTCGCCGAGGTACTTCTTAACGGTTTTCGCCTTTGACGGCGACTCCAGTATTACTAGATGCGGCACAGAGTTTCCCCCTAAATTTTCTGATTTGCGCCCATCAGGGCATTAGGCAGTGCAAAGCCGAAAGTCAGCTTATGGTTTTGCACTGCCTGCTGCGTCCCCGCAGCAGAACATACGCGAATAAGCCGGGCAGGTCATGTCCAGCTTAAAAAATATCGTTTCAGCGCCTGGAAATCTCCCAGAGCAGGATTGCGGCTGCGGCTCCCGCGTTCAGCGATTCCGCGCCGGATATCGGGATATACACCGCCTGGTCGCAGACCTCTGCGGTCTCCCGGGAGATCCCCGCACCCTCGCTGCCTATCACAACTGCGGCATGCTCCGGGAAATCAAGCGTCCCGAGCTTTGCGGCAGAGCTGTCCAGCATTGAACCGTAGACCCTGAATCCGCGCTCTTTCAGCCCGGTTATTATCCCCGGAAGCTCCCCGATAATACACGGTAGCCTCAGCGCGCTTCCCATCGAAGCGCGGAGCGTTTTCGGCGACCAGACATCGGCGCAGTCATGAGAAAGCGCCGCCCCGTCAAATCCGAGAGCCTCCGCGGTGCGCAGTATCGTCCCGACGTTCCCGGGATCCTGGACTCCGTCGAGCAGCACCAGCCGCCCGGCACCGTCCGGAATTCCGGAGTGCTCCGGCTTCTCCGCGACGGCGAACAGCCCCTGCGGAGCCTTCGTATCCGAAATATATTCCGCGACTTCCTGAGATATCACAGCGAACTCCCCGGCGCTGCGAAGCGCCTGAGCGGTATGCGGATATTTTGAGATCGCGTTTTCAGTCGCGAGCGCGGAAATTATCCGGAATCCGGATTTTGCAAGCTCGCCGCAGAGATGGTCTCCCTCAACGGCGAAAACGCCCTCGGAATCGCGCAGCTTTTTCTCCCGGAGAATGTCGCGGAAGCGCCTTACGGCGTCGTTTTTTCTCGATGTAATGATCAACGGTGCAAATCCCCCTACATAGCGAAAAATCTCACGCCCCGGAACAGAACGTGAGATATTTGCACCTTAAAGCGCTGCCTTAGCCTTCTCTGTCAGAGCAGTGAAGCCAGCTGCGTCATTGATTGCGATCTCGGAGAGCATCTTTCTGTTCAGAGTGATGCCAGCCTTCTTCAGACCGTTCATGAAAGTGGAATAGTTCATGCCGTTGGACTTAGCAGCAGCAGAAATTCTGGTGATCCAGAGCTTTCTGAAGTCTCTCTTCTTGAGACGTCTGCCGATGTAAGCATACTGACCGGACTTCCATACAGCTTCCTTAGCAGTCTTGAAAAGTCTGCTCTTGCCGCCCCAGTAGCCCTTTGCCAGCTTTAATGTTCTATTTCTTCTCTTACGAGTTGCGAGTGCGCCCTTTACGCGTGCCATGTTACATTACCTCCTGTTATTTTTGTCTGCGGACTCATTCCGCGGTCGATTATTTATACGGAATAAGGCTCTTTACAGCAGCTACGTTGGTAACGTCTGCATATGCGCCAGCACGCAGGCCTCTCTTGCGCTTGGTGGACTTCTTGGTCAGAATGTGGCGTCTGTTGGTGTGACCCATCTTTACCAGACCGTTCTTGGTCAGCTTGAAGCGCTTCTTAGCACCGCTGTGAGTTTTGATCTTAGGCATTGTGTTATCCTCCTTGAGTTTTCATTAAAGTGTGCCGCTCGACTGCGCCTATCTTACTTCTTGGGGCTGAGAACTATCGCGTAGTTCTTACCCTCAAGCTTTGACGGCTTCTCAGAACCGCCGTACTCTGAAACGGCATCGAGGAATTTCTTCATCAGTTCTTCACTGAGATTCATGTGCGACATCTCTCTTGCACGTCTGAAGCGGATAGTGACCTTTACCTTGTCACCGTTCTGGAGGAATTTGATGCAGTTCTTTACCTTGATGTTGAAGTCGTTGGTGTCGATGTTCAGGGACATCTTGATCTCCTTGACCTCAGCCTGCTTCTGGTTCTTCCGGGCTTCCTTCTCCCTCTTGGTCTGCTCAAAACGGTATTTGCCGAAATCCATGATGCGGCATACCGGAGGAGTCGCTGTAGGAGCGATGAGTACGAGATCAAGATCTGCTTCGATCGCCTTATTGAGTGCGTCAGCCGTAGCCATAATGCCGAGCTGCTCGCCGTCAGCGCCGATTACTCTTACTTCCTTCTCGCGGATATCCTCGTTGATGAGCTGTTCTTTCGTGCCGATATCAAAGCACCGCCTTTCTAAATTACGTTTCAGCCTTGAAATAAAATAAGCGTGAGTACACACGCTCACGCTTAACTGAAATGCCTCTCGGCTTATTCTCATTAAACATACCGCGCCTGACAGACTTAACGCCGGCGGGTGAGAGTGTGGTGGCTCTGCTTTATTACTCGAATATTATAACACCACAAACTCAATTTGTCAAGTAGTTTTCTGAATTTTTTCAGAAATATTCTGATTTTCTTTCAGAAACTCAAGATACTTGTCAGCCGGGACCGGCTTCTGATAGTAATAGCCCTGGAGGTAATCGCAGCCCATATCAATGAGCAGCTTCGCCATCTTCCTGGTCTCCACGCCCTCGACTACTATGCGCTTTTTCAGCGATTTCAGCATATCAACGGTGTGCTTCAGGATCACGAACGCTTCTTCGTTCTCCATTGCCGGCCACAGGATACTCTTGTCAATTTTAACAATATCCATCGGCAGCGTTATCAGGTAGTTTGCAGTGGAGAACCCCGTGCCATAGTCGTCCATGGAGAATGTAACGCCCTTTGAGATCAGGCAGTTCATGTTCTTCAGCAGCGCGTCGTAGTTTGCGAGGCCTGCCGTCTCGGTTATCTCGAAATTTATCTCCTCGGGAGGTATTCCGTACTCCGCCATTATCTCCATAAGACGGTCGGAAAGCTGTTCCTGCACACACTGGAGAACCGACAGGTTCACCTCGATGTACTTCACGCCGAGAGCCTGCGCCTGCCCGCTTTTCATGAACTCGCACACCTTGCGGAACGCGATCTCGCCTATCTCGATTATCATGCCGTTGGATTCCGCCAGGGGTATGAACTCCTCGGGGCTGACGTAGCCAAGCTCCGGATCCTTCATTCTGATAAGCGCCTCGGAACACACAAACCCATGCTCCGCCGGCTCGTAGATGGGCTGGTAGTACATCTCGAAGCTCTTGTTGACGATACAGTTCTTGATGGTGCTGAGAATGTGCATTTCGCGCTTTTTGGCGGTGATCGACTCCTTGCTTGCGACGAACACGCTGCCTTCCGCCTTTTCAGTGGTTCGCAGGGTGTACTCTATCGCGTCGCGGACGTCCTCCGCGGACTGCGCGAAATCCGGATAGCGCACGACGCATATCTTCGGAGTGAGATTCGCTTCTATTCCGTGGATCTTCACCGGCTTTGAGAATATGCTGAGTATCCTGTCGCTAAGGTATTTTTCGGTTATCTTGCGCTTTTCGTTAGTGAACATCGCGAACTCGCAGCCGCCGAGGTGGTACACCTCCCCGGTGCCGAATCCGGACATCAGCTTCGCCGCGACCGCTCTGGGAGCCGCGCTGCGCTCTCCCACGCTGAACAGCCCGTTTATATAATTCAGCCCGTCGAACCGAAACGCTGCGATGGTAAAAGGCTTACTTTCGTCAATGCGGACTTCCACACTGTTGAAAAATGCTTCGTCGTTGAAGCAGTCGGCGGCCTTATCAGTGAAATCGTCGGGGTTCTGTATAATTATAAGGAACATCACGAGAACCAGCGCAATAGCGTAGTTCCCCATCACCTGCTGTGGAAGAAGGAGCTGCACAACTGTAGCCGCGACGGTCACAACGAAGAAAAACAGCATGGAAGCCGCCTGGATAATTTCGCTCTTGCGGCGGTACTTTACGAACATGAACGAGCCGAACATCATCAGCATCAACGCTATTACCGGATAGACATAGAACAGCGGTCCGTGGCAGTACTCCATATTGTCGTTAAAGTAAATTATCAGCTTCGTGAACGGCGTTGTTACAAGCAGCAGGGTTTCCGCTCCAATAAGCGAAAGCGTGAAAACCGAACTAGCCTTCGACATCTTGTTCCTCTTTGTTAGCGCAATAACGTACATCATATAGAGGATAGCTTCAATGTCGTAGAAGAGCAGGTACGATATATGTATGACGTAGTTCAGCCACAGTGGAAGCGACGACGCCACCGGCAGCGACTTCATCGCAAACACGTGGGTAAGCGACGAAAAGAACGTGCAGATAAGCATTCCGGCGTAGATACGATTTGACATTCCCGGGTACTTCCGGCGGGCGCAGAAGATCAGCACCAGGACAGTGATAAGCCCCATCGCAGCGTATTCATATTCAACCACATAGCTGACCGTATTCATGCCGCACCTCCATTATTCCACATCTGTCAATAACATTGTATCACAATTTAATTAACTTGTCAACACAAAAAGGGCGTGCAGAATACTGCACGCCCTTTTCAAAGCCGATTTTACTTGATAACTCTTACGGAAACAACGCCGGAAACAGCCTTGATAGCTGCTTCGATGCCGGAAGCGTCGCCCTTTACGTCAAGGCAGGTATACGCATAGTCCTTCTTGGACTTGCTTACCATGTTCTCGATGTTCAAGCCAGCAGCGGAAACCGGTGCGGTGATGTTGTTCAGCAGACCCTCTGCATTCTTGTGGATAACGCAGATCTTTGCGTTGCCGGAAATTGCCATCTCAACGTTCGGCAGGTTAACGGAGTTCCTGATGTTGCCGTTTTCGATGTAGTCAACGATCTCCCTGACTGCCATAACTGCGCAGTTATCCTCGCTCTCGGGAGTGGAAGCGCCCAGGTGAGGCATTGCAACAACGCCGTCCAGACCGATAAGTCCATCGGTAGCGAAGTCGGTAACGTAGCAAGCCATGCCGCCGTTTGCGAGCGCGTCGATGATAGCCTTCTCGTCAACCAGGGTGTCTCTTGCGAAGTTCAGCAGGCGTACAGTCTTCTTCATGGAAGCGATAGCCTCTGCGTTGATCATGCCCTTTGTGTCAGGCAGTGCGGGAACGTGCAGGGTGATATAATCGCACTTCTCGAATATTTCCTTGTTGCTCTTTACATAGTGAACCTTGCCGGAGAGCTTCAGAGCGTTCTCAACGGAGAGGTACGGGTCAGCGCCGTAAACGTCCATGCCGAGTTCAGCGGCTGCGTTGGCTACCAGGATACCGATAGCGCCCAGACCGATAACGCCGAGCTTCTTGCCCATGATCTCAGGACCTACGAACTGGCTCTTGCCCTTCTCGACCAGCTTTCCTACCTCGTCGCCCTTGCCCTTGAGGGTCTTGATCCAGTCCATAGCAGCCGGGATCTTTCTGGAGGACAGCAGCAGACCTGCGATGACAAGCTCCTTAACGGCGTTTGCGTTAGCGCCCGGGGTGTTGAATACTACAACGCCCTTCTCGGTGCACTTGTCGATCGGGATATTGTTTACGCCTGCGCCCGCTCTTGCGATAGCGAGGAGGTTCCCGGGCAGCTCCATCTCATGCATGGAAGCGGAGCGTACCAGGATAGCGTCAGGATTCTTTTCATCGTCGCTTACGGTGTACTTGCTCTTGTCGAGCAGGTCGGTGCCGCAGGCAGCGATCTTGTTTAATGTAAGAACGTTATACATATTAATGATGTTCCTTTCATTCGGTGTTTCCCACCGTGATTAAGTTTTCTCCCCCATTCACTGGGGGAGAAAATAATTTACTTGGGTAAATCGGTGATAACAGGCTTGCCGTCCTTACCGAGCAGGGGCATAAGCCCTCCGCCGTAGCCGTCCCTATGCCAGAGATAGCAGACGCCTGTGGCTGTATCAACAATGACCTGTGTGCTTGTATTCAATGTAGATTCCTTATGAATTACAACAAATCTGTCAGCCATTCTCAGTCTCGAACTTCTTCATGAATTCAACCAGCTTCTCAACGCCCTCGATAGGCATAGCGTTGTAGATGGAAGCTCTCATGCCGCCAACGGTTCTGTGACCCTTGAGGTTTACGAAGCCAGCCGCGGTAGCCTCCTTGACGAACTTGGCGTCAAGCTCCTCGTTGCCGGTGACGAACGGAACGTTCATCAGAGAGCGATCCTGCGGAACGACGGTACCCTTGAACAGCTTGCTCTGGTCGAGGAAATCGTAAAGGATCTTAGCCTTCTTCTCGTTGTGAGCCTTCATAGCCTCGAGGCCTCCCATCTTCTTGATCCACTTGAACACCTTGCCGCAGATGTAGATAGCATAGCAGTTCGGAGTGTTGTAGAGGGAGTCGTTGTCAGCCTGGGTCTTCCACTTGAGCATGGTAGGAGTTCCGGGAAGAACATCATCGGTGATGAGATCCTCGCGGATAATTGAAATAACGAGACCTGCGGGGCCTACGTTCTTCTGAACGCCGCCGTAGATAACGCCGTACTTTGTAACGTCAACCGGCTCTGACAGAAAGCAGGAGGACACGTCAGCAACCAGTGTGTGACCCTTGGTGTTGGGGAGGGTCTTGAACTTGGTGCCGTAGATGGTGTTGTTCTCGCAGATGTAAACATAGTCAGCGTCCTCGGGGATATCGAGGTCGGAGCAGTCGGGGATATAGGAGAAGGTCTTGTCTGCGGAGGAAGCCACTGCAACTGCGTCGCCGTAAATCTTTGCTTCCTGGTAAGCCTTCTTAGCCCACTGACCTGTGATTATGTAAGCCGCCTTCTTGTTCTTCATGAGGTTCATCGGAACAGCTGCGAACTGCTGTGAAGCACCGCCCTGCAGGAACAGTACCTTGTAATTATCCGGAATATTCATGATTTCGCGGATATCCTTTTCGGCTTCCTTGATGATAGCGTCGTATGCCTTTGAACGGTGGGACATCTCCATAACGGACATGCCTGTGCCCTTGTAATCAAGCATTTCGTCTGCTGCTTCCCTGAGGACTTCCTCGGGCAGCACTGCGGGACCTGCGCTGAAGTTATAAACTCTCATTGAATTGCCTCCTGTAATGTTTGCTGTCATATGATGACGCGCGGACTGCCAAACCGCTTTGCAGTCTGCATTGATGAATCAACACTTCTATTATAAGACAATTTTCCCGTTATGTCAAGACTGAAATACCCGGGGCAAGAG
>ENA-ORPH01003962-ORPH01003962.1-human-gut-metagenome-genome-assembly--contig:-NODE-3962-length-10272-cov-3.418225_pt1 | contig 10272 bp, 6 predicted proteins | sample MGYA00242142_ERZ509074 | MGnify/ENA primary metagenome ERZ509074 (study PRJEB26280, sample SAMEA2338724) | human gut metagenome | biome: human gut; feature: human-associated habitat; material: faeces... | reverse complement strand
CACACGTTCGCGACGATGATGCTTACATTGGGTGCAGACCTCTATACCACCTCGAAATTACTCGGCCATGCAGATGTCAAGATGACGCAGGTGTATGCCAAAATCATCAATCAGAAAAAGGATGATGCGGTCAACTTGGTAAACGGACTGTTCGATTAGAGCAACCTCCGGATTTTCGTGCTTTCTTACTCTTTTTTGAGAGTGCTGTTTACCGACCGCGCGGGCATATATAATTCTGTTTAGTTTAGTATTTCTCTATATATAGGGCAAGAAAACTAAAGTAAACCGTTTCGTGCAAACATCTGAAAAGAAATGCAGTTGAACTTTGATGACCGAAATCGTACTCTAAAACTGGATTCTTACACTCGAATGCCGGTAGCATTATCGACAAAGAAAAGGCCGTAATTCGACCGCTGAGAAATGAACGGATTATATCGAAGAAGCAAACCCGTTCTTAACCCCCCGAGAAACAATTACGGGTAACAAGTTCTTTTTACTCCCTTTTGTCGGTTAAAAACCCATTCGCGAATTGAGGTCTGAAATCTTCCGACAGGAAAAGGTTGTTTATTTATTTGACTGCCATTCCATAATCTGTCATATATCGGATAATCCCACCGCCTCTGCTTGCAGATTGTATGGCAACCCATCCGACGACGAATGTCGGACGGGGTATTAGGCTCCCCCGAAACATTTTTCGTGACACACGGGCAAGCCCGAATTAAAACGGCTGTGGCAAATGTCTAACACCTACTATGAAACTCGAGATTGAGAATCTTCCAATGAAAATACCATAAAAGAGGATCGCTACAATAGCGTGCATGCGCACTGCAATTTGCAAAGTTAAAAACGGCGGAAATTGTCGGAATAGACATAAAACATCTGGCGCAAATTGACAAAATACGCGCAAAACATTTGGCGGATACAAACAAAAGCATTATATTTGCGCTATATATCAACGGTTATGGAGAAAGATACTATATTGTTCAAGCGCAAGATGTACGACCGGTTGCTCAAATGGAAGAGGGAGCGGAATGGAGAATCCGCAATTCTTATACAGGGAGCAAGACGAATCGGGAAGTCCACGCTTGCAGAAGAGTTTGCTCGTAATGAGTATGAGTCCTATATTCTCATCGACTTTGCCATTGCACCGGTAGAAGTACGGGAACTTTTTAATGATATATCAGACCTGAACTATATATTTCTTCGGCTGCAACTTATCTATCGTGTGCAGTTAATTGAACGCAAGTCTGTAATCATATTCGATGAGATACAAAAAGCTCCTTTGGCTCGTCAGGCTATCAAACATTTGGTTAAAGACCGTCGATACGACTATATCGAGACCGGTTCACTCATTACCGTTCACAAGAGCAGTCAGGATATCCTGCTGCCGAGTGAGGAGACGCGGGTCGATATGTTTCCTATGGACTATGAGGAGTTTCGCTGGGCGTTGGGCGACACCGCAACAATACCGTTGCTGCGTACGGCATTTGAAAAACGCATACCGTTAGGCGATGCCGTTCATCGGAGAATGATGCGCGATTTCCGCTTGTATATGCTGGTTGGAGGTATGCCTAAAGCCGTAGCAGAGTATATCAAGACGAATAATCTCGGAGCGGTAGATTTAGTAAAGCGGGATATTGTCTCGTTGTACGAAGAAGATTTTTGGAAGTTGGATGATTCGGGCAGAGCTACCGCATTGTACGATGCCATACCTGCACAGTTGAGTAAGAATGCCTCGCGGTATCAAATAGCATCGGCTATACCTGGCGAAAGAGCAGAGCGGGTTGCAGGCGTGGTCAAAATGATGAATGATTTCATGTCAGCAAATGTTGCATATCATTCCAATGACCCGAATGTCGGACTGGCCCTTACAATGGATAATGAACGCTTTAAGATATATGCGTCCGATACCGGAATGTTTGTAACACTGGCTTTCAAGGACAAGGACTTTACGGATAACATTATTTATGAAAAACTGCTGAACGACAAACTCAGCGCTAACTTAGGCTATGTTTATGAGAATGTTATAGCCCAGATGTTGAGGTCTGCCGGCAAGCAATTGTTTTATCATACGATACCGACCCCGGATGGAAAGAAATACTATGAAATAGATTTCTTGATAGCAGACGAGCATAAAATATCGCCGATTGAAGTGAAGTCATCCGGCTATAAATCGCATACCTCGTTAGATGTTTTCTGTGATAAGTTCTCCGACCGCGTGCAGAACAAGTATGTTATCTACACCAAAGACCTGAAACGCGAGCAAGGGATTGACTATATCCCCGTATATATGACGATGTTTTTGTGATTTTAACAATAACGCATTGAGTTATGGGTAAATTGTTAGATTATATAGCGAAGGAAACGCGAGGCGAATGCTTTGCATCGTTCAAGTATTGCTATGACAATATGTTGCCCCCGAATATCGAGTACGAGGCGAAAGAAGAATCATATATCAATATGAAAGAATTTGCAGAGAGTATACATGACACTCATATGAGAAATATGTCTCTCTTGGCTGAAAAGATGAGGTCTATGCCTCCATTATTCAAATTCTTTCTTGATGGTTCGCGCCGGGTCTATAAGGTTGATGACATACAGTATGATAAAAAGGTTTTTCCAATTGTCAGTGGACAGATTTCCGTTTCCTGCTGTGGCAGAGAGATGAATGATGATAATACATTCCGAAGTTTCGGTAAAGTTTTCGAGGAAGCATATCCGGTGGTCTGTTTACCGATAACAGCTAACGATGAAGGCATTGATAACGGAGTGTATTTTAATAATCTATGCAACAAACTAAACGACTTACCTTTTATTAAAGGCTCCGGAAATAAGTTTGGGAAGGTACTTTTCTATTTAACGAAGATCGAAGGTAATGAAACTCTTGAGAACAAAGGCATCGCTCGTATCCAAGATGAGATGATAGAATGCGAGAAGCGGATTGTCGCAGAAATGATGAGCAAACATTTGCTGACACACGATCACTATCTCATCAAAGACGGCTCGATACAATATAAACCGATGAAGACTGGGGATTATAAAGAATTGGCGCGTATTCGTAATAACTACCGGCATGTTGTAGGAGTGTCAAAACGATTTAATCCCAATTTGATGAAGGACAATAAGAACCAGAGTAGTGCAGGACAGATTGCAAAACTGCCGTTATTCCATCGGACACCTGCTTTTATGTGGAAGCCGGGAGAAGAATGGGGTAATGTAAACTTTGCTATTTGGTATGTTCGGATTCGAGACCGAAGATATACTACTACGCCTTATTCCGGAATATTGAAGATAGAAAAAATGCTTATGACTGGTAAAGAGGCGGAAAATGGACTGGAATCCGATGAGATAGATATGATTACTGCGAACATCATAAACGAACGCAATCCTGTTTGTTATGGCAATGATGCTCGATGGGCAAATCATCTCTATCCGGTTTATATGACAGAGTGTTATTGCAAAAGTCGATTTAAGAGCGATATAAGTTTCATCAATTTATTTTAAGCAAGATAATGGAAGCGATTGGTAAAATTATAGCAACAGAGAAACAGCCTTCGACAATAGAAGAGTTTACCTTCTGGACTCGAAAGGATTTGAAATTAAAGCCTTTTGATGTTGTTGTCGTTGAACATGTGAAGGATGTAAATGGAGAGCCGACAAAGACATTTGGAGTGATTGAGGAAATCTCCCATATGACAGACTCTCCGAGCGCATTAGCAGGCTATATATCAAGCGATTTCGGGCAGGTGGAATCAACCTCATACACAGAGCGTATCGGTATGAACTATGTGAAGTGTAAGGTAGTTGGTAACACGAAGAATATTTACATCCCTGTTCAAGAAGGTAAAAAGGTATATCTTGCCGAACGCGATGAGATAATGGAAGCACTCGGTTTGAATAATGTAAAACATAAACTGCCGGCTGGATATATCGAGATGTATGAAGGTGTAAACAAGCAGACGCTTCCCGTATTTTTCAATTCACATTTTCTTATTGGACCGGAGGGCGCTCACTTGAATATATCAGGAATATCCGGTTTGGCTTCCAAGACCTCATATGCTATGTTCCTAATGAAAGCAATTCAGGATTATGCAGCCAAAGATGAGAAAGAGTCCGTTGCATTCATTATAATGAATGTGAAAGGAACAGATTTGTTAAAGATAGACCAAAAGAACACTCGTAAGGATGAACTTAAACAGATAAAGCCAATCTATGATTTGCTGGAGTTAGAGTTTGAGCCATTCAAACAGGTAAAATACTTTTATCCGTACTCAAAAGACCTTACTTCTTACACTTATGAGAAAGAAGACATTATAAAGACTCGGATTGAAGCGGGGAATGCATTGCAGTATAAGTATTTATTTGAAACGGATGAAGATAAGGAATGTCTTGACCTGTTGTTTGCTAATGTTGATGACCCGAACGACACGATAGAGTCAATAATTAATTTCATTATATCAAATAGTGGTGGTTTTAGTGGCATTGAAACTTGGGAAGACTTCAAGAGTGAACTATATAAACAAACGCAATCGGATAAAGCCAGCAAAGCTGGCAAAGAAATATCCGTTATGAGTTGGCGCAAGTTTTATCGTTTATTCAATAAAAGTTATCAGAAATGCCAGCAGATGTTTACCAACAAATTAGGTAGTGGTGTACGTTTGCGAGACCAAATTGCCCAAATTCATAAAAACGATGTGATGGTAATTGATGTTGCTAAACTCGACGAAGAATCACAAGGATTTGTTTTCGGCGATGTTATGCGAGCTGTCTATAATCTCAAGTTGGGTTCTACTGACCGTGTTGATTCCGATATTCCTGACCGCATAGTGATATTTATTGATGAGTTGAATAAATACGCATCTACGGATGTGCCGAAGTCGTCTCCGATCCTCCATCAACTGCTTGACATTACGGAACGCGGTCGATCATTGGGCATTGTCCTGTTTGGCGCAGAACAGTTTGTAAGCGACATTCATCGTCGAGTAAAAGGCAACTGTGCAACACAGGCATTTGGTCGCACAAATGCCATTGAAATATCGCGGGAAGATTTTAGATTTGTCCCCAGCGTGTACAAGACGATGCTGACTCGAATGAAACAAGGTGAATATATCATTCAGAATCCGGTGTTCCGTTCTATGTTGAATATAAAATTCCCGCTACCTATCTATAAATATTTTGATTAAGCCATTATGACTGATAACCCAAGAATAGGAAAGGATGTTATAGAATCCTTAACTCTCGGTATGTATGAAGATTGTCGATTCATATATCGAGAGTATATACAGAACTCTGCTGACCAAGTTGATAAGGCTGTCGCTGAGGGGCTGATAAATGCAGGTGAAGATGAGATTCACATTACTATTAACCCCAAAGAACGTTGTATTGTTATTGAAGACAACGCAACAGGTATATCATCAGACAAAGTCATTCCTATCCTGAGAAATATTGCTCATTCGACAAAGAAGCGAGGGGAAGATAAAGGATTTCGAGGCATTGGTCGATTAGGAGGATTGGGTTATTGTTCAAAGCTTATATTCGAGACGACATTCGCCGGCGAGGAGGTCAAATCAATTATGACTTGGGATGCAGACCTCTTAAAGCAAATAATCAATGACCGCGACAATTCGGAAGAAGCGGTTGATGTTTTGGCTCGTGTAACAGATACTATTCACAAAAAAGAGGCTGCGGATAAACACTATTTCAAGGTTATTTTGGAGAATGTAACCTCTGACGAATTGCTCAATGTTGAGCGCGTCAAGAATTACCTTTCAATGGTTGCGCCCGTTGATATATCTTCGCAATTCATATATCGCTCTCAGATCAATAAATTCATAAAAGATAATGGATTAAAAGTTGACGCATATAATATATACATTAACGAAGAACAGATTTATAAGCCATATACGACACATATATACAAAGAAATTCCAGGAAGCAAAAAAGCGATCGATGACATACTTGGAGTCGATTTCTTACTATCAAAAGATAGTGATGGCAATATAATCTATTGGGGATGGTATTCGCTATCTCATTTGGGTGGACAAATGGAGCGAATAAATATTGCACGAGGTATTCGTTTGCGAAAAGAGAATATTCAGATTGGTGACGAGGAAATCTGTAAGAAATTTTTTGCAACAACTGACCAAAGATTCTCTTTTTACTATTTTGGCGAAATCCACGCTACAAGCAAATATCTTATCCCAAATTCTCGTAGAGATTATTTTGGGGAGAACACATATCTTTATGAGTTTGAGAAGCGCGTGAAACATGATTTTATGCATCTTAAAGATATGTGTTATGACGCATCCGATATAAGAAACAACCTAAAAATTATTGACAAGGCAGAAGAACTCGAAGAGAAAATAAAAGACAAAAGTGATTATATCTCTAAAAAAGAGCATGTTGATTTAATAAAACAGCTCGAAGAATATAAGAAGAAGTCCGAAAAAGCTATAAAGCAATTAGAGAAAAGACGCGCTAAAATTGAAGATTCTGATTCTCCGTTGGGAAAAATTATCGATAAGTTAATACCGACTTCCGATAAATTGCATAACGGATTACCTTCAACAAAAGCATCACAACCAGACGAGCCTGAAACAACTCCAAAGACAAAATACAGAACAGATAGTCCTATTTACTCGAAGTACAGTAAGGCTGAACGGAAACTCATTGGACGGATATATGCGTCTATTGCAAACGCTATACCCGATGAACGTCAGAGAGAGGCTCTGATAAAAGTTATCGAGGAGGATTTGACGAGATGAGTCGCCGAGTATTACTGCTTGAGCCCAACTACAAGAATAAATTTCCACCAATCGGGCTAATGAAACTCGCAACCTATTTTAGGATGCGTGGAGATGATGTCATCTTTTACAAAGGAGATTTGAAAGAGTTTGTTATCAATCAAATCACCGAGGAATGCGTGGCCAAACTATCAGATCTTGACGGCTCCGTAAACTGGAAGCTACGTTCAGACAAAATCGCTCTATATATCAGGTATAGGAAGCATGAATATTTAAAACAGGTGGGTATTGAGGATTCTGAGATTGCTGCTATATTAGGGCCTTGGGTCGAATATTATAAGAAATTCTATCATTCAGGAGAGTATAAGAAATACCCTCGTTGGGATTGGGTTGGAGTAACAACGCTATTTACTTTCTATTGGGATATCACCATTGAGACTATTGAGTTTGCAAAATTGATGGCGAAAGATCCGAAAAACATTATGGTTGGAGGTGTAATGGCATCTATCCAACCCGATGAGATTGAAAAGGCAACAGGTATTCGTCCTCATATCGGCACCCTCCATACACCATATAAAGACATTGATAAGGACAATCCTTATATCATTGATGAACTGCCTTTGGATTATTCTATTCTTGACGAGATAGATTATGTGTATCCCGATAGTGGCGCATATTACAGCTACTCTACAAGAGGGTGTATACGAAAATGCTCCTTTTGTGCCGTTTGGCGAATCGAGCCGGAATATCAAGAATATTTACCTTTACGGGAACGTATCGACCGAACACGGAAGTTATATGGTGAGCAGCAAAATCTTTTGCTGATGGATAATAATGTGTTAGCCTCTAACAGATTAGAAGACATCATTGAAGATATCAAATCTTGCGGATTTACCAAAGGTGCTAAATATTATGAGCCAAACTGGTATACAATTGCTATCAGAAATCTTCGTTTGGGAATCAATAACCGTGCATATATTCGCAAATCATTCAAGTTACTTCAAGAACTGAATAACTATAAATCGTTCAACGAGAAAACAAGGACTGAAATATACGCATTACGGGAAAAGAATGGTTTCCTGCATCCCGAAACCTGCACGCGAGAAGCTTTGATTGCCACATACAAAGATTTTGCACCCTATTTCGATGTCAAGTTCAAGAAGCGGTTAGGTCGTCTGCGTTTCGTGGACTTTAACCAAGGTGTTGATGCAAGATTATTCAGTCGTCGCATTGTTAAACTATTGGCAGAGATCCCAGTCCGCCCTCTTCGTATCGCTTTCGACAACATTAAAACGGAGCCGGAATATACTAAAGCGCTTACGATGAGCGAGGAGTATGGAATGAAAGATTTTTCCAATTACCTTCTCTACAATTTTACCGATAAGCCGGAAGAGTTGTATCATCGTATGCGAATAAATGTGGATTTATGTGAGAACCTGAATGTTAGCATATACTCATTCCCGATGAAGTATCACCCGATTACAGGTGAACATAGCCACGACAGAGATTACATAGGCAAATATTGGAATCGTAAGTACATTCGCGCAGTTCAGGCTATTCTCAATGCTACAAAAGGAAAAATAGGCAGAGGTGTATCGTTCTTCGAGAAAGCTTTCGGTCGAAATGAAAGAGAATATATGGAGTTGCTCATTATGCCTGAAACATTCCTGTTGTTCCGATTTTTCTTTGAGCATTTGGGATATACACAGGAATGGCGCAAAGCCATGTTGGAATTGACTGATGAAGAACGAACGGAGTTATATCCAATAATTTTCAAGAATGATTTCAATCATATAGAAGAATTGACAGACAATAAGAAATATCTGCATATATTACAGTTCTATAAGAATTATCGAGGCGATATAGCAAACCCTAAATCAGAGTTATACAAACTCAAAAAAGAGTTTGATGAATCAATGAAGCATAGTTCATATAGCAATTATAAGAAAAGTAATTATTAATTATGGAAATAAAAGATTTTTCTGATGCAATAATTAAAGTTGCATCAATTAATAATGACCGCATAAAGGCATGGGATGATTTTAGGAAAGGAATGGAGTTGTATGATAAAATACGATGTATACTGAGTATTAGAAACCAATATCAGGCAATTGCTTATTGGCTCTTTTGGAATGAACTTACCAAAGGCTATTACACGTCGGAAGATAGTGCATTAGGAAGGAGTTGCCTTGATGGAATTGCTATTTGCAACTATGAATTAAATGCAATATGTAGCAAAGCTGTCACAGATAAAGTGCAATCAGAAATTTTGGCAATATTATTCCATCGTTAGGATTATGAGTAAACGGAGTAGGGAATCATCCCTACATTAAAAGAACATACATTAAATATTTTTTAGGATTCTATATCAAAAATAAATCCTGCAGAATTGTGATTTGGACTTTCTGGCTTCTGTCCATGGTTCATATCTTATGCCATAAAACGACATATAACCTTTACTCCGTGAATCGGAGTTTGCCACTTCCGCTTTGAGATTCAACAGCTACAAAAGACTTTCTCTACTTGTAGTAGAAGAGGCAATTTACCATTGACATAGGCGAAATAGAGGAACGTCGTGCGGTTCAATGCCGTAATTCAACGGCAGAATAAAAAGGTTGATGTAGGTGATTTTTCGGTGTCGATAAGGCATCTTGTAATGCAGGATGCATTGGTTGTGAAACCAGCCGCAACTCGGTATTTCGCGCACCACCACCAGCAGGTTGTAGGCCGCAGCATCTCTGTGGGGCGTGTCTCCGACCAACTTGCCGAAAAGCAGGATGTATCCGGGATCGAAATACCCATCAGTCAGGTGATATACGATTCTGGCGGCTTCGGCAGGGGTATATAGCAACTCGTGCGAAATGGTCGGTTGAGCAGTTACAGAGGCAGCCGACGCGATTTGCGATTCGTCAATTGTTGCGCATTGTACGGGCTGAGCAGTTGCAGCCGTTTCGGGGATTATGGTATGCACAGGCTATCCATGCACGATGCTTTGATTCATTTCCATTGTTTTTGAATTTTCGGATTTGACAATAGTTGTGTTGTTCTTATCGTATACACGACATGACAAAGAGCATAAAGGTCTGATTAGCGGTTAGGCGTCTGGCGGATGTGAATGAAAATGAATCGGAATGTTGCGCGGCGGAAACCGCCGACGGTCGGTCTTCCAGCTTGTCTGCGTCGTAACGCGGACGGATAATGTAGTTCGCATAAAAATAAATGATATGCGAAACTGCAAACTACCCCCGCCCTTGTTACAGGTTCAATAAGGTATCGTTCACGGACGATCAACCCCAACGGCTCTACGCATACTTTTCTAATGCGATTGCTTTATCGAGCACCGACAGTAATAATGAGAACGCGAAGGTATTACAATTTTTGAAAAATGCGATGCGAATAGCATATCAGGTTGGATGATTCCGTGAAATTATGGAGCATCGCCAACAAAACTACAGCGAAAAGAGAAAATATCCGGCAAAGTTATCTTCTTCTATGGAACACATGCATTGCCAATTTCTATATGTGTCCC
>ENA-ORPH01003961-ORPH01003961.1-human-gut-metagenome-genome-assembly--contig:-NODE-3961-length-10272-cov-3.475384_pt1 | contig 10272 bp, 8 predicted proteins | sample MGYA00242142_ERZ509074 | MGnify/ENA primary metagenome ERZ509074 (study PRJEB26280, sample SAMEA2338724) | human gut metagenome | biome: human gut; feature: human-associated habitat; material: faeces... | reverse complement strand
ATGGGACGCCTCGGCACGATGCGTTCGGGAGCCACACCCGCGGGCTTCCAGATCCTCGGTCAGCGCACCAGCCCGTTCGGCTCCGGCTGGGACGGTTACGGCGCAGGGGCTTTGTATGCCATGCCTTTCATCGGCTTCTCGGTCGACAATGCATTGCTTTACAAATCGCCCGTCATCAACGGACTGCAGCTCGACATTGAAACCAGTTTCGGCGGCACAGACGGCGGCGACGAGAATAAGGCCAATACGGACCGTTACAGCGCCGCTGCGCTCACTTATGACCGCGGTCCCCTTCGTCTCGTCACCGTTTTGGAGTACATGAATGAAAACTCCTCGAAAGGAAGCCGCGACGATGAAATCGCTGTGACAGTCGGCGGCAGCTACGACTTTACCGCTTTCCAGCTTTTCGGCTGGGCGCAGTACTTCCGCGGCGCAAACCACATCATGGCACTCTCGAACATCGGCGACTATCCGCTCTTCACCGGTCTGGACGACATGCGGGGCTTCGCCGCCGCGGTTTCAGCGAAGATCCCCACCGGCCATGGTTTTACGGATCTGGCGCTTTCCTGGCTTGACGCCAAAGTGCACGATGACGTTGAGGCTGCCGACGAAGACAATGTCGGCAACAGCCTCAAACGCTTCGGCGCGACAATTGCCTACGAATATCCGCTCTCCAAGAGCACAACAGCTTATGCTGCAGTGGGCGTTTATAAGGACTTCATCGACGCGCGCACCAACAATGCACCCGTGGACGATCCGCTCTCCGGCCAGGCAATGGCGGGCATCCACATTAACTTTTAACGTTTCGGCGAAAGCATCCCGCACAGACGCCTGAAGATCATTCATCGTCTGTCGCCGAATCCTGCCGAATCTGCCGCGGCGAAACGCTCTTTTTTGCGTTTCGCCGCGTTTTTCTATGTACACCACTCAGGAAGCAGCTGCACCAGGCTAGCCCCAACTGCGCACATTTACCTACATCGACTGCGTAAGAGTCAACTCGGCTGAAATTCTGCAGTCTGCAGCTGAGATTCTGTGATGCCGAATCGTTTGAGCGGGTTAGTCTAGAAACGCTTTTGCGGGTCGATTATTAGGGCAGCCCGCGCCTCACCTGTTTTGGAGGAACAAAATGAATTTGAAGCATGCAGCCGCCGCGCTCGCGCTCACAAGTCTTGTCGCCGCCGGCGCCGCGCAGGCCGCGCCGAAAGAAATTACGGTGGCCATTGCCAGCACGTTCACGACGCTTGATCCGTACGACGCTTCGGATACGCTGTCGCAGACCGCTTCGAAATCCTTCTATGAAGGTCTCTTCACGTTCGACAAAGACATGAAGGTGATCGATGCACTCGCCACGGACTACAAAGTGAGCGACGACGGCCTCGTCTATACGGTGACGCTGCGCAAGGGCGTGAAGTTCCATGACGGTTCAGAATTCCAGGCTGACGCTGTGAAAGCCAACTTTGACCGCGTGACCAACAAGGCCAACGGTCTGAAGCGCTACATGCTTTACCAAAACATCGAAAAGACTGAAGTGGTCGATCCCTACACGGGGCGCTTCACGCTCAAGAAGCCCTTCTCGAGCTTCATCAATCAGCTCGCGCACCCGGCCGGCGTCATGATCTGCCCGTCGACGCTTGCTAATAAGACCAATAAGCAGATCGCTTTCGAACCCTGCGGCACCGGTCCCTACACGCTCGACAAATACAATCCGAGCGAAGGCATGCGCGTCGTGAAGAACCCAAACTACTGGCAGGCAGGGTTCCCGAAACTCGATGCCATTAACTGGAAGCCGGTCGTTGAGAACAGCACCCGCGTTGCGATGCTTCTCACGGGCGAAGCACAGTTTGCTTTCCCGCTGCCCGCCGAACAAGTCAAGCAGGTTCAGGGGAAGGATCAGGTTCGCCTCGACATTACCCCCTCCATCATTCTTCGCTATGTTGAAATGAACATGTCGAAGAAGCCCTTCCAGGACAAGCGCGTCCGCGAAGCCTTCAACTATGCCATCAATAAGGAAGCGCTCTGCAAAGTCGCTTTTGCGGGCTACGCTGATCCGGCCACGGGCTACGCTCCGGCCGCCATTGATTTCGCCGAGAAACTCGGTCCCTGGCCCTATGATCCGAAGAAGGCCCGCGAACTCCTGAAGGAAGCCGGCTACGGCAGCGGTCTTACGATCAATCTCTGGTCGGGCTACAACCACACGACCGCCCAGAAGGTTATTCAGTTCCTGCAGCAGCAGCTCGCTCAGGTCGGCGTCAAGTCCAACATCCGCGCACTTGAGGCCGGTCAGCGCACCGCGCTCGTAGAGTCTGTGCCGACGCCCGATAAGAGCCAGCACGACCTTTACTACATCGGCTGGTCGAGCTCCACGGGTGAACTCGACTACGCCATTCGTCCGCTCCTCGCCTCCGAAAATATGCCGCCGGTGGGCTCCAATGAAGCCTACTACAAGAGCGAAAAGGTCGACCGTCTGATTCAGGAAGGCCTGGCAACCACGGACCGCACCAAGAAGGCTGCGATCTATAAGGAAATGCAGGAGCAGCTCTGGGCCGACATGCCGTGGATCCCGCTGGTGACGGAAAAGAATATTGCCGCCAGTGCGAAGAACCTGACGGGTTTCTACATTCAGCCTGACGGCGGGTACAACTTCTACCAAGCCGAACTGAAATAAATCAAGAAGCCTTTGCCTGCGAAGAGCGCTGCTTTTCGCAGGCATCCGCTATTGAGAAAAACTGCGTGCGGGCATTTTCATCAGATGCCTGCACGCGTTTTTTTTAGAGTTCAGAGAGCCGATTCAGCCCGCAATAGCACGGGCTAATGCGATGCCGCCCACGACGGCGCCAAGCCCCAAGACCAAGGAGCCCAGCGCATAAAACACGGAAAGCGCCAAGGCGCCGCGCTCACCGAGAAGCACCGCTTCAAGCGCAAAAGACGAAAACGTCGTGAAGCCGCCGAGCAGTCCTGTTGTGAGAAAGAGCCGCAGGTTTTCCGATAATCCCAGTCGGCAGCTCCAATACTCGACCACCAAACCCATTAGAAAGCAGCCGATGAGGTTGACGGCGAAAGTGCCGGCCGGAAAGGCTGTGCCGAGGAACCGCACAGCAGATGCAGAGAGCAGCCACCGCATGGATGCGCCGATGCCGCCGCCGAGAAATACCAATGCCAGTTGAGTGAAATTCATCGTCTCGTTTCAGCCGAAAAACATTCTGTCCGGCTCAGACCGTCTGCTCGAGCGCACATTGGCGCACTATCGGGCAGTTTTACGCAACAAACTGAATGGCAGCGTTTGCCACCCTCTGCCAACATATCGAGCGATAAGCTCGGACTTTGCTCACGCAGCCCAATGGCCGGCCCAGCCTCTGTAACTAGGTCTAAAAGGTTAATGCATTTACAGCCGCAAAGAGTATGATGCTTTTTTGTTTTGTCATAACAGGTGTGCTCCGCAAGGCGCAGCGCCGCACTTCCAAACCGATTCCGTACGACTCTCCATGAGCTGCCACGTCCATTACCGACAAGCGATGAAGCACCGACTGGCGCTTATCTTTGGGCTCACCGCATTGACGGCGCTGCTCTTTGCCGCTGATCTGACGGCCGGTTCTTCGGGCATGCCTCTGAGCGCAGTGCTCAATGCACTTTGGGCCGGACCGTCGGGTCAGTCCCCGGAAGCGCTCATTTTGTGGTCGCTTCGCCTGCCGATGACCCTGACGGCGCTCTTCGTCGGCGCTGCGCTAGCGCTGGCCGGACTGCAGATTCAAACAATCACGGCCAATGCACTTGCGAGCCCTTCTACCCTCGGTATCACCTCGGGAGCGAGCTTTGGCGCAGCGCTCGCGATCACCGCAGGTTTTACGGTAGGGGGAGAACTGTGGCTCGGCACCATGACCGCCTCCTTTCTGGCGTCGCTCTTGATCTGCGCGCTGATTCTTGCGCTGGGACGGCTGCGCGGCATGACGCCCACAACGCTCATTCTCGCGGGCATTGTGATGAATTTCTTCTTCATGGCCCTGCACCAATTTCTCGTCTATGTCGCGAGCCCCGAAGTGGCGCAGCTGATTTCCGGGTGGACCTTCGGCAATCTTGAGCGTGCTGGCTGGCTTTCGGCGGCGTGCGCCTTGGGCGCAGTTCTTTTCGGCACCCTCCTTCTCGCGCCGAAAGTCTGGGCGCTCACAACGCTTTCTATCGGCGAAGAACGTGCCAAAAGCCTCGGCATTCAAGTCAGCCGCCTGCGGCTTCTCGTTTTTTCAACGGCATCCGTGCTGATCGCTGCGTCGGTGAGCTTCATCGGCACGATTGCCTTTGTGGGGCTCGTCGCGCCCCACTGCGCCAAACTGCTTTTAGGGGATGATCAGCGCTTCCTCATGCCCGCGAGCATGCTTTTCGGCGGAGCGATTCTTCTGCTTTCTTCGTTCCTTTCCAAATTCATCTCAACGGGTGCCATGCTTCCAGTAGGCATCATCACGTCGATTGTCGGCGTGCCTTTCCTCTTCGTTCTGCTCCTTAAGAATCGGAGGGACTACTGATGAGCGACCTTGAACTTCGCGTAGAAAACCTGAATGTCGGCTTCGGCCGCCGCACAGTGCTCCGCGACATCAGCTTCACCGTTCATGCGGGTGAATTCATTTGTCTGCTCGGGCAAAATGCCGCCGGAAAAACCACGCTCTTCAAAGCCGTCTCAAACCTCATTGCTTCTTCCGGACGCGTAACGCTCTGCGAAAACGGGAAAGCACTCCCTCGGTCCGCAATTGCTTACCTGCCGCAGCTCACTCAGGTCCAGAGCCGCCTGACAGTCTTCGAAATGGTCATGCTCGGCCTCGGCCGCCGGCTTTCCTGGCGAGTGACACCCGACATTTTCGAGCGGGTCGATCAGACGCTTCACGCCATGCAGATCAGTCACCTTGCCGACCGTCCCGTGGCCTCGCTTTCGGGCGGTCAAAAGCAGCTCGTCTTCATGGCGCAGGCCTTTGTTTCCCGTCCCCGCGTGCTGCTGCTCGATGAACCCACTTCTGCGCTCGACCTGAGACATCAGCTGATCGTCATGCAGGCCGCCCGCAGCTACGCCAAAACAACCGGCGCAGCCGTCCTTGCCATTGTTCACGACTTGATGCTCGCGGCTCGATTCTCCGACAAGCTCCTCATGCTGGGCGACGGCACCATTCGCCGATTTGCCGCTCCGGCTGAGGTACTCACGCCCGAAGAGCTGGCGGTCGTTTATCGCGTGGAAGCCGCGGTTGAACGCTCTCAAGAGGGGCTTCTCACCGTGATCCCCATGACGCCGCTTGATGTTGACGACGGCACACACGGCCACGGCTCCCATCCGCACGCGCATGACCCTGCCTGCACGCATTCGAGCAGTTCCGATCAACACGACCACCGCATTCGCCATGACGACGACCACCCCCATCTGTGAAACCGCTTCCGTCAAAACCTCAGCCGCTCTGGGCGACAAAGTTTCCGGCTACTGGAACACTCGTGCCGAAGGCTACAGCCTGCGCACCGCTGACGAACTCAACGGTCCCCGCGGAGCGCATTGGCGAGAACGGCTGCTCAGCAATCTGCGCGGCGTTCCGCCCGGCGGTTCGGTGCTCGACGTTGGCTGCGGACCGGCGCTTCTGGCCATTACCGCTGCCCGATGCGGCTGGAAAGCTTATGGCTGCGACTCCAGCCCTGAAATGCTCCGGCACGCTCATGAGAATGCGAAGACGAGCGGGGCTGATGTGACGTTTTGTCAATGCGACGCCGCAGCGCTCTCTTTTGCCGACGAAACCTTCGACGCCGTCATCTCCCGCAATGTGCTGTGGAATCTGCCTCATCCGGAAAGGGCGCTCAAGGAATGGATGCGCGTACTTAAACCCGGTGGCCGTCTCCTATATGAGGACGGCAATCATTACCGCCATCTTGTGGATCCGCTCTTTAAACACCATCACGACAACATGCCCGCGCCCTTCGGTCACCAGCCGCAGTACATGCTCAACGTCGATACTTCGGCGATTGACGCCATTGCCCAGACGCTGCCGCTTACACAGGAACTTCGTCCGCAATGGGATTTGCAGGCGCTCATCGATCTGGGATTCACCGAAACACAGGTGATTGAACCGAGCCTCTCTGAAGTCTCGGATCCTCTGTCGGGAAAAAGCATCCGCATCGTCACCGATTTCGTCGCAGCAGCGACAAAACCCGCGGCTGCCGCCTTCTCGAATGTCACAGCTGCGACTTGAATGCCCTGAAACACCATCAGCCATTCAGTCTTCATCAACCTTTGCGCTTTCGGAGTGCCTCATGCTTACTCGCCGCACGCTTCTTCTTTCCGCAGCTGCCGCATCCTTGGCGATGCTGCCTTTTGCCAGTTTTGCCGCTGAAGCCGCCGCCGGCGAAGCGGCATTAGGTCAAGCCGCCCTGCCGCCGGCGGGCAGCTGGCCCGTTACCTTCAAAGATCTCGCAGGACGCACCGTCATCCTCACTCAGGAGCCGCAGCGGATCATTGTTGCCAACTACATTCAGAACTTCATGCTCGTCGGCGGCCGAGACGCCCTCAAACGCGTTGTCGGCATGACGCAGGATCATTGGGAATCCACCCGCATGGGCGAATATCAGGTCTTTACCACGGCCTACCCGGAACTGAAGTCCATTCCTTCCATCGGCGGATTCCACGACGACATCCTCAATTCTGAAAAGATCATTGCTTTGAAACCCGATGCGATGATCATCAACCGTACTCAGTTCGCAGCCAACACCCAGCGTATTGAAGTGTTTGAGCGCGCCGGCATCCGTGTGATCGTCACCGACTACCACGCCATGAAGCTCGAGAACCATGTGCTGAGCACCCGCATCATCGGCCGCATGCTCGGTCGGGACACCGTCGCCGAGGAACTCTGCCGCAAAGCCATTGACGGCCTCAAGGACGTTGACGCACGCGTTGCCCGAGCCTCTGCCGGCAAGAAGGCGCCCAAGGTTTATATGGAACTCGGCAGCAAAGGCGTCGGCAACTACGGCAACACCTACAACTCCACCATCCTTTGGGGCGCCATGCTCGCCCGCGCGGGCGCCGACAGCATTTCAGCCAACAACCGCGAGCCCTACAGCGCTGCTACGCGTGAGTACGTCATCTCACAGAACCCGGAGATCATTATCATCGGCGGCTCGAGGTGGTCGGGCGGCGCGAGCGACCAGATGCAGATGGGCTTCACGGTCGAGCGCAAGACCGCGGAAAAATGTCTCGAAGCCTTTATGCACCGCTCGCTCTGGCAAAATCTCCCGGCCGTGAAAAACCGGCGCTTCTACGCCGTCGATCACGGGAGTCTGCGCTCCATTATTGACTGGCACATGAGCGCTTTTATCGCCAAAGTCTGCTGGCCGGAAGGCTTTGCCGACATGGATCCGGAAGCCGGCATCGTCGCCGACTATAAGCACTATCTTCCGGATTTGGATCCGGCCGGCACCTTTACGCTGGCGCTCGGAAACTAACCGCAGAGCTCCGCGCGTTTGAATGGAATGCGGCCACCGGCTCTAGGCTGGAGGCCGCTTTTTAGTGCTGTTTGTACGTTTGGCCGACAGACATGCTCAAGCCGAATGTATGCCGCCCATGGACGCAGTCAGCCCATCAGCCCTTAAGGACTCGGCTGCAGGTACAGCCGCCGCCTTCCTTTCCGGTTTCATCCGCAGCCGGGCCGTAAGTCCGGACAGCTTTGGCGAGCAGTACCTCAAGCTGATCAGCCTCATCCTCTGTGAGCGACCCCAAAATGCGTTCGTTCATGCGGATTGAAATATCGGCCATGATGGGTTTAAGCGCACGGCCTTTTTCGGTGAGCATGATGATGCTCGCTCGGCCGTCGGATTCACTGGGGAGCCGATCGACGTAGCCCTGCTTGGCAAGTCGATCGAGCATGACGCAGGTCGTCGACTTCGTACGGCGAATCTTCTGCGCAACCGCCGTGAGACTCAAACCTTCCTGCTGAAAGAGCACCTGGAAGATGTCTCCGCAGCTCGTCGTCAATTCGTCCAGGCCGGCCTTTTTCATCTCAGTGAGCAGAAAACGGCGGCCCTCTTCATGCATGCGGGCTGCGTAAGCAAGTATGGGACGGTCTTCCTTCATCAAAATACCTCAGGAGACCCCTGCCTCAGGCAGGGGAGGAATGAGGTGCGTGGCCGAGCCACGCGTACCCATATCCGTCGTTGTGTGAAATCAGTCGGCAATGCTTCCAACCGACGCCTTGAATGACGCCCTTCGGCGTCTGAATGTTGAATGAGCCCGAGACGCGGACCGCAACGCGTCCGCGCCACAGTCCGGCCTTCTTTCCCTTGGGGACGTTCGCCTCCACCATGTCCCCGGTCGCGAAGCCGTGGACGCACTTCTGCCGCATCAGGTACCCGCGCGGGAAGCCGTACTTCGTGAGGCGCGTGCGTTGACGGCTCCCCCGCCCCATGCATCTGATCTCCAGGACGTTGAGTCCCTTCCGCGTCACTACGCCGTTGAGCCGTCCCACGCAGAGCGCATCGAGCCAATGCTCCTTTTCCACGCCGAAAGCATGGCGGTTGAGCTTCGTCAGAGCGCCGCTTCCCGTCTCGACGGGTAGACCCGTCGCCTTGAGCTCGTTGAAGAGCACCCACCGCGTTGCGTTCACCGCAGCGGCATCACGCAGCGGCGTCTTGAGCTCCCTGCGGACGCGCGCGAGCACTTCCGGCTTTCCCTTGAGGAAGTCCTCCAACGACCGCGCGCCCTTCTTCTGGTTGCAGCTCACGCAGGCGAGCACCAAGTTGGAGACCCGGTTGGAGCCGCCCTTGGCGCGGGGAACCACATGGTCGATGTTGAGCGGCACGCCTTCGGCGCCGCAATAGACGCACTTCCGGCCGAACTTCTCAAGAAGGTATTCGCGCACCTCATACTCAAAGAGCGTGCCCTGCTGATACTCGATCCCCGAGACCTCCGGAGTCTGAAGCTTTTGCGAATCGAACTTCACCAACTCCGCCGCGATGCCGCTTACCGGCAGGTACCGGCACATCCTCCTCACGAACGAAAGGGTCGTTTCCACGCGGTGCCGCAGAGAAGGCGGGAGCCACCCCTTGGGCTTGACGCGGTTTAGAAAGCGTGGCGACCGACAGCGGAGATTCTGCGACCTGCGGCGGCGACGAAATGCGCTTCGCGCCTTGAGCGCGTCGCGGATGGCGCCGCCCCGATGCTCGATGACGAAGAACGCGAGCGCATGATGCCGCTTCTTCCCGTCATCCCGCACGACGGCGGCGCCCGTCTCCCTTGAGCCGGGATCGAGCTTGATGAGCACGGGTTGAACCTCGGACTGCTCCACAGTGCGGTCCACGAGCCGGATGACGAAGGGAAAGCGCTTCACCACCCGTGCGCGGCCCGCCCGCAGAAGCCGTCTCGCCCTTGCCGGGCGGCACGGCATCAGGGGCCGGTGCTTCTTGTCCAAAACGAAAACTGATGTTGACATGAAAAATGAACCTTACGATTCTTCGGGCTGATGCCCGTGACATGCTCCGCCCTTGCGGGCGGAGCAATTCCCCTCGCCAATGTTGAACAGACCGGCATTTTGCCTCAGACCGTTTCGTGCGTACCCAATGCTTGTCTGCTTCTGAGGCTTCCAGAGCTCGGAACTGAGGAAGCATTCCGAGGTGGGTCTTGAACCTGTCTGCAACGTAGTTCTCGAAAAACTTAGGCTGGTCAACCAGGCCTGCTTTCACAAGCCTCGGCCTTTAGGCCGGGGTAGTTGACCGGATCTCATCCGTCGTTTCCAAAAAATAAAACCCCAGCTTTTCTGTCGGAGTTTTGCCTGCTGTTGGAGTGCGGCTAAGCATAGGTTTGAGATCTGGTCTCAGCGCAAAGATGGGAGCAGCAATGACTGTTGACAGATGAAACGGGCGAAAGGCGGCGGGTGAAAAGCATTCACCGACAAAATAGACGTTTATTATATTGCGGAAATGTAATACAATTAGAGAACTCTCAACCCGTCAACATCAAAGCATTTCAAAAGACTACAGGGGATGCCATGCTGAAAACAAAAAGCACAACAGAGACGATGGGCAGTTCGGAGATTTCTGATCAAAATGACGGGCTCGAAGGATTCAATGAACTCGAGCCGACGCTGCCGCCGCGGAGAAAGGGCAGCCTGCGCAAAGCCGCTTTAGAGGCCGCAGCGGAGCACGGTGAACGCGACGAAGATGCGCCCAAGCGTAAGCGCGGCCGCCCCAAGGCTGACAATCCTTTCAGCGTTGTCTTTACGCTTCGCATGCGCCCGAGCATGGCTGAACTTTGCCGCCAAAAGGGCG
>ENA-ORPH01003956-ORPH01003956.1-human-gut-metagenome-genome-assembly--contig:-NODE-3956-length-10291-cov-3.824150_pt1 | contig 10291 bp, 4 predicted proteins | sample MGYA00242142_ERZ509074 | MGnify/ENA primary metagenome ERZ509074 (study PRJEB26280, sample SAMEA2338724) | human gut metagenome | biome: human gut; feature: human-associated habitat; material: faeces... | reverse complement strand
CGGGCGCTTATTGCCCCACATTAAATACAGGAGGCCGCCCTGCACGGGCATGAGCATGAACAAAATCATCCAGCTGATTTTAAATTCCGGCGCGGTGGAGTCCTTGCGGACCAGCGCCAGGCACATCAGCGCGCTGACGGCGAGCCCCACGCGGGAGATGAGGTGCGAGTAGTCGCTCAGCCAGTAAAACACGCTGAACAGCCACACCGCCTGCGCCAGCACGAGCACGACCGTGACCACGACCGGCTGCGCGCCGCGCAGAATCATGGGCACCTGAATGAACCAGACGCACGCAAGCGTATACACAAGCCCCAGCAGGGCCGTGAGGCCCTTTTTCCGGCCGATCAGCAGGAGCAGCGCCGCAAACACGGCAAGCAGGCCGATCAGCACCGGCGCGCGGTTATAATTCGGAATGGATATGATATACGGCGCGCCCTCGTCGTCCAGATCGAGGCGGACGACGATCTTTGTGCCGATCTTCGCGTCGACGTTGGTATAGATGGTCAGATAGTTGATCGCCTCAAGTGTTTCGCCCTTCCACGGGCCGTTCAGGATCTCGACCTCGAGATACTGCTGGCCGATGCGGCGGCCCTCGGTCCAGTCCTGGGTTTCCGCGTTGTCGTCCAGAATGTCCGTGACGCGCGCAACGGCGAAATACCGCTTGCGCGCGGCAGTCGCCTCGCGGTCAGGCTCCGTGTATTCCAGGACCAGCGCCCACGCGATGATCAGCACAAACAGCAGCGCGCTCACGCCGATCTCCAGCCAGCGCTTGCGCGTCAGCTTGCATTGTAAGTTTTTCATGGATTCTCCTTCAGGATGCGCAGTTTTTGAATGATGGGGGACTGCCCCGCCGGAAGAACCGGCGGGGCAGCTTTGTACTGTTGGGGAACTCAGCGCTCGAGATAGCGGTGGATGATCGCCGCGACCTGTGCGCGGGTTGCCTGCGCCTTCGGCACAAGGTTGTTGCCGGAGCCGTTGATCAGACCCTGGCCGACCGCCCAGTTCATCGCCTGAATGGCGTAGGCGGAGAGCTGCGCCGTGTCGGCAAAGCTGCCGAGATTTTCCTCGAGCGTCACAGCCGTCATGCCGCCGTAGACTGCGTAGCGGTACAGGATCGCCGCAAGCTGCTCACGGGTCACGGGGTCGTTCGGGCCAAAGAGGCTGTCGCCGTAGCCGTTGACGATGGCGGTCGCTGCCGCCCATGCGACCGCCTTGGCAAACCACTTGCCGGCGGCCACATCCGTAAAGTCGGACGAGCCGGAAACGGACGGGCTGCCCGCCATGCGGTAGAGGATGGTGACGATCATGGCACGGGTCAGCGGTGCGTTGGGAGAGAAGCGATCGGCGCCCGTGCCGTCCATGATGCCCTTCTCGTAGACATAGCGGACATCGTTATAGAACCAGTCGCTGCCGGACACATCGGCAAACGGGAGCCCTACCGGGGCAGCGGGCCTGGCCGGGGTGACCGGGGTGCCGGGGGTGACGGGCGGAGGCGGCAGGACAGTCTTCTGCCAACGTGCATAGAAGGTCTTGTCGCCGGTCTCCGTCGCCTCGATCTGCTTGACCTGCACGCCGCCGGTGTAGGCGGTGAACCAGCCGAGGAAGGTATAGCCGGGCTTGGTCACATTGGTCGGCAGAACGGTCACAGTGCCCTTGGTGTAGGTCGTCGGGTATTCACCGCCAATCGTGCCGCCATCGGTGACGTAGGTGATGCTCCACGTCTCGACCGGCGTCTCGCCTGCGGTGCAGACGACGTCAGCGCGGTCGCGGATACGGATACGCGGATAGACGGGCGTGCCGTCCGAGAGGACGAAGGTGTTGTCATAGGAGGCAAGGCCAACCGCCTCGACCTGATTGCCGACGATGGCGTTCTGGACTTCCTTGTCCTTCGTGATGTAGCCGTCGATGAAGACGCGTGCTTCGTTGCCGACTGCATCCTTGACCATGATGGTCTGGATCTTGCCTTCGGCCTCTTCCACTCTGGTGATCGTGCCCTTGATCTTGACGAGGCTGCCGAGGACGGAGCCGTCGTTGATCTGCGCGGCAGTGACTTCCACGGGAGTCGGAGCCTCCGCGTCCGCGATCTTTTCGATCTTCGTCTTCGTCACAGCCAGCTGACGCTCGCCCTGATAGGAGGACGTCGTACCGGTGACACGAACCTTATCGCCGATCTTAAAGTTGCCTGCGACCGGGAAGGCGTTGATACCGGCGGTGTTGTCCTGCACATAGATGCAGTCGAAGAACGCGGTATCCTTGTCATGGCCGGAGGCGTTGGAGGTCACGATGCCCTCCACGGTGAACTTGACGCCCTCCTCTGGCTCTGCCTGCACATCCGCGATCTTGGTGATCTCGGTCTGGTTGAGCATGGAGACGAGATTCTGGCAGATCTTGTAGTTGGAGTAGTTCTTCTCCGCGCCGCTGTCGGAGACCTGGTACTGCACCTCGAAGTTCGACATGAAGGCTGCGCCGGAGACGATGATGAGGCCCTTGCCCTCGATCTGCTCGGACGCCATGACCATCAGGCGGTCATCGTTTTTTGCGAAGGTGTACTTCGGGGTAGCTGCGCCGCCGAGGCCGTCGCTGTCAACGTCCACAGAGTAGGTCGTTGCATGGCCGTAGACTGCCGGGCTGACCGTTGCGGGCAGCGTGGAGGTTGCATTGCCGCTTGCGTCAACTGCGTAGATGGACGCGCCGCCGTAGTGGCTGAAGCGCTCGGTGTAGAGCTTGTCAAACGGATGCTCTTCGTCGAATTCCACGCCCTTCAGAAGCGGGTTCTCCATGTTGTAGGTCGAGAAGTAGAGTCTCCACTTGTCGACGCCGTCGGCTGCGGAGCGTTCATCGTCATACGTTGCATCGTCAGAGATACGGAGGCTGGAGCCGAGTTTGGCCAGAACCTCGTTCTGCGTCGCGGCCATGTGCTTGATGTCCGGGTTGTTCTGGATGATGGGGTAATTCTCGTAGTTGTCGGACCAACCGGCGAGGATCACCATACCGCCATTGTCGTTGAACGTCTTGAGGGCGTTCAGCTCGTCCTCGGAATAGGTCTTCGGATCCTTCTGGGCCGCTTCCAGACGGCGGGACGGGGCCGTCAGGATGATGGCCTTGTACTTGGAATTGCCGCAGGCCGCGATGAGCTCCTCGCTGGTCTTCAGCGTGACTGTACGCACGGAATAGGCCGCAGCCAGTTCGCCGAAGTTGCCCATGGAGTCCTTATAGTTGCCTGCAACGTATTCGTTGTAGTGCGAGGCGTCAATGCCGATGTAGACAAGCTTGCTTGCGTCAAGCACATCGAGCGTGACGTCCTTGGTGAACGTGTACTCCTTGCTGTCCTGCTCGATCACAGCCGTGATCTTAACAGTCATGATGCGGGCCTTGGTCGGGGTATACTTGAATTCCACATCCTGTGTACTGCTTGCGGCCAGCGTGTAACCGGTGGTATCCGTGCCGATGGTTTCGCCGCCGATGGCATAGGTGATGGACTTGATGGTAGCGGGCTTTGCCTCACTGTTGAAGAACGTGGTGGTGATGGTCAGTTCTTCGTCGGTGACAGGGGTAGACGTGCCGCATTCAGCCTTGGAAATGCCAAGCTTGAGCGATTCGCCGACCCAGACGGGAGCGGTCACGGCCAGATCGCCGTCGCCCTCGGTGACGCGGACGAAGTAATAGGTGTACTCAGGCGCCAGTTCCACGCTGACGGAGCCCTTGGTGAGATCTGCGGCACTGTCCCAGGTATAGGCGACCTTGCCGGAGTTGACGACCAGCTCGACCTTGGCGATGGAATCGGTGCGGTCGGGATCGTTGAAGGAGATCTCGAAGCTCAGCTTCTCGGGAACGTCGATGATGGAGCCCATCATGTTGCCGTTGACCGTGTAGTCCAGATCGAGGTTCTTGTCCTCGGTGGCGTACATACGGCGCGCTCTGAGCGCTGCGTAGATGCCGTCTTCGGTAAAGTCGTCGGTCAGGATGACGTCACGGGCGTCGTTGGCGTTGCCCCAGCGGCCCTTGTGGTTATCCTGGTTGTTGGTCGGGGCGACGTGCCAGCCCTTGTCGAGCGCCATGATGTACTGCTCGTAGCTGGGATAATAGCCGCCTGCGCCGATCTGGCCTTCGCCGTTGCCGACTTCGACCATGTACATACGGGTGTCAACGACCGCATCCCAGTAACCGAAGTCAATGAAGTTGCCGAACGTCGTGCCCGGATGGTTGAACTGGCTGATGGAATCGATGCCCTCTGTCTGCGACAGGAGCTTGTAGTAGGCCTGCAGGCCTGCATCCTTGGTCTTGTTGTTGAGCGTCGTGTTGTTGCGGGAGACGATGCCGGGGGTATTGAAGGTGTTGATATGGCCGGGACCGCCGGACCACGTCATTTCAAAGCCCGCAATGGCGACCATGCTGCCTGCATTTTCTTTATTGAACGCAGCGACCGCGCTCTTATACTCATTCCAGAGATTCTGGCTCGCCGCGCTGGCAAGGCTCATGTCATAGAGCGCGCCCTCGGGGTTGGCTGCGCCGGACTTGTCAAAGTAGTTGGAATGGTCGGTGAACGCGACGAAGTCGACGTTCGCGCTGTCAGGCAGCGCCTTGATATACGCCAGTGCGCTTTCCAGCGAGCCAGCGCCGTCGGAATACTGCGTGTGGGAGTGCAGCTGGCCGAAGTAGCGCTGGAAGGTCGCCTCGCCGATGGTGAAGGACCAGGTCTTGCTGGTCTCCTTGTTATCAGCACGCTTGACCGTCACAGTTACCGTGACCTTGCCGTCCGCCATAGCGGCAGCCGGGGTGTAGGTGACCTTGCCGTCTGCGTAGGCCGCATTGACCTCCGCGCCGTTGACAGTCATCGTTACGCGGGCGTTCTCGCCAGCGTTCGAGATCTCCGCGGAGATCGTCGGCCGCTTTTCGGCTCCGGTCTGCGCGCCCTGCGCGGGCGTTACGTTGGAGATCACGGGCTCGTCGAGGATGTCGACGGTGCAGGACGCTCTGGCCTCGTTGCCCTTGATATCCTTGAACGCAAAGGTCAGGGTCATCGTGCTGCCGGCCTCAGCTGCTTTCGCGATATCCGAATCAAAGACCGTGATATGGACGCGGCCCTTGCCGGTGGTGAAGCCGTCCAGAACCTCTACGTCCGTGTTGCCCTGCAGCTCGCCGAGATAGCCGGGGATGTACGTTCCGTCGGCCTTCTTGACACTGTACTCGATCCACGGATTGTAGATCGCATAGATCGTGTCGATCTCGAGGTCAAACTCGTAATTGCTGCCGACATAGGCCGGGAGCATGGTTTCGGGGAAGGTGATGGTGGGCTGCACGACGAGGCCGCCGTCCACATTCACGCCGTCCGCCACGGGATAGAAGAAGGAGTAGATGGTGTAATCCGTGACTTTGTTCATGCTGTAGGTCTTGAAGCTGTCGCTGTAATACTCCAAGTACTGGCTGTATTTTCCATTGAACTTTGCCGTGCGGCTCTCCATCTCATAGCCGCCCACGCCGCCGGAGCAGGTGCGGACGAGCCAGTCGGCGTCGTCAGTCGTAACGCCCTCTTCGGAGAAGTCCTTGCTGTAGAACGCGTTGTTGCCGGTGCCGTTGGAGCAGAGGTAGCCATACGCATCGCTCTTGAAGCGGAGGTATTCGCCGTTCTGCTCGACGGTGAACACGACAGCGCCGTTCGCCGGGGTGGCCTTGCCGTCCGCGACGGTGGCTGCCGCCTTTTCAATGGACTTCGAATCGTTCTCCGCCGCCAGGACTGCCTGTGCGTTCTGGTTGTAGATCACGAACTTGTCGCCGGGCTTGGGCAGATCGCCGGAAGGCTGGTCAGCAGATGCAGGGTCGACCCGGTAGAGCGTGAACTCGCACGGATACTGCTGACTTGCAACCGTGTTGTTCTTATAGGCTTTAAACTTGTTAAACCCACCGTATGTAGAATCCGTGCTGGTATTGCTGGCCAGCGTAACAGTATCATCACCGGCACCCATAAATTTGAAGGTCTGATTTTCTGCGCTGAACGACCACGCCCAGCTATAATTACCAGACTGAATGCCATTGCTGTTTCCACCGGAAGGTGCAATGGCCATGCCGTTTTTATCAGTCAGCGTAACAGACTGTCCGCTTACCTTCAGCGTCCAAACCGCGCCTTCCGTCTTCGTCACCTTGTCCTCCGCTACAGTCGGCTGTACAACCGTCAGCCACTTCCCGCTGAGTTCCAGCGGTGCGTAGCCGGTGGAAACAATCATGACATAAGAGCCGTCTGTCAACTGGTCAGCAGAAGTTAGCTTTCCAAGTTTGTCCTCTCCATCTTCTTTCCTGACCGTATAGGTGAACGTCGCTTCGTCGCTGTCGTCCATGCCGGCCTTCGTGGCCTTGACGGTGAAGGTGACGTCTTCATTCACGGTCGCCGTTGTGCCCTCGGTGAAGGTCGTGCCGTTCGTCGCATAGAGGATCGTCGCGCCCTCGGTCTCGCAGGAGAAGGTGACCTCCGTGCCCTTGGCTACCTCGCCCGCAGCCAGAGAAGCCGTCGGGGTCGCGACCTTCTGGGTCGGGGTGGGAGGAGGCACAAGGCCGCCGATGAAGTTCTTTTCCCGCGTCAGCTTGTAGAACGTCATGCCGAAGTCCTTCTCCGTCAGACGATCCGTGCTGGTGCAGTAGGCGCTGAACTCGGTGTACTTGGCATAGTACTCCATGTAGACCTTGCCATACTGGCCGGTCAAGCCATTGCCGGACATATAGTAGGACGCATTTTCTGCATTGCAGGTTTCAACGTCCCACTTTACCGCGCCGTCCCCGGTCAGGTTCAGGTTGAACTTGCCGTTGTTCGTGCCCATCGTGAGGGTGGTATCTGTGCCCTGCTTGAAAGAGTATGTACCGTCCTCGTTCTTCGTGACCGTCCAGACCAGCTTATCAAAGCTGTCCGCCGTCAGGGCATTCTCAGCAACCGTCGCCGCGGCGGGTTTGAGATAGTAGCTGCCCAGCATTTCGCCAGCGACAGCATAGCCGTTGCCAGCATTGTAGATCACGACCTGATCGCCGGTCGCAATCGTATCGGCCTTGACGTATTTGTTGACCCACTCAAAGACATCGACAGAGACGACCAGCTCCTTGCTGTCCTCCATGCCGTCCTTCGTGGCCTTGACGGTATACGTCTCGTTATGCGAAGCCGAGATCGGGCCGGTGTATGCCTGATACTCCGTGCCTGCGGTCTTGTAGTAGATCGTCGCGCCCTCGGTCTTGCACTCGAACTTGATCTCCGTGCCAACCTCGATCTCAGCGCCGTCCGCTACGTTCGCAGTCGGGGTTTCGACCTGCTGCTTGGCTGCGGTTTCAATCTTGTACAGCGAGATCGGCTGCTGATTCTGCGACTTGTAGTAACGGAATCTGGTGCCGTTCTTTGCTGCATTGTTGTATTGCAGTGTTGTTCCGTCGCTGGTAACGATCACCTTACCGCTGGTAAGTTCAATCGTATTGAGGGACTGTGTGGAACCACTGTTCAGCTTGTTGCTTCCGGACTTACCCGAAATATACTTTCCGCTTGCAGACTTGATGGCGTAGCCGCCAGTCATCGGCTCAACGGTAAACGCATATTTCGCATAATCACCGGTGATTTTGCTGTCGGTGATCGTAACATCGACCTTGTTCCCTTCAACGTCAAGCTTGTCAAGGGAACCGTCCATAATCAGTTTGTCACCCTCGGACACGATCAGGTATGTACCAGACCAGTCTGCAGGCGCTTTTGTGACCTTGGTGTAAGTCTGCGTCTGCGTTGTCTCCTCCGCCATGGCGACCGGCATGACCGAAAGGACCATGACGACGGCCAGCAGCAGCGCGAGACACCGCGTTGTGCGTTTTTTCATGCTTGCATTTCCTCCTGATTTCTTTCAGAATTCGAATGTTCGTGTCGTGCGCGGGCCTGTCCCGCGCGAAGTACCTTTTTGAACCCTCCTTCTGCGGATTGATACAGAAACGGAAGCGGCTGCCGGTCAAGGGAGCCGCAGTCGCAGAGTTCTGTATTTCATAGTATAGCAGTTCCACCCGTTAAAATCCAGTGCCTTTACAGAGATTTTACCGATTTTACGTAAATTTTACCGGGAATTTTTTGTGGATTTTGTCTATATAATCCCTGAACGGCAGACAAAGCCCGCCCTGCAGTCCCCGCCGGACGGGCAGGAACGCTGTCCGGGAAGCCGGCTGATGCTGCGGATCCGGGCGCCGCGGCTGATAAAACCGCCCCCGCCGGGGCATTCATACATAAGATATGAATTGTTCACAAATAATTTAAGTCTGTAGGTATTGACAACGCTGGCAGGCGGTGGTACACTGCGTTTAGCACTCAGGGATAAAGAGTGCTAAGTCGAAAGGAGGAACGAACCATGGAGCTTTCAGACCGGAAAAAGAAGATCCTGCGTGCGATCGTGGATCTTTACATCCGCACGGCGGAGCCGGTGGCGTCCAAGACCATTGCGCAGATGCCGGACATGGATTTTTCCTCCGCGACCATCCGCAACGAGATGGCAGAGCTGACGACGCTCGGATATCTGGAGCAGCCGCACACCTCCGCCGGACGCATCCCGTCGCCTGCCGGGTACCGGCTGTACGTCGACGAGCTGATGCAGGACTACCGCCTGTCGACCGATGAAACGAAGTCGATCAATCAGGCGATGGAGCTGAAAATGCAGGAGGTCGACAAGGTCGTCTCGCAGGTCGGCAAGCTTGTCTCGCAGATGACGAATCTGCCCGCCTACGCCATGGCGGCGCGTGCCGCCGGGCTGACAGTCAAGCGGTTCGACCTGATCCTCGCGGACAGCGGCAGCTTTATTCTCGTCGTGATGCTGAGCGACAGCTCCGTCAAGAATAAGCTCATCCGGCTCCCGGTCGAGCTGACGGAGGCGGATCTGAAGCTTCTCGGCGCAGTGCTGAACGCAAGCGTCACGGAGCTGACCGCCGAACAGCTCAGCCCCGAGCTTCTGTCCCGCGTGACCAGAAGCGCCGGAAATGCGGCCAGCCTCGTGCCCGTCATCATGGATTTCGTCACGTCGCTTCTGCACCAGGAGCACAGCGAGGTCTACATGACCGGACAGGCCAAGCTTCTCGGCCAGCCGGAGTACCACGACATCGACAAGGCGCAGAAAATGCTCTCCGCACTTGACGAGGATGTGGTTTCCAATCTTCCCGCCGCGCTTTCCCCGGACAGCCGGACGCAGATCCTGGTCGGCCCGGAAAACGTGTCGAAGGAGCTGCGCGACACCAGCGTCGTCATGACGAAGTTCGACATCGGCGACGGGATGCAGGGCCTGATCGGCGTGGTCGGCCCGACCAGAATGGATTACGCGCAGATCACCGCCCGGCTGAGCTACTTCGCCGAGAACCTGAGCCGGATGTTCCAGAAAAACCAGACCCCGGCGATCGAAGGGCCGGAAAATAAGCACAATGACCCGGAGGCATAGATATGAGTAAGAAAACAAACAGCAATCCGGCTTCGGAGGAAAAGGCACAGGCCGCCTCCGCAGCCGAGCAGACAGAAGAAGCTGCGCAGCAGACCGAAGCCGAAGCCGCGAAGCAGTCCGAGGAAAAAAAGCCCGAGGAAGCCAAGCAGCAGGAGGCAAGCGAGTTTGAAAAGGCGCAGCAGGCGCTGGCACAGGAGCATGACAGCTATCTGCGGCTGGCCGCCGAATACGACAACTACCGCAAGCGCAGCCAGAAGGAAAAGGAAAGCCTCTATACCGACATCCGTTCGGAGACGGTCGAGAAGTTCCTTCCCGTGTACGACAATCTCGAGCGGGCGCTGGCACAGGAGACGCAGGATGCCGCGTTTAAAAAGGGCGTCGAGATGACGATGAACCAGCTCGTCTCCGTCATGGAAAAGCTGGGCGTCGTGAGCTTCGGCGCGGCAGGCGAGGTCTTTGACCCGCAGCTTCATAACGCGGTCATGCACGTCGAGGACGAAGCGCTCGGCGAAAACGTCATCGCAGAGGTCTTCCAGAAGGGCTTCAAGGTCGGCGAAAAGGTCGTCCGCTTCGCGATGGTAAAGGTCGCAAATTAAAAAGCACCCACGCCGGGGATCCGGCAGCATCTAAATTTGTAAATACAGGCATTCATATAGGAGGAAATTATTATGAGTAAGATTATTGGCATTGACCTTGGCACTACCAACAGCTGCGTCGCCGTTATGGAAGGCGGCGAACCCGTCGTCATCGCGAACGCCGAAGGCAACCGCACCACCCCGTCCGTCGTCGCGTTCTCCAAGACCGGTGAAAGAATGGTCGGTCAGGTCGCAAAGCGTCAGGCCGTTACCAACCACGAGCGCACCGTC
>ENA-ORPH01003948-ORPH01003948.1-human-gut-metagenome-genome-assembly--contig:-NODE-3948-length-10308-cov-3.975129_pt1 | contig 10308 bp, 7 predicted proteins | sample MGYA00242142_ERZ509074 | MGnify/ENA primary metagenome ERZ509074 (study PRJEB26280, sample SAMEA2338724) | human gut metagenome | biome: human gut; feature: human-associated habitat; material: faeces... | reverse complement strand
AGGTGCTGGTGCTCTCCCAACAACTCCACGCCGCGGGGCGCACGATCATCTTCGTGACCCACAATCCGGAGATCGCACGCTACAGCAGCCGCAACATCACGCTCCGCGACGGGCGCATCACGGACGACGTCCGTAACGACCACATTCTGAGCGCAGCCGAGGCACTTGCCCGGCTGCCCAAAACCGACGATTGATCCATGAACTTCGCGAATCTTTTCAAAATTGCCGTCAAGGCACTGAGCAACAACAAGCTGCGCGGATTCCTGACGATGCTCGGCATCATCATCGGCGTGGCGTCGGTCATCACGATGCTCGCCATCGGACAGGGTTCGAAACGGAGCATCCAGGCCGAAATCAGCGAGATGGGATCGAACATGATCATGATCCGCCCGGGCGGCGACATGCAGGGCGGCGTCCGCCTCGACGCCGACGACATGGAGTCGCTCAAGCTGCAGGATCTGGAGGACATCAGCAACGAGACGCGCTACGTGAACCACGTCTCGCCGATGGTGAACAGTTCGGGACAGGCCATCTACGGGGCCAACAACACCCCGACGACGATCTATGGCGTGAACACCGACTATCTGGAGATCCGGCGCTACAAGGTGGCCGAAGGAGACACCTTCTCCGAACAGGACATACGCACCGCCGCGAAGGTCTGTCTCATCGGCCAAACGGTTGCCGACGAGCTCTTCACCGACGGGAGCTCTCCCGTCGGGAAGGTGATCCGCTTCGGCACGATTCCCTTCCGCATCGTGGGGCTGCTCGAAAGCAAGGGCTACAACAGCATGGGCATGGACCAGGACGACCTGATCATCGCCCCCTACACCACGGTGCAGAAGCGGATCCTGGCCATCACCCACCTGCAGGAGATCGTCTGTTCGGCGCTGACCGAAGGCTATACCGACCGGGCGATCGACGAGATCACGGAGATCCTGCGCACGAATCACCGCCTGAAGGAGAGCGACGAGGACGACTTCTCGATCCGCTCGCAGCAGGAGCTCTCGTCGATGATGACCTCGACGACCGACATGATGACGGTGCTGCTGGCCGCCGTGGCGGGCATCTCGCTGCTCGTGGGCGGCATCGGCATCATGAACATCATGTACGTGTCGGTCACCGAGCGCACCCGCGAGATCGGACTGCGCATGTCGATCGGCGCCAAGGGGCGCGACATTCTGGCACAGTTCCTCATCGAGTCGATCCTCATCAGCGTAACGGGCGGACTGATCGGCGTGCTGCTGGGTATCGGCGCGGCCCTCGTCGTCAATCACGTCGCCGCCTTCCCGATCTACATCCAGCCGTGGAGCGTCTTCCTCTCGTTCGCGGTCTGCACCCTCACGGGTGTCTTCTTCGGATGGTATCCCGCACAGAAGGCCGCCATGCTCGATCCGATCGAGGCGATCCGTTATGAATAGTCGCAACAATTCCGTAACTTTGCGGTAAGATGAACATCCTGCAATCGAAATATACGGGGTATCTGGTCCACATCACGGCATGGGCCGTGATCCTGGGCATCCCGCTCTTCGTCACGGCACCCAACCGCCCGCTGATGCAGGGCCCGGAGTACGTGCGCTTCCTGCTGGTGACCCTCTCGTTCATGGTGGTCTTCTACACGAACTATTTCCGGCTCATCGAACGGCATCTCTTCACGCGCCATCCGGGCCGGTTCCTGGGCTGCAACCTCTTGCTGGTCGCCGCCGTGATCGTCCTGCTGCACCTGTTCTTCCGCTACATCCTGCCGCCGCCCGACCTGGCCGGCATGCGCATGCCCGAACACCCGTGGCAGCATGCCGTGCGTTTCTTCGCCGGCAACGCCATCCTCTACCTGTTCGTAGTGGCCGTAAGCGTGGCCATCCGGATGACGGGGAGCTGGTACAAAACCGAAACGGCCCGGCAGCGACTTGAACACAGCCATACCGAGGCAGAACTGCAGAATCTCAAGAGCCAGTTGAACCCGCATTTTCTGTTCAATACGCTCAACAACATCTACTCACTCATACAGATCGACACCTCGCGAGCCCAGCAGGCGGTCCACGACCTGAGCCGGATGCTTCGTTACGTGCTCTACGACAGCAGCCACCCGGCCGTGCCCCTGAGCGCCGAGATCGACTTCCTGCGCGACTACATCGAACTGATGCGCATCCGCCTGCCGCGCCACGTCCGGCTCTTTGTCTCGCTGCCCGACGAGCCGTCGCAGACACCCGTGGCGCCGCTGCTGTTCATCTCGCTCGTGGAAAACGCCTTTAAACACGGCGTGAGCAACGAAAAGCCGTCGTACATCACCATCGACATCCACGAGATCGGCGACCAGCTGATCTGCAAGATCAAGAACAGCTACTTCCCGAAGGCCGAATCGGACCGCAGCGGCTCGGGAATCGGACTTCAGAACCTGGCCAAACGGCTCCGGATGATCTATCCGGAACGCCATACCTTCGAATACGGACTCTCGGGCGAGGCCGACTATCAGGCCCTGCTGTGCATCAAACTTAAGGAAAAATGAACAGAAAGTTGCGCTGTGCCGTCATCGACGACGAACCGCTGGCCGTGGAACTGATGGAGTCCTACGTCCGGCGGACGCCGTTTCTGCAGCTCGAAGGCTCGTTCGGAAGCGGGACGGCAGCCTTCGAAGCGCTGCACGAACATCCGGTGGAGCTGCTCTACTGCGACATCCAGATGCCCGAACTGAACGGCATGGACCTCACGCGGATGCTGCCGCCGGCTACCCGCGTGATCTTCACGACGGCCTTCGACCGCTATGCCGTCGAGGGGTTCCGGGTCAATGCCCTGGACTACCTGCTCAAGCCGATCAGCTACGCCGATTTCCTGGCCGCCTCCCAAAAGGCTCTCGCATGGTTCGAGATGCAGGATCGGGCCCAGGCGGCCGCAACGGCACTGCAGCCGGCACCCGCAGCCGCGCCGAGGAGCATCTTCGTCCGGACCGAGTACCGCCTGCGGCAGATCGACTTCGACCGGATCCTCTACATCGAGGGGCTCAAGGATTACGTGAAGATCCACACCGACGAGGAGCCGCACCCCGTCCTTTCGCTCACCAGCCTCAAGACACTCGAGGAGCAACTCCCCGCCGACCGCTTCATCCGCGTCCACCGCTCGTACATCGTCCAGCCGTCGAAGATCCGCACGATCGAACGCAACCGCATCATCTTCGGCAAGGAGTACATCCCGATTTCGGAGGGATACCGCCAGGCCTTCTTCGATTTCCTGACCGCCCATTCGCTGCTCCAGTAGCGACGGGTCAGCGCCCCGTGACCCGCATGTAGCGGGCCAGCGAGGTGCGGTAGGCGGCGCAGGCCGACGTCATCTCGTCGCGGCTGCGCGCATAGAGCGTCTCGGCATCGAGCAACTCGGTCAGCGAGGAGGTCCCCGCCGCATAGAAATCCCGGTTCTGCCGCAGGTTCTCGGTGGATGAGGCCACCGAGCGTCGGGCCAGCGCAATCTGAGCATAGGCCTCCTGCACCTCGCACCAGGCACGTTCGATCTCCACGGCCAGCATCTCGCGGGCCTGCAGGCGGTCGTTCTCGGCCCGCTGCTCCTCGAGGCGCGCCCGCTTCAGGGCATGGGCGCCGCCCCACCAGTCGGAGATGGGAACCGACACCTGGGCGAAGACCATCCCGTCGTCCACATCCTTGTCCATCAGATTGTAGTAGAGATACCCGGCACCGATCCCGACGGTCGGGAGCCGCTTGCCGCGCTCCATGCGGGTCCGGTAGCGCTGCGCCTCGACGTTCTTCTCGGCAAGCAGGTACTCGGCCCGGTTGTCGAGCGCCTCCTCCACCGGGACGTAATACGGCGCCGGATCACCCGGCTCACCGTATTCGGCGGCCTCGATGTCGAACGTCTTCCAGTCGGCCCCGACATGCTGAGCCAGAAGCATCCGCACCACCTTGAGCCCGTTTTCGGCCGTCAGCCGCTTTGAGGCCACCTCCTGTTGCCGCAATTCGACACGCAGCAGGTCGTTCGAGGTCACGATACCGGCCCGCACCGAGAGTTCCACCTGGCGGCGGATCTCCCCGAGCTGCCGATCGACGGCATCAAGCGTCGCCAGATTCTCACGGATCGAGACGATCTGCCAGAAGTAGGCGTCGGTCTGCTCGCGGACCTCGGCCTCGGTCTTGCGCAACTGAAGGCGCCCGACCTCCTCGCCCAGCCGGGCCAGCTTGTTGCCATTGACGATCTTCAATCCCGCGAACAGGGGCTGCACGGCCGTCACGCTGCCCATGACGCCGCGCTTGACAAGCGACAGCGGCATGCTGATCGCCCCCATCTGGGGCAGCGAGAGGGCGAAATCGGCCTGCACGAGTCCGTGCTGGGCCTGGAACACGCCCCCGGAGGCCGCTATCTGCGGGAAATAGGAGGTGAAGGCCTCCCGGCGGGTCTGGAGGGCCTGTTCGAGTTCGAGCCGCGACGAGGCGAGCGTGCGGTTATGCTCAATGGCCGCGGCACGGCATTCATCGAGGCTGAGGGTCTGGGCGGTCGCGGGAAGGATACCCAGCAGAGCGCCGCAGAGCCACAGGCATGCAATCTGTTTTTGCGTCTTCATCACTTGTAGATTTTGGAGTAGAGAACCGGCAGGATCGTGACCACGAGCACAAGCGACCCGATACCGCCGGCAAAAATCGTGACGCCGACCGGAGCCCAGAAGGTGCTTCCGCCGAGGATCATCGGCACGACGCCCACGGCCGTCGTGGCCGTCGTCAGGAAGATCGGGACCATGCGCCGCTTGCCTGCGTCGTAGGCGGCCAGGCGCGCCGACCAGAGGCAGTACTTGCGCTTCTCCTCGGCGTGCTGGTACATCAGGATCACGTTGCGGACGATCATACCCAGCAGGGTGATGAAGCCCAGCACGGAGGTCAGGCCGATCGTGAAGTCCGAAAGCCACAGTCCCACCATCGCACCGAACAGGCACAGGCTCATCGAGAGCATCACGACGATCGATATGCCGAACTTGCGGAAGTTGATGAGCACGAAGAAGAAGATGATGACCAGCGAGATACCGAGCCCGCTGAAGATCGGAGGCAGGGTCTCCATGTCGAATTCGTACTCGCCACCGATCTCGGACGTCACCCCTTCGGGGAGCACCACCTCGTTGCGGAGGATGTCGTCGATGCGCGAAAGCATCTGCAGGGCATTGGTCCCGCGCTTGAGGTCGGCCGACACCGACAGGCAGCGCACGCCGTTGCGGTGGACGATCCGGCTCTCGCTCCAGGCCGGCGTGACGCGGGCGATCTGGCGCAGGGGAACACTCACCGAAGGCACGGGCGAGGCGATCTGCGTGTCCTGCACGTCATCGAGCTGCCGCTGGCCGTTGCGTTCATCGTAGCGGAGCACCACGGGCAGGCGGTAGTCGCCCTCCCAGAGGCTGCCCACCTGAACATCGCCGGCAGCGAGCGCCAGGCAGGCGGCCGTCGTCGTCCGCGTGATTCCCAGCTGCGAGGCGGCAACCGGATCAAGCTCCACCTCGACGATGGCGCGCGGATCCTCATAATCGGAGTGCACCCACTGCAGTTCGGGCATCTGCCGCATGCGCGCCATCAGTTGGTCGGCGGCCGCACGCATCGAGTCGATCTCCTCGCCGTAGAAACGGAACTCGAGCGACGGGACATTCTGGTAGTCGAGCTGCTTGAACTTCACGTAGGCGTCGGGGAAGCGGTCGGCCCACGAATCGGCATAGTCGTCGAGAATCGCCTCCGTATCCTCGATCGAGGTCGTATTGACGATGAACTGCGCGTAGTTCGGACCTCCCATCTGGGGAGCGTAGCTCATCTGGAACCGGGGCGAGGAGCACCCCACGAACGAGGTGACGGAGCGCACCCGGCTGTCGGCATGCAGGAGCGAATAGACCGAATCGGCCACGGCCCCGGTACGGCCGAGCGGAGCGTCGGGACGCAGGTAGATCTCCACGGCAAACTGGTCGCGGTCGGCAAAGGGCATCATCCGCAGGTCGAGTCCGGGGACAAGCAGCAGCGACACGACCACCGACAGGAGACCGAGCGAAATGGTGAGCCATCCGTGCCGGAAGGTCCAGGCCAGCACCCGGTTGTAAGCGTTCTGCACCCGGTCGGTGAGCGACTGCCGGTCGGCACGGTGTTCGGGAGCCTTGCGGATGATCAGCACCTCGAGGAACGGGATGACCAGCACGGCCAGCAGCAGCGACACCATGAGGTTGATGGTGATCGTCCACGGGAAGAAGGTGATGAAGTCGCCGATCATGCCTGTCAGCGTGAAGAGCAGCGGGAAGAAGATCATGCAGATGCAGACCGTGGCCAGCAGCAGCGAGGGAAAGAACTCGCGGGCGCTTTCGATGGCGGCATACCACCGCGAATGGCCGCGTCCGAGGTAATCGAGGTAACCGTCGATCACCACGATCGAGTTATCGACGATCATGCCGAGAACGACGATCAGCGCCGCAAGCGTCACCGTATTGAGCGGAATGCCGCAGGCATACATCAGCCCGATGGAGATGAACGTCGAGATCGGGATGGTGATCGCAGCAACCACGGCCGAGCGCCACGGAAAGAGGACCATCATGACGGCGATGATGATCGCCATGGCCACGAAGAGATCGCGCAGAAACGACGTCACGGAGTCGCCGACGACCTTCGCCTGGTCGGCAATGCGCTGCACCTGCACGTCGTCGGGGAGTACCTCGTCGGAGAAACGGGCCAGCACCTCATCGACCTCGCGGCCGTATTCGACGATGTTGAATCCCGGGCGCATCTCCATCGAGAGCATGACACAACGGTGGCCGTTGTTGCGGATGTAACTCTGCGAATCGTCGTATTCGCGCACCACGCGGGCCACGTCGCCGACACGCAGCACGTTCCCCGCCGGATCGCTCCAGATGATCTGGTCGGCGATCTCTCGCTCGCTGGCGAACGTTGGTGCAACGTGGATGGGAGTCACCGTGGAGGTGTTGTCTATCGTGCCGCCCGTGGGCGTCAGCCCCTGTGCAGCCAGGGCCGCAACCAGCGTATGCTCGCCGATTCCGTAGGCCGCGAGGCGCTCGGGATCGACATGGATCGAGATCTGCTCGGACTGCACGCCGTAGGGGCGGATGTTCGACACGGACTCGATGCGCCGGAGCCGGTCGCTCAGGTCGTCCAGGTACTCCTTGAGCTCGCGGTAGCTGCGCTCGTCGGATTCGAGCGTGATGAGCAGGGCCGAGGTGTCGCCGAAGTCGTCATTGGCCACCAGGGCCACGACCCCCGACGGGAGCTGCGCCTTGAACGAGGCCAGGCCGTGTTTGATCTTCGACCATACCTCGTCCTTGTTGCTGACGTGGTCCTCCAGTTCGACCAGGACGTAGCACATGCCGTTCATCGAGGTCGAAGTGGTCTTGGCCCGCTTGACCTCCTCGTAGGTCATCAGGAACTGCTCGAGGGGACGGGCCAGCTGCTCCTCGACCTCCTCACTCGTCGCCCCGGGATAGACCCCCACGACGACACCCTGACGGATCGTGAACTCGGGAAACTCCTGCTTGGGAATATGGATCAGTCCGAAGACTCCGAACAGGAACAGGCACCCGACGATCAGGAAGGTGATACGGAAGTTCCGCATCGCCCATGCGATGATGTTGTTCGAACTTCTCATTGCCAGACGACTTTACTGCCCGCACCGATCTTCTGCACACCTTCGGTCACGATCCGGTCGCCGTCCGCAACCCCGCTCGCGACCGTCACGCCGCTCGCAACGAAGCGACCGACCGTCACCGGCGTACGGACCACCGAATCGCCGACAACCTTCCAGACGAACCGTTGTCCGTCGCCGCTCTGCCGCACGGCACTCACCGGGAGCACGATCTCCGACGCCGCCTTCGCAGCGGTCACCGTAACCCGGCAGACCATGCCGGGGAGCAGTTCCCCGTCGGGATTGCAGACCGCAGCACGCACGTCGTAGGTATGCGCCACGGGATCGGCCTCGATCCCCTTCTCGGGGGCCCCGGCCTCGAAGGTCCGGTCGCCGAGTGCCGCCACGCTGAAACGGATCCGGCTACCGGAGCCGATGCGGGCGATCTCCTGCTCGGGAACGGCAAAGCGCACCTCCGGGTTCGCGGCATCGAGCAGCGTCAGCACGGCCGCACCGGGCAGCACGGTCTCACCGACCTCCCCGGGCCGCTTGCCGACGACCCCGTCGAACGGAGCCAACAGCCGGCAATCATCAAGATTCTTACGTGCCAGTTCGCAAGCCGACTCGGCCTGCCGCAGGCGGGTGCGGATCTCGATCCACTTGATCTCGGGAAGGCTCTGCGCGTCATGGAGCTGCTCCATGCGGGCATAGGCATCCTGCGCCTGCTCGAGTGCAGCCCGGGCCGCCTCGTAGGTCTGGCGGGCCGACGCGGGATCGAGTTCGGCCAGCAGATCGCCCTTGCGAACCCGGCGTCCCTCGTCCGTATGAACGGCGGCAAGGGTCCCGCCGAGCGGGAAACTCAAAGCTACGGAGCGTCGGGCCGCCACGGTCCCGACATAGACGGCGGACACCGCATCATCGGAAGGTTCCGCCACGATCGTTCCCACGCGCAGGGGTTCGACCGTCCGCAGCGGCTGCCGCGAGGAGCAGGCTGTCGCAAAAAGCAGCACTGCCAGAAAGGTCACTCTTTTCATCTTCATCGTGTTTTCGGATGCAAAATTGCCGCTTTGCGTCCGACCGGAACAGCCCTCGACGTCGGAGTGATTCGTCAAAAGGTTCGAATTTGAACCTATGGAAGAAACAGGGTGCGCAACATTGGCTATATTTGGGGCAAACAAGCAAAAAAATGAACGAAAAGGAGATTCAAAGCTTTTCATTATCCAGATTGCTCGAATACCACGAGCTGCGCCCCGGAGACCTGTACTACGACGGTTGCCTGATCGCATCGCGCGTGGACTCACACTGCGACATCCGCAGCGATCTGTTCCGCTACCCGATCCGCATCAATGCCCTCGCCCTCGTATTCTGTTCAAAAGGTTCGATCACACTCACCTCGAACCTCACGCACCGGCAACTGAGCGAACACACGCTCTACATCCACTTTCCGGGATCGATCCTTCAGGTCGATCCGATCGAGGGTGTCGAACTCTATGCGGTCATCTGCGAGGAGGAGTTCATCCAACGGATCAATATAGACCTCAAATTGCTGACACAGCTTTTCCTGCAGGTCGAGAAGCATCCCAGCCTGCCGCTCGACGGCGAGGAGTGGGACGGGGTCATGCGTTCGCTGGACGGGATCCGCATCGAGGGGGCACGGCAGCACAACGACCCCTACTCCGCCGAGATCATACGTTCGATGATCCGGACACTGGCCTACAAGGTCTGCCGGATCATCGCCCGGCATGTCGAGACGGGGGCGTCGGACGCCTCTTCGCGCAGCCGCAACGAGGAGTATTTCAACCAGTTCATGGGGGTGCTGGCCAGGCATTACATGCAGCAGCGTTCGGTCGGTTTCTATGCCGGCCAGCTGAACCTGACGCCCAAATACCTCACGACGATCATCCGCAAGACCAGCGGGCGCACGGCCGTGCAGTGGATCGACGACTATGTGGTGCTCGAAGCCAAAAACCTGCTGAAATACTCCACGATGAGCATCCAGGAGATCTCCTACTACCTGAATTTCCCCAACCAGTCGTTTTTCGGGAAATACTTCAAGAACCATACGGGCATGACCCCCACCGCTTACCGGCTGGGGAAATAGCCCGCCCCCGCGATCCGGAATGAAAATTACCCGGGCAAGCGCTCCGGGTAATTTTTGGGTGCATCCACCTGCGGGACGGTATATCTCAGGGCCTGTTCAACAGGTGGTTGGCGGCTATATATATGCAGGCCGGGTTTGCCGCTATGGTCTTTTCCGCGAAGGCCCGGAAGTCTGACTCGGACACATATCCCGGCCGTCCCAGCATCCTGTTGAGCGACTCCCAGTTATATACTCCCGGACGCCTCGAGAACCTGCGGAACCATTTTCCGATGGGAGTGCCCTGCCTGACCCTGCTGCTGGAACTGTTTTCGGAATTGTCGCTTGTCTTTATCTGCAGCAGCGAGCCGTCTGCCTTGCAAAAGTCTACCGCGTCGATCGTACTCCCCCAGCAGCAATACCATCCCAGGGGAGATAATTTTACGGACAGGTACTCTTCGAGCAACTCGCCGATATTGTTTTCGATTGTCATCAGCAGGGAGTGCCCGGCCACTATTTTATCGGCCAGATTATCCTCGAGCCCGGGTATCCTGGCTCTGAGGATCGTTTTTGCCATCGGATCCGGATGTGTCCCGGAGCAATTCCCGGTTCTGACCGAGGGCCTGTTGTTATATCCGGCCAGG
>ENA-ORPH01003940-ORPH01003940.1-human-gut-metagenome-genome-assembly--contig:-NODE-3940-length-10327-cov-6.913649_pt1 | contig 10327 bp, 7 predicted proteins | sample MGYA00242142_ERZ509074 | MGnify/ENA primary metagenome ERZ509074 (study PRJEB26280, sample SAMEA2338724) | human gut metagenome | biome: human gut; feature: human-associated habitat; material: faeces... | reverse complement strand
GAGGACGGCGTGTGGGAAAGCGAACAGGCCCCGTCTCCCTTTGTGCTGGGGTTTATCCGGCCCCGCATCTACCTGCCCTTCGGCCTGGACCGGGGAAGCCGGGACTATGTGCTGGCCCATGAGCGGACCCACATCCGGCACCGGGACCACTGGGTGAAGCCCCTGGCGTTTCTGCTGCTGGCGGTGTACTGGTTCAACCCACTGCTGTGGGCGGCGTATATCCTGCTGTGCCGGGATATGGAATACGCCTGTGACGAGGCGGTGCTGCGGGACCTGGAGGAGCCGGACAAGCGGGCGTATTCCCAGGCGCTTCTGAATTGCGCCGGACCCCGGCGGGCGGTGACGGCGTGTCCGGTGGCCTTCGGCGAGATCTGCGTCAAGGGGCGCATCCGCCGGGCTCTGCGGTATAAAAAGCCTGCCGTGTGGGTGACGGCGGCTGCTGTGGTGGTGTGCGCCGCGGCGGCGGTCTGCCTGCTGACCAACCCCAGGGACCGGACCCCCTATGGGTGGGCCAGCCGGGTGACGGCTGGGGGGCTGAACGTGACGTATCTGTGTGAGGGGAACTCTGCCCGGACACCGGCCGGAATGTCGGGGCTGACCTCCCGGCTGGCGGAGCAGCTCAACGGGCTGACGGAGGAGGACTTCCCTCTGCTGGAGAACTGCGCATACAATATCTTTGACCAGGGGAGGGAGCCCTTCCGCCTGCAAATGGGGCGGACTGCCGGGAAGCGGGAGCTTCTGTACGGCGGCGACAGCGGGTATCCGCTGCTGCTGCTGTACCGGGGGAAGCTCTACGGCGTGAACAGCGAGGAGCTGCTGCAGACCATCCTGGAGTATACCCGGGGCGTGCAGGTGGTTCCGGCAGGGACGGAGCTGGCCCTGCGGATGGGGCTGCCCGGAGTGTACCGGATGATGACGAAGGAGAGCGCCGACGGGCCGGATGTGATACAGGGAGATGACTTTTCCTGGACCCCGGCGGCGTGGCAGGGCGGCATGGCATATGTGGACCTGATGCGGACGGAGGGGGACGCTTCCGGCTCCGTGGGCCGCATCTGGTGCGCCAGGGCCCGGTGGGGCGGCCAGGAGCGCTGGCTGGTATACGCCCGGGACGGGCAGATCGCCCTGCGGCCCACGGAAAGCGGCTCCACGAGACTGAGCATCGTCGGGCGGGGACCGGCATTCCCGGAGGACGGGACGTATCTGACGGCGGAGTGCGTGTATCAGACGCCGGAGATGCCCAGCCCGTCTCCCCTGTCGGCGGAGCTGCTGCAATTCCGGGATGAAGCCGTGAAATACTGGGCCCGGTATCAGGAGAACGCCGACGGGCAGCTGACCACCGCACTGGACCCGGAGAAGTACAGTCAGTATCCCATCCAGGGCGGTCAGAGTGTCAGCCTGGAGGAATGGGACAGCCGGTTCCCGGAGGGGTTTAGCCCGGACATCAGCGGGTACCAGGAGCGGTGGCTGTTCCAGCTGGAGGACGGCTGTCAGCTGCTGCGGCTGGACGATCAGCTGTATTTGCTGCAATATCACCAGGCTGACGGGGAAGTTTTCGAGATGCTGCGGCTGCGGCCGGTGCCGCTGGAGCCGGAGCGGGTGCTGGAGCTGGACCGTCTGCTGCTCAGCGTCAGCAGAGACGACAGCGTGGCGGCCATCAGCTTTTCCGGGGCCGTGGAGGCCGCTATGCGGCAGCTGCCGGATTACCGGCGGCTGCTGGACGGCGGGGCGGACACCCTGCGGTACTGCTTCACCATGCTGGAGTGCCGGTATAACGGCGGGTATGGGATGCAGGCGGCCATGATGGCGGTGTGCCAGGATCTGCTGGCGGACATGGGTGAGGATGTGACTCCCTATGCCGGGCTCCTCTCCGCTCAGGCGTGGTACGATCAGGTCAAGACCCAAGCCTTCGCCGTGTCGGAGGACCTGGTGCACCATCCGGGGTATGCTGTGCTGCTGGGGCTGGGGGTGTCCCGGCCTGACGGCACGGCGGCGATAACCTATGTGGACATGGACGGCGACGGACTGGCGGAGCGCCTTACGGCAGAGAACGGAGGACTCCGGGTGCTGCGGTATGACGGCACGGAGGTGTGGTCCTCCGGCCCGGTGGGACAGAACGGGGATGAGGCCCTGTTCCTGCACCGGAACGGCGGGCAGTGGGAGCTTCTGCGCTATGGCCGGACGGCGGAGGAGCAGCTCTATGAGCTGCTGAGCCTGACCGGCGGCCGGCGGGGAGCGGCTGGTGCGGTCCCGGCATCTGGCCCACGGCGCGGCGGCAGAGAGTGTTCGGGTCTTTGCGGAGGATTTCCATACCCTGCTCTATGGCGTGGATGAGGCGGGGCTCTCCGACGGGTGCGAGATGCTGCTGCTGTCCACCATGAACGGCGAGACCCGGGTGGGGCCGCTGTACAACTTCAGCGGCTATGAGATCGGAGAGGGAAACGGATGAACGGAAGCGGCTATACCATTGTACAGGCCGGGGCGGAGGTGCCGGCGGAGGAATTCGTCAGGCGGTATGTGGACCTGAAGGACCCCACCGCCGGGTGCCGCCCCTGCCCGGACTATGGGCGGTACTGGACGTGCCCGCCCTATGACGTTCCGGCGGCGGAATACTGGGGGCGGTATGAAACGGTGCTGCTGCGGGGGATGCAGTTCCACTTTACCCGGGAGCTGCTGGAGCGGCGGTTCACGCCGGAGGAGCTGGCGGAATATACCCGGCGGCTGACGGCGGAGCAGGCCCGGCAGATGGACCGGGCCCTGCGGCGGCAGTACCCCGGGGCGGCGGTGCTGACCACCGGAGGGTGCACCCTGTGTGAGGAATGCACCCGGCCCATGGGACGGCCCTGCCGTCATCCGCAGGCGGTGGGGTACAGCCTGGAGTCCCTGGGCTGCGACGTGGGCGCCGCCGCCCGGGGGGAGCTGGGCTGGGAGCTGCTGTGGCCCCGGCGGGATAAGCTGCCGCGATACCTGACCTTACTGTGCGCGGTGCTGCGGTGACATACAGAAATTTTGAAATTTTTTCAAAATTCAGGTTGATTTTTCCATATCGACCGTGTATAATGAATTTATATTCAGGGCCACCTCCGAGGCTCTGGAACCGAAGCCGGACCGCTCGGCGGTCTGCCTGACTTCGCTGATTTCCCCCTTCCCCCCTATAGCAAAAACGCCGGTATCGCTGCGATACCGGCGTTTTTGCCGCTTGGCGGGCCGAAAGACTGCCTTTTTTTGTGGGTGCACCCGAAAAACGCCAGTTTATGGTTGCATTCAGCGCTTGTGCATGATAAAATGGAAATATACATTTACGGGAGGAAAAGAGATGAGAAAAACCTACAAGCAATGGTTGGCGGCGGTGCTGTGCCTGGTGTGCATGTGGGCCATGGCCCCGGCGGGAGCGGGCGCGGAGGAAGAGGCATATTACCCCTTTGCTCTGCCCGGGGTGTTGGAGGTGGTGCAGCTCAACAACGTGCCGCCCACGGCCCAGGTGCTCACCCTGTGGGAGGCCTTCAACAGAAGGGGAAAGCGCAACCCCAATGTCCGGTGCGAAAACGTGGAGCTTTCCACCAACGGCGTGGGAACGTATCCCTTTACCATGACCGTTTCCGTGGCCCAGAGCCTGCTGGAGGCCGGCACGTTCACATTCACGGTGGACCTGTGGTATGACGGACTGCCGGAGAGCTGGGCCAGGCGCTCCAGTGAGATCGACGTCACCGGTCACGCCGTCAAGGGGGACTCCGGATACAGCGTCACGTGGACGTATCAGGACGGGAACCTCTATGACAAGCCGGAGATGCGGTTCCGGGCGGAATATGACCAGTCACGGGGTATGGAGCGCGTAATGGAGGTGCCCTATACGGTGGTGGTGAAGCAAAACGGCAGCCAGGCGCCGGGTCCGGCCACCTTTGCCATCGAGGCGTATAACTATTCCCACCCCATGGGGAAAACCGTGCCCATCACCGGCACCGTCATCGAGACCAACGGGCCGGGAACGTACCACGGCGTTCTGACGGTCCACACCTGCGAGTATGAGCAGAACAACAACTATCTGAGGGAGTTTTATGTGCGGCAGAAGATGACGTCGGGCTCCGGAAACTGGAGTGTTTCGCCCGCCGTATTCCGTATTGAGCTGCCGCCGTACATCGATCATCTGACGGTGTTGCGGACCAATGATATGAGCGCGCCGTTCCAGTTTATCCACACCTATGGCGGCAGCGGCGCGGGGTCCGGCGGGACTGTTCCCTCCAGTGGAACGACCTCCGGCGGCTCTGCCGGAGGCCAAACGCCGGCGGACCAGCCAACGGGAGATCAGCCCGCAGCGAACCCGGCTGCGCCGGAGACCTCCACGGGGGATCCGGTCACGGCTCCCGATGCACCCAAGGACTCCGCTCCTGACGCGGCCACGGCAGACATCGCCCAGCTGAAGCAGCAGGCGCAGAGCCGTACCGTCCTGTGGATCGGCCTGGCCGCGGCCGCAGCTTTGGCTGCTGGTGCGGAAAAAGAGGAAGTGACCTCCGCCTCTCGTTTACGAAAAAGAGTCCTGCCCTTTTTGACAGTCTGACAGCCGCCGCAGCTTGCTCTGCGGCGGCTGTTTCTTGCGTTTTTTGGGTCAGGACAGCTCCTCCTGGCCGGTGCAGAGCTGATAGTACCGGCCCTTTTGGGCCATGAGCTCCGCATGGTCGCCGCGCTCGATGATGCGGCCCTGCTCCAGCACCAGGATGGCCTGGGCGTTGCGGACGGTGGAGAGCCGGTGGGCGATGACGAACACCGTGCGCCCGGCCATCAGGGAATCCATCCCCTGCTCGATGAGCTTCTCCGTGCGGGTGTCGATGGAGGAGGTGGCCTCATCCAGGATCAGCACCGGGGGATCGGACACGGCGGGCAATGGCCAGCAGCTGGCGCTCCCCCTGGCTGAGGCTGCCGCCGTCGCCGGTGATGACGGTGTCGTACCCCTGGGGCAGGTGGCGGATAAAGGTGTCGGCGTTGGCCAGCCTGGCCGCGGCGCGGACCTCCTCATCGGTGGCGTCCAGCTTCCCGTAGCGGATGTTGTCGGCCACGGTTCCGGTGAACAGGTGGGTATCCTGCAAAACAATGCCCAGAGAGCGGCGCAGGGAGTCCTTCCGGATGTCCCGGACGTCGATGCCGTCATAGGTGACGGAGCCGGATTGAATGTCATAAAACCGGTTGATCAGGTTGGTAATGGTGGTCTTTCCCGCGCCGGTGGAGCCCACGAAGGCGATCTTCTGGCCGGGCTTGGCAAACAGGGACACGTCGTGGAGCACCGTCTTTTCCGGGTCGTAGCCGAAGTCCACATGGTCAAAGCGCACGTCGCCCCGCAGCTCCGTCAGGGAGCCGTCGGGCTTCTTCCAGGCCCAGTGGCCGGTGCGGCGGTCCGTCTCCGTCAGGGAATCGCCGTCCTTCAGCACCCGCACCAGGGTGGTGCGGCCCTCATCCGTCTCGGGGTCGGCGTTCATCACGGCAAAAATGCGCTCCGCGCCGGCTACGGCGGCCAGCAGGGTGTTCACCTGCTGGCTGATCTGGCCCACCGGCTGGGACACCTGCTTGACATACAGCAGGTACGCGCCCAGGGAGCCGATATCGAACACACCGGAGATGGACAGCAGGCCGCCCACGCAGCAGGTGACGGCGTAGTTGATGCGGGAGAGGTTGCCCATGGCGGGCATCATGGACCCGGCATAGGTCTGGGCCATGGCGGCGGCGTCGCGATAGGCGCTGTTGCGGGCGGCGAACTCGTCCATGGTCTTCTGCTCGTGGTGAAAGACCTTGATGACCTTCTGGCCCTCGATCATCTCCTCAATGTAGCCATTGAGGCTGCCCAGGGCCGCCTGCTGCTGCTGGAAGCTGACGCGGCTGCGGCCGCCCACGCTTTTGACCACCAGGAGCATCAGACCCAGGAACACGAAGGTGATGAGGGTCAGGGCCCAGTTCAGGTAAATCAGCATGAACACGGTGCACACAAAGGTAATGAGGTTGGACACCACGCTGGCGAAGCTGTTGCCGATCATATCGGACACGGTGTCCATGTCGTTGGTGAAGCGGCTCATCAGGTCGCCGGACTGGTGGGTGTCGAAATACCGCAGGGGCAGGGTCTGGAGCCTGTTGAACAGATCCTGCCGCAGGGTGGCCACGGTCCGCTGGGAGATGCGGACCATCAGGCGGGAATAGGCATAGGAGCACCCGGCGGAGGCCAGGAACACGCCGCCCATGGCCACCAGCATCCAGAACAGGCCCTTGAAGTCCCCGGCCACAATGTGGTTCAGGGCGGGCTTGAGGAAATAGCTGCCGGCCACGGAGCCCACGGAGCTGAGGATCAGGCACACGGCCACCACGATCAGCGCGCCCTTGTAGCGGCCGATGTAGCCCAGGAGCTTGCCCACGGTGCCCCGGAGATCCTGGGGCCGCTGATAGCCGTGTCCCCGGCCGTGGGGGCCGCCGGGACGGACCTGCTTCTTGCTGTCAGCCATCGATGGTCGCTCCTTCCTGCTGAGATTTATAGACCTCCTGATAGATCCGATTGGTGGCCATCAGCCGGTCATGGGTGCCTGCGCCGGAAATTTTGCCGTCGTCCAGCACCACGATCAGATCCGCATCCATAACGGAGGAGATGCGCTGGGCGATGATGAGCTTGGTGGACCCGGGCAGGGCCTGGCGCAGGGCTGCGCGGATCCTGGCGTCGGTGGCGGTGTCCACGGCAGAGGTGGAATCGTCCAGGATCAGCACCCGGGGCCGCCGGAGAATGGCCCGGGCAATGCACAGGCGCTGCTTCTGGCCGCCGGACACGTTGGCGCCGCCCTGCTCAATGTGGGTATCGTAGCCGTCGGGCATGCGGGAGATAAACTCGTCGGCGCAGGCCATGCGGCAGGCCTCCTCCATCTCGGCGTCGGTGGCGTCCTCCCGGCCCCAGCGGAGATTTTCCCGGATGGTGCCGGAGAACAGGGTGTTCTTTTGCAGCACCATGGCACAGCCCTGGCGCAGAGCCTCCATGGTGTATTCCCGGACGTCATGTCCGCCTACGGACACAACGCCCTCCGTGGCCTCATACAGCCGGGGAATCAGACTCACCAGGGTGCTCTTGGCGCTGCCGGTGCCGCCCAGGATGCCAACGGTCATGCCGCTGTCGATATGCAGGCAGACATCCTCCAGGTTCCAGGCGTCGCTGTCCTTGTGGTATTTGAAATAGACATGATCAAAGTCCACGTCGCCGTTTTCCACGGTCAGGGCCGGGTCGGCGGCGGAGTCGGTGATCTCGGGCTGCTCCTCCAGCACCTCCACAATGCGCTTGCCGCAGGCGATGGACCGGGTCAGCACCATCATCACCATGGCCACCATCATCAGGGACATGAGGATTTCGGAGGCGTAGGTGAAGAAGGCGATCAGGTCGCCGGAGAGCATGGAGCCGCCCACCACATAGTGGCCGCCCAGCCACATGATGGCCATGATGGTGCCGCCCATGATGAGGGTCACCAGGGGGACAAACAGCACCACGAAGCTGTAGGCCCGCTCCGCCGTATCCCGGAGGGTGTCGCTGCGCTGGGCAAACTTCTCCTGCTCCCGGTCCTCCCGGACGAAGGATTTCACCACGCGGATGGCGTTCAGATCCTCCTGGACCACCAGGTTCAGATCGTCGGTGGACTTTTGCAGGGCGGTGAAAAACGGCCCCACATAGCGGATGACGATGGCCACCAGGATCAGCAGCAGCGGCAGCACCACCAGGAATACCTGGCTCAGCTGCAAGCCGATGGTCAGGGCCATGACCAGGGCGGTGATCAGCATTACCGGGGCCCGGACCAGCATGCGCATGCCCATCATCAGGGTCATCTGCACCGACGAAACGTCGTTGGTGAGCCGGGTGATCAGGGATGCGGTGGAAAAATGCTCAATGTTGGCAAAGGAGAACCGCTGCACCTGGGCATATTCCGCGGCGCGGACGTTGGCGCCGAAGCCCATACCGGCCCGGGCGGCCAGAGCCGCCGCCCCCACGCCCATCACCAGGGACGCCAGGGCCATGAGGATCATTTTCAGGCCCATGGCCAGAATGTACTCCTTGTCGCCGTTGGCAATGCCCACGTCCACGATCTGGCTCATGGCCTTGGGCAGCAGCAGCTCCAGCACGGCCTCGCCGGCTGAGCACAGAACGCCCAAGATGATCCAGATACGATATCCCTTGGTATAGGGAGCTAATTTACGAATCATGCGTTGTCCTCCTCCGATGTCAGGTTTTCCGCCGCCCGCAGCAGGAGCCGGCGGAGCGTATCCACCTCCTGGGGGGTCATGCCCCGCTGGACCAGGGTCTCTATTTCATGGGTGATGGAAACGAAGTCGTCATAAAACTGCTGGCCGCATGCCGTCAGCCGCAGGATGCGGCAGCGGGCGTCGGTTTCGCCGGGGGCGCGGGTCAGCATGCCCTTTTCCACCAGACGGTCCACAATGCCGTTGACGGTGGAGGGCTTCACGGCCAGATGCTGCTGCAGCTGCTTCTGGGTCACGGGGCCGGGCTGGCGGTGCAGATACGTCAGGGTCCGGCACTGGATGGGCGTGACGCCATAGCGCCGCAGCTTTTTGTCCATGCTCAGATATGCCCGATGATTGCAGTAGCCCAGCAGCGGGCCGATGAGCTCGGGCTTCTTCTCGCAGTCCATATAGCTTTCTCCTTTCTTCTGATTTTTAATACTTAGCATACTAAATGTTAGCGAGCTAAATATTACCACCATGGCTGCCGGCCGTCAATAGGCAGATTGCCGGTTTCCTGTGAACGTTCTGTAAACTGTGGGCCGGACCGCTTGACTTTTTCCCGTCGGGACGGTATGATAAGCCCGTAATCCGAGAGCTGTTATCATTGTTATTCTCTCTCCTTTTACCACAAAACAAACCGCCGGTCCCCTCTTTCCCGGGACCGGCGGTTTGTGTCGTCTTGACAAAGGTACGAAATCGTACTATAATACGTTTGGTATGATTTCGGACAGAAGGGAGGCGGCAGCCTATGCAATATACATCCCGGGACCTGCGGCGGTATAACCACCTTTTGCAGGAAACCGACGCGGTTTATCATGAAATGGCCCAGCACTGGGGCCTGCCGGACAGCGTGATGGGCGTGCTGTATACCCTGTGCGACGCCGGGGGGCGCTGCTCTGTGCGGGAGGCCTGCCGCCTGGGAGGCATGAGCAAGCAGACCGTCAACTCCGCCCTGCGGCGGATGGAGCGGGAGGGCCTGATCTATCTGGAGGCCGCCGGACGGGGCAAGGACGTGTGCCTGACGGAGGCGGGAGAGGGACTGGCCTGCCGGACCGCCCTGCGGGTAATCCAGGCGGAGAACCAGGTGTTTGCCGCCTGGCCCCAGGCGGATGTGGAGCAATATCTGGCGCTGACCCGACGCTTTCAGGAGGCCCTGGGGGAAAAAGCGAAGGAAATCAAGGAGGAGTCATGAGCAAAGCGTCCATTCAATTATCGGACCACTTCACCTGCGGCAGGCTGATCCGGTTTACGCTGCCGTCCATCACCATGATGATCTTTACCGCGGTTTACGGCGTGGTGGACGGCTTTTTTGTGTCCAATTACGCGGGAAAGACGCCCTTTGCGGCGGTGAATCTTATCATCCCGGTGCTGCTGGGCTTAGGCTGCGTGGGGTTCATGTTCGGCACCGGCGGCAGCGCGCTTATCGCCAAGACCATGGGCCAGGGGGACCGGGAACGGGCCAACGACATCTTCTCCATGATCGTGTACGTCTCGGCGGCCATCGGCGTGGTGCTGGCGGGCCTGGGCTTTCTGATCCTGCGCCCGGCGGCGGTGCTGATGGGGGCGGAGGGGGAGCTTCTGGAGCAGGCCCTGATCTATGGCCGCATCAACCTGATCGCCCTGCCGTTTTATGTGCTGCAATATGAGTTCCAGTGCCTGTTTGCCACGGCGGAAAAGCCGCGGCTGGGGCTATATATCACCGTGGCGGCAGGCGTCACCAATATGGTGCTGGACGCCCTGTTCGTGGCGGTGTTTTCCTGGGGCGCGGCAGGTGCGGCGGCGGCCACAGCCCTGAGCCAGTTCATCGGCGGCAGCCTGCCCCTGGTGTACTTCGCCCGGCCCAACAGCAGTCTGCTGCGGCTGGGCAAATGCCGGATGGACCTGCGTGCCCTGCTGAAAACCTGCTCCAACGGGTCGTCGGAGTTTATGAGCAACGTGTCCATGTCCCTGGTGAGCATGCTGTATAACGTGCAGCTGATGAAGTACGCCGGAGAGGACGGTGTCTCTGCCTACGGCGTGCTGATGTATGTAAATATGATCTTCCAGGCCATCTATATCGGCTATTCCGTGGGGACGGCCCCTA
>ENA-ORPH01003935-ORPH01003935.1-human-gut-metagenome-genome-assembly--contig:-NODE-3935-length-10332-cov-1.888294_pt1 | contig 10332 bp, 3 predicted proteins | sample MGYA00242142_ERZ509074 | MGnify/ENA primary metagenome ERZ509074 (study PRJEB26280, sample SAMEA2338724) | human gut metagenome | biome: human gut; feature: human-associated habitat; material: faeces... | reverse complement strand
CCTGCCGATGGGGCGGCAGGTCATCCAGCGGCTGACCGTCGAAGAGGATACGGCCCTCGGCCGCACCGTGGGGGCGCAGGGCGGGCTTCAGCTGGCGGAGAAGCGTGGTCTTGCCGCAGCCGGAGGCGCCGCAGAGGACCCAGAACTCGCCCTGACGGACCGTGAGGGACACATCCGCCAGCGCGGAGCGGGGCTGCTGGGGGTAGGTGAAGCCAAAATGCTCCAAACGCAGCAGTTCAGGCATGGGGAGTCCCTCCTTTCCGGACGAGATAGCGGCGCCGGGACAGGGCATCCAGCAGCACCGGCGTAAAGCAGAGCAGGCCGTAAACGGCGAAAAAGCTGATCGTCAGCGGTGTGACGGGGCCGCTGAGCAGCATGGGGTAATACTGAAAGCGCAAGCCGCCGGCCAAACCGCCGCCCAGCAGATACAGGCCGCAGAAGGCCAGCCAGAGGGCGACGGCACCGTCACGCCGGTCAAAGCGGTAGAGGGAGAAGGAGGTCCTCCCCGGCAGGCCATAGCCCCGGCAGCGCATACTATCGGCGGTGATGAGGCCACTTTCCAGGCTCCAGGTGACAACGATGGAGAACACCCGCAGGGCGCTTCTGACGCGCTGGACCGGGGCGCCGGTCTGGGTATCACGGCCCAGATGCCGCTGAGCCTGGGCCACGGCACGGAGCCGCCGGACAAAGCGGGGCACAAAGCGGAGGATCATGCTCAGCAGCAGGGACAGCGCCGGGATGACGCGGCCAAAGAGGTACACCACCTTGTCCGAGGTGATGACATCGGTGACGCAGACGAACCACAGCGCCACGGCGCTGAGCATGGCGCCGGCGGCCAGACCGTAGAGCAGGCTCTCCAGCGTCAGGGGATTACCGGAGGGCAGGTAGGCCAGAATGGTGACGCCCTGGTGGACAAAGGGCCATAGGCAGCAGCCACAGCAGGTGGCGGCGCAGGCCCTTGCCGCCCAGCAGACGGGCAACATACCACCCGACGCCCAGCGCCGACAGAACCAGGCACACCGGGTGCATCAGCAGCATCGCGCAGGCGATGACCAGGGCGAAATAGGCAAAGCTCACCGCCGGATGGCAAGTGCGCAGCGTATCGTCCATGGGATCACCTCCTGCATACATGATGTCTTAACCTTTTAATTATACCCTGCCGCCAGGGGATACGTCAATCCTGCGTGCGGAAAAAGGGCGGCAAAAGCCGCCCTTTTGTCAGCCCATGTAGGTATTGCCCACGTCTGCACCCATATTACAGGTGTAGAGCCACTGGATGTTCTCGCCGCCGGAGAGCGTATAGCTGTCCGCGCCATAGCTGGGGAAGGTTCCCCCCACGCAGTACATCCAGCCGGAGCTCCTGCCCACATTTTTTTCGAACAGGCCGTTGATGCCCCTGACATAGTTGCCGCTGGAGCTCACCGGGATACCCGCGTCACCGCAGGCCCGCTTCAGTACGGACATGACAGACTCACCCTCGGTGATGGTCACCGTGGTGGACAGGATCACGCCGTCGGCGGGGATAAGGCCCTTCACGCTGTCGGAGCACTTGTCCATATTATCAAGCACCGTGGCACAGGAAATGTACAGCGATACGGATGCCGCCGGCGCAGGGTCAGGTGCAGGCGCAGGGTCCGGGTCCAGCGCAGAAGGCTGCTCCTGTTCCTGCTGTTTCTTCTCTTCTTCCAGCCGCTTCTGCTCCTCCAGGCGCTTGGCTTCCTCCTGCTTTTTGGCGTCCTCCTCGGCCTTTTTGGCATCATCAGCCGACTTCTGCTTGTCAGGCTTCTTATCGTCCGCGGCCTTATCCTCAGTCTTTGCCGCGTCCTGCTTGCCGTCAGCCTTGGTGGTGCCCGTTTCAGCTGTGTCGTCCTTCCTGGTGTCCGCGGTCTGTTCCTGCTTTGCCGTGGGAATGTTGCCGGGGGCGTACGATACGGTCTTTTTTCCGCAGGCGGCGCAGGTCAGCAGCAGGGACAGCGCCAGCGCCAACAGCCAAAATCGGTGGTTTTTCTTCATATCTCTCATGCCTCATAAAAGCGCCATACGCAGAGGCGCTTTCGCGCCCCTGCGTCGGCTGTTCTGTTGTTACTTGGAAACGCGCTTCCGCTTATGGGTCAGCGCCACAACGGCTGGCGCTGCCCAGCCAAATGACCATCTGGCTGTCGTCCGCCGTGTTGGCAGAGTCCTTCTTGCCGCTGTCGGCCGTACCGCTTCCGCCGTAGTAGTACCCGGAGGACACCGTCTCATAGGAGACGATAGCGAACGCGGAGGCCTTGTCCGTCTGGAAGGTCAGGACATAATTGCCCTTGGTGCCGCCCAGCGTAGCGGACAGCTCGGCAGTGGTCACATTGCCGCTGCTATCCGTGTGGCTGCGCACCACGCAGACGTGCTTGCCCTGAAGGGCCGCGTACAGCTCGTCGGTGATGGGGATGGTCACGGTGACGCTGTGGGGCAGCTCGATAAGCTGCGCCACGGTCTTGATCTCGTTCCCTTCCGTCTTGACCAGCGCCACAGTCACGTCTACGACCTTCTCCAACTGCGCGTTCTTGCGGGATTTGTCGCCGCGCAGGGCATCCAGCTTCTCCGCCAGCTTATCCAACTCCTTCTTGAGCTCGCCGCTGGCAGCTGCGCCAGCCTGCATCAAGGCGTTTTTGCCGCCGTCCGCCTCCTTGTCCTCCTTTGTAAGCTGGAGGATGGGCGTGTTATTCACGGTAATGACGATAGAGCCGTTCTCGACAGCCGCCTTGATCTCCGCCAACTTCTCGTCCGTGACAGGCTTGTCGGTCTTGATGGTCAGACCGCCGCCTGTGACGATCGTGTTGTCCTTGCTGTCCACCTTGAGGTCGTCACCCTTAATGCCCCCTGCCGGGTTCCTGGTACCGCAGGTGGTGCAGACGCCGTCCACATAGGTGTGTTTGCCGGTGGCGGGAATGGTCGCGCCAGCCGCGAGGACAATGCCGCAGCGCTTGCAGTAGGTATCCGCCTCATGGCCGGAGGCGTAGCAGGTGGCCGCCACCGCCGCACGGGTGGCCTCATCGTGGCCCAGGGCCGCGATGACCCAGCTGTCCTTGGCGATCTCGGTCTTGCCCGCCGCATCGCTGAAGAACTTGTGGCAGCGAGAGCAGGTCCAATAGGCACTGTTGCCTGCCTCGGTGCAGGTAGCAGCCTTGCCCGCCGTGGCAGTCATACTGTGCCCCAGAGACGGGACGATCATCGTCTCCTCCGTGCCGCAAACGCTGCACTTACGGGTGCTGATACCGCTTTCGGTGCAGGTGGCCGCCTTGGTCACCGTCCATGCGCCGAAGTTGTGGCCCGTCGCGGGAACAGACTTTTCCTCCACGGCGCCGCAAATGGAGCAGATCCGGCGGCTGACGCCGTCCTTGGTGCAGGTGGCGGCCACGGTCACTTGCCACTCGCCGAAGCGATGGGCGCAGGCGGCGTCGGTCATATCGTAGAGGGCGTTGGCCTTCTCGGTAAAGCGCGCATAGGCGGCCATGGCGCAAAGCGCCTGCTCCGTGGCCATCTCGTTGACGGCCTTGTCTGCGAACTGATGCTTAAAGCCGCCGTTCTCCGCCACGCGGTACTGCAGGAGGTTCCCCAGCACGCTCAGGGTCTTCCCCTCCACGGTCTTGGTAAAGCGCGCGTCCGTGTTGGCATCCAAATTCAGGGCGGAAAGGGCGATGACCACCTGCGCGCAGCTCTCGGAGGAGTCGTAGCCGCTTCGATACTTGCCGGAGAGCCAGTTGAGGGCTTTCTCCACGGCGGTGTTCACGGTTTCATTGCCGCTGTCCTTATGGTAGGGTGCCAGCGCCTGCAGCGCCATGGCGGTCATGTCCACGTCGCCGACGGGTTTTGTGTCGGCGCTGGCGCTCCAGCTGCCGTCTTCGTTCTGCTGTGCAAGAACAGCCTGCACCAGCCAGGAGGTGTCGGAGGTGTAATTGCGACTGTTGAGCGCCAGCAGACCCATGACGAGGCCGTTGATATCCGTTTTACTGGTATCGGTGACCTTCATGATATCCTTGTCCTGCAGCGCCTTCAGCAGGTTTTCGCCGCCCACGTTGGCGGGGTCCTTGCCGATGGCGGTAAGGGCCAGAATGATACGCTCGTTGTCGGTGACGGTGGGGTTACGGCTCTCGGGATCGACAAGAACGCCGTCCGCGCCCATATTCTTCTGCACATAGGCCACGACCTTCTCATAATAGGCCGCGATATATGCCTCGGACAGAGGCACCTTGGCGCGGGCCAGGCCCAGCACCGCCCACTCGCCGAAGAGATAGCTGACGACCGGGGCGCTCACCGCACTTTGGATATACGCCTTGGCGCCGGCATACGCCTCATCGAAGCCGGGTACTTCCGCACCGGGCACCACGGGATCCGTCGGGTCCAGCGGAATATAGGTGTCGGTAAAGAACAGGCGCAGGGTGTCGCCGTCCTTGAGATAGGTGTTGTCCAGCGTGGTCTTGGGCAAGGTCTCGGTGCCGCCCTGTAAGGTGAGGCCGAACATCCATCCGGAGGACTTGCCGTCGCCCTTCTCCTTGAGGGTGTGGCCCGCCGCATCGGTGATGCTCTTGATGTAGGCGCCGCTGCCGGTATAGGTGTACTTGGCACTGTCAAGGCACGCCTTCACAGCGTCCCAAGCGGTGGGATCCTCGTTGGCCTTGCCGGTGAAGGTAAAGTCGGAGATTCCCGTGAAGGTATGGCCGTTCTTGTTGTAGCCGTCCACCTTGACCTTCACGGTGAGGGTCTGATTTTCGTTGGGGTCAACGGCGTTCTTCTCGCCGATCACCGTCAGGTCGATGTGGATGGGCTGCTTGTAGAATTGGGCAAAGTTCTTGTAGCGTTCCTTGCTCTCCTCGGTGCCGTTGATGCCGAACTTTTCCCAATACTGGGCGTACTTGGTGTAGGTCAGGACGCTGTCCAGCGTAACTGTCGTATTGTACTCCGGCTGGTGCACACGCAGGAGCTCATTCTCGATGACGGAGGGTCGGGAGGATCGGAAGCAGCGGTACTTCTCTGTATCGAGCCAGCCGGGGATATCGTCGGCCTCGATGCCGTCGAAGGTCATATTCACCGTGCCGCGGACGTATTTCAGCGTGCCGTCCTCGTTTTTGCAGATCTCTGCGAAGGGGTACAGGTCGGAGGTGACCTTGGTCTTATCCGTATTCTCGTTCTTGATACCGTTCCAGTAGACATCCCCGGTCAGCGCCTTGGTCATAAAGGCGGCAGCGCCCTCCAACTCCTGCTGGGCAAAAGGCTGAATGGTGAAGCTAAACTCCTGCCGCGCCAGCAGAAGGCCGGAGCTGCGGGTGGTGATGGTCACCACATACTTCGCCTCCACCGGCTCCTCACCGGGCAGCGGGCGGTAGACCATGGCGTGATACCCGTTGAAGTCCAGCACATCCGGGGTGAGGCTCACCATCGTGACCTTCTGGTTATAACTGTCGCTCATGATGCCCTCCTGCTCCAGAAGAGCGGGTCTGGGCATCTGCATATCGTCGCTGACGGCGGTCAAGTCCACGGGCTTTGTCTTGTCCACAAAGTCGCGCAGGAGCCTCTGATACTTCTCCGCCAGAGCGTTTTGCATCTCGCTGGTCACGCTGCTGTCGAAGGGCGCAACGGTGGCGTCAAAGAACACATCGGCATAGACCTCCACGCCGTTGTCGCCGGTGATGTGCGCCAGCGTGTAGTCATCGAAGGCGTCATAGGTCACGCGGGCGATCAGCCGGAACTTGCCGGCCTTCTCGGGCAGCGGCGTGCCGTCGGCGGGCTGCAGGGGGCGGTTGACGGTGCCCACGCCGGTGCCGTTGGTGCCGTTGGTGATGTAGAGCCACTCGGTGTTCCGGGTGCCCCACTGCACCTTCACATCATAGCGCCCCGCAATGCCGGAGGGAAGCGTGAGGTTGGAGGTGATGCGGTCGTTCACGGTGTAGAGCGTCCAGCCCGCCACCTCGCTTTGGGTGGCCCCGTTGGTGTTCTCGCCGCGGATGAGTTCCCAATTCAGGGACCCGGCGGCGCTCTCCACCAGCTGCTGCACATCATCGGCGCTGCGTCCCACGGTGCCTCGCAGGGTGATCTCCTTGGTGACCCCGGCATAGGTGATGTTGAACTTCAACCCCGTGTACTGCACGGTCTGGCGGGCGGTGCCGTCGCCGGTGAAGTAGATAATGTCGCCGTTGTCGGCAATGTACTGTACCTTGGTACCGTCAAAGCCGTTGGCCTTGGCGCTGCCGTTGACATAGGTGATCTCGGAGTTGTCCGCCACATCCGCATAGCCCTGCTCTGCCAGCAGACGGCGGAAGGCTTGGGTGATGTTGGTTTCATCATAGAGCCCCACGCCTTGCAGGGGCTGCACGGCGGTATTCTTGCGCGTGAACTCGACGGCAATATCCTCCAGAGTCTGCGCCTTTTCCGCCTTCTCGGACCAGAGGCACAGCGTGAAGGTCTTGACCTTCGTAGCAGCGCCGCTTTGGAGCGTGGCGGTGAGGGTCACCGTGACCTTATCCGCCGCAGGCGCGGTGAGCGCGCCGGTGGCGGTGTTCACCAGAGCGTTATCCGCCGTCCATGTGAGGGAAACGGCCTTTTCCTCCCCGTCCACTGGAACGGTGACGCTCGCGGGCAGGGTCAGACAGGCGGTATAGGTCTGCGCGATCTCCTCTCCCTCCTCCGGGTCGCCGCTCACCGGGGTAAGGCCGCGGAGCTGATAGACGCCGGTGGCATCGGCCTTCAGAAGGTCTGCATTCTCGGCATCGAGCCCCAGTTCCTTATAGAAGTGCTTTTGCAGGGCGTTCAGGAAGTAGTCGTGCAGGTTCGTGACCGCCTCGCCGGGCGCTTCGATGCCGTATTCCTCACAGAGGTCGGCCTTATCGTCATAGTCCGTAAGGTCATAGATTCCCAGCACATTCTCGGCGTTCCAGTCGGCCTTGGCTTTCTTGGCGGCGTCGGCGGCGCTCATGCCGCGAAGCTGCAAGGCGTTGGCGGCGTCGACAGCGGCTTTGAGGTCGGCATTGTTCACGGGGGTGCCGCCCTGCCAGGGCAGCACCGGGAAGCCGCCGTTGCTGTTGCCGCTGTCAAGGTGCATCCCCATCTCCGCCGCAAATTCCGGGGTGCGCATTTCCTCGGCGGTCTTTTGCGCGGTACCGGCAGTCGCTGCGCCGGTGCCGGCGGCATGGAGGTAGTAGCAGTTTTCCACCGTGGCGCCGGATGCCACGAGGTTCACCACCGGGCTGATGCCGGCCTCCGGACCGGTGACGGCGCCGGTGACATAGCAATTGCGCAAAACGGCGGAGGCATACACCTGTCCGGCGATACCGCCGATGCCCTTGTTGGTTCTATCCGCTTTTGCGGACACATTGCCGGTGGAATAGCAGTTCTCCACGGTGCCATAGGTATAGCCCACGATGCCACCGATATTCAGCGTGGAACTATAGGAGGTGCAGGTGTTTTTGATGTCGCCGGTGTTGACGCAGTTGACAATGCGGTTGCCTTTTGAGGCGCGTCCCACGATGCCGCCGGCAGAGGCGCTGCTGCTGCTGCTGGTGGTCACGGTGCCGTCAAAGAGGCAGTTCTCCACGGTGCCGGAACTGGTGGCCGCAATGCCGCCCACATGACTGCTGCCGCTGACTGTGCCGATGACCGTCAGGTTCTTCACCGTGCCGACGGAGGAAAGGCAGCTCACCAGCCCCTCCGTGCTCTTCAGGCCGCTGACAATGTGCCGATCGCCGTCCAGCGTCCCGGCAAAGCCGGAGTTTGCAGCATCATTATAATCATACTTGCCAAAGGTCGTCCATGCCTTGCCGTTGAGGTTGATGTTGGCGGTGAGTTTGCCGTTGATGGCTTTCTGCCCGCCGTTGACCGCATCGGCAAACCATGCCAGTTCCGCGGCGGTGCCGATCTGATAGACGCCGTTTTCTGTTTTGGGCTCGGTCTTGGTCGTGCCGTCCCATCCCTCACCGGCATAGGTCAGTGTTACCGTGATGGTGTCGTTTTTGGCAGCGGTAAAGCTGCCGCTGACCGTGATATACTCCGCCTTGGCTACGGTGTAAGCATAGGTCTCGCCGAGGTAGAGTTTGTAGCCGCCGTCGGCCTCGGGCTTGATGGTGCCGCCCACGGGGTGGGTCAGCGTAACAGACGCATCCGCAGGATCAGCGACAAACTTCACCTGGTACGCCGTCAGGGCAGTGAGGGCCACGTTCTGATTCACGTTCTTGTTCGTGACGATGATTCTGCCCGTCTCGGTTTGATAACCGTACTTGCTGACCGTGTAGGTGTACACTCCGGCGGGGACCGCATACTTACCGTCGGTGCCGGTGATGGCTGCACCGCTGGCATCCTGCAAGACGACCTTGCAATCCTCCGCGCCGGTGACATTGAGAGAGACGGTGTAGACGGGGGAAACGGTAAAGTCTTTCAGCTTGACATTATAAGAGTCGGAACCGCTGAAGGACAGCGTCAGTTCATCGCCCTTTTTCAGCACCGTGCTGAATGTCTTCCACTCCGATTCATCGTAGGCTGTCAAGAGTGTCTTGCTTCCGTTCTTTACAGTGAATCCGTACTCATCCCAGTAGTCTTTATATCCATTGGAAAAATACTGGAAGGACACAACGCACGGCTTTCCCGCCGTCAGCTTCATAGTCGTTGTGCCATAGCTTTTTTTGCTCTCCAAATAGTTCCCACCAGCATTCCGTACCGGTTCAAAGCCGTATCGTGTGCCGTTCTCGGCGGTGATACCGTCCAGGCCGGCAAAGAAATCGTCAAAGGTCAGCGACTTGACGAACTCCAGGCCTATGGTCTTGGCAGCCTTGACCACAAAACTCCCAAGCAAGGTATCGCAGCCATCCAACTTGGCCGTGTAGGTATAGTCCCCGGCGGGGAGAGTGCAGTCCGCGCCGCTGCCCGTGTAGGCGGTGATACTGCCGGACGTGACGGTGATGGTGGGCTCGGCGGTCACGCCCTCCGGCTTGGTGATGTTGAAGGTCACCGTCTGCTTTGCCAACTCGGTCAGCTTGACGGTCTTGTTCACATCGGTGGTCGCAACATTGATCGTGCCGGTGGCCGGCTCATAGCCGAACTTGCTGACGGTGTAGGTGTAGGCCGTATTCTTGGCAGCGATATAGACATTCTTGCCGGTGGAACTGGCCGCAGACTCCTTGTAAACGGTGGTGTTTCCCTGCTTCAGTGTTACCGCCGCATCATCGGGGGTAAACTGCAGGGTGATGACCGGCAGTTTGACAAGGGTAACGGTAATGGTGTTGTTCCCCTCTTGGGCGGTAAACTCCTGCGTTACCTTTTCGTAGCCTTTCTTTTCCACCGTATAGGTGTATTTTTCGCCAACCGTTAGGGCATAACTTCCGTCTGTACCCGCTGTCAGGCCGGTGTAGCCCTTTTTCAGCGTCACAGTGGCATCAATTGCCGTTCCTGCCGCATCCTTGACATCAAAGCGCACGGTGGGCAGCACCTCGGCGCGGAAATTGCGCAGCCAAATGCAATCTTGACCCTTATCTCCGCTTCTATCTTTTCGGTAGTTTACGGTGACCTTATCCCCGGCATTTACAGCGATGGAAAACTCTTTCCAATCTTGCTTTTCACCACTGTACCCGCCGGTTGAACCAAATTGGCTTCCCGTTTGATCGTTAATATCTACGCGCAGGCCATCATAATTTTTTTCGGAGTCGGTTTTGCAGTCAAAGGTCAACTGGGCAGCCTTGGCAAAGGTCAGGGTCAGACTGGAGGTGGTGTTGCCCTTCTTTTCATTGGTGGATTTCAGGACATAACCGCCATCCAGCAGCACCGGCTCAAATTTGTAGGAGGTGCTGTTTTGCGCTGTGGCAATGCCATTGAGTCCCGTGAAAAAGTCAGCAAAGAGCATTGCGTCCTTCACCTTGATGGTAAAGGTGGCGGTTTTGCCCCTGTACTTTACGGTGACGGTTTGGCTCTCGATAGGTTTTTCGGTGCTAAAGCCCTCACAGGTCACACCGGCGGCGGCATAGTCGCCTTCAATGGTGCGGGTTTCATCGGTGCCCTCATACTTCACCGTGAGAACCATGCCGGTCAGGTCGAGTTCGGCATCGCCCTTGTAGTACTCCGTCTTTGTGGGAGCCTTGGTCACCGCAATGCTCTGCACCTTTTTCAGCGCCACGGTTTGGGTGCTGCTCTCGTCGGGAGTCACTTCGCCGGCAGCGGGCTCATATCCCTCCTCGGCGGTCTCGGCGGTGTAAGTATAGGTGTGATCCTTCAGCAGCTTATAGGTCGTTCCCTCGGTGGGCGTAACCTGCGTCTCGCCGTCCTTGAGGGTGAGCGCAGCACCGGCGGGAGTCACGGTGAAGGTCACGGTGACCC
>ENA-ORPH01003934-ORPH01003934.1-human-gut-metagenome-genome-assembly--contig:-NODE-3934-length-10338-cov-3.039677_pt1 | contig 10338 bp, 8 predicted proteins | sample MGYA00242142_ERZ509074 | MGnify/ENA primary metagenome ERZ509074 (study PRJEB26280, sample SAMEA2338724) | human gut metagenome | biome: human gut; feature: human-associated habitat; material: faeces... | reverse complement strand
AATTATTTCTGCAAAAAACTCACATAAATATGCCTGGTCTTTAAATTTATATTGTCTAAGTTTTTCTTTGATAATCCCTTCATATTTAAAAATGTGCATATGTTCATCATAATATATACCTGTTATTTCTAAAAAGCATTTTCTGTGTGGAAATGTTATTTTTTCTAATTTCTTTTTGCAACTGTTACAAATTGCATCTTCACATATTTTTTCACATATACCACATGTTTGCGGGAAAATAAAATTGAGAACTGCATTAAAAAGATTCATATACCTCCTTAACTTAGCCCCCAACTTAACTTAAGATATCATTTTTAGTTTATATTCTAATCCTGTATTACGTATTTTAGTATCTGCATTTTGTATCATAAATTTTACTACATTATCATTTCCTATTAATATAAGTAATTTTTTTGCTCTTGTAAGTCCAGTATATAGTAAATTTCTTGTAAGTAACATTGCAGAAGACTGCGTTACAACCATTATTACAACATCAAATTCACTGCCTTGTGCTTTATGAACAGTTATTGCATATGCATGTTCTATTTGGTCCATATCTGAAAATGCATACCATGCTTCTTTTTCGTCATCAAATAATATTTTTATTTGCTTGTTCAAGAAATCTATTTTTACTATTTTTCCAAGCTCTCCATTAAATATACCAGTTCCACTCTCATACGTTAAACTAAGTGTATTACCTTTTTCCCAGTAAATATCATAGTTGTTTTTTACCTGCATTACCCTATCGCCTTCTCTAAAAATAACCTCTCCTACTTTTTTCTCGTTTTTTTCATCACTTGAAGGATTCAATTCTTCTTGTAATTTTTTGTTTAATTCTTTAGTTCCTAACAATCCTTTTTTTGTAGGTGAAAGAATCTGAATATTTTCGAAAAAATCATAATCTCCAAAGTTCTTTAATCTTCCTTTACATAGCGAAATTATTTGGTCTAACATTATGTCTTGGCTCTTTTCTTTTATATAGAAGAAATCATCTTTTAAGCCTTCTTGTTCTTCTTTATCTAAGAAATATTCCCCATCATTTACCCTATGTGAATTAACAATTATTTTACTTTGAGCAGCCTGTCTAAAAATTTCATCTAAAAAGATGGTCTTTATTCGCTCAGAATTTATTATATCTTTTAAAACACTACCTGGTCCAACAGAAGGAAGCTGGTCTGTATCACCTACTAAAATAAGTTTTGTACCTTGATAGATACCATTCAATAGATAGTTCATTAAGTATATATCTACCATAGAAGCCTCATCTACAATTATCACATCTGCATCTATTGGCGCTACTTCATAATTCATTATAGTAAATTCATTATCTTTTTCTATTTTGCCTATTTCTAATAATCTATGTAATGTTTTGGCTTCTTCACCAGTCATCTCTGTCATTCTTTTTGCAGCTCGTCCAGTTGGTGCACATAAAACCACCTTCTTACCATGTGACTTATAAATATCTATAACATTTTTTATAATAGTTGTTTTACCTGTACCTGGACCTCCTGTTATTATTACAACATTATTAGAATTTATTGATTGTATCGCTTCTTTTTGCTTTGCAGATAAATTTATATTTCCTGCTTTTTCTATTTTTTCTAATTCACTATCAAAACCAGCTATTCTTTTAATATTTTGTGCCGAATCTAATAATATTAACTTACTTGCAATATTAGCCTCTGCATCGTATATTTCTTTACTATATACCCAGTTTTCGTCTTCTCTTTTTTCTATTACTATTTCTTCTTTTACATTCAAATCTATTAAACAATGCTCTATGTCATCATCTTCAACTTTTAAAAGTTCTTTAACATATTTTATTAAATTGGCTTCTAATGTACAGCAATGACCATTATATGTAATTTTTACTAAACTATATTTTATTCCACATTTAATCCTTTTATAATTGTTTACCTCAAATCCGTTTTCTAATGCATATTTATCCAGCTTTGCAAAATCCACACCTTTTACTAAATCTATTAATATATATGGATTTGACTCTATTTCATCAATCGTTTGTGGTCCTAACTTTTTATATATAGTTTTTGCATTTGCAGGGCTTATTCCGAAATTATCTAAAAAACCAACAATTTGCCATAACTCCCAGTTTTCTACAAAACATTGTGCCATCTCTATAGCTTTTTCTTTAGTAATTCCCTTTATTTGTGTTAATTTCTCTGGTTCGAATTTAAATACATTTATTGTATCTTCCCCAAATGTCGCTACAATTTTTTTAGCTGTTGCAGGACCAATTCCTTTTATTGTACCATTTGATAAATATTTCTCTAACGAATCCAGTGTTTTTGGCATTACCTTTTCGAAAGTTTCTACTTTAAATTGCTTTCCATATTCTTTATGTGTTACGAAATTTCCTATAACCTTAATATAATCTCCCTCTACTAAAAAAGGCATATAACCTACTATTGTAATAGTATCTTCTTCGTTTTCTAATATTCCAATTAAATAACTATTAACTTCATTTTGATATATTATTTCTGTTAGTTGTCCTGAAAGTTCCACTTTTACCCTCTTTTCTACAGTTTACCTACTAATGCAATAATTTTATCATAACAGATAAATATTAACAAATCTATTTTGAAATTTCATCCATTATTTCTTTACATTCATTCCAATCTGAAGCTTTTATAAAATTATAATCCTTAGCTAATTTCGAGATTATCTCGTATGTATCATCTGTCGAGTCCAAGTCTACCATTATAATCCCTTTTGTTAACTCTTCTTTTCCATATAATAATTTGCAAATTATATTTCTCGTAAAACATTCTATTCGCTCTTCTTGATTTTTAGCTGCTATAATTAAATATATTCCATCTTGTTTAAATTTTGTACACGCAAAGTAATATCTTATAGTTTTTGCAATTTCTATTAAACCATATAAAGCAAGTGTCCATAGTATTGCATTTGGTATAAAATCTTGCATATAATCACCTTCTTATATAGTATATGTACTTTGCCATAAAGTGTTAAATTGGTTTAGCCTATCAATTTGTAAGTTTTTAAGATAATTATATACAAAAAAAGCACCTCGTTAAAAAACAAAGTGCTTGATATATAAATGAAGAGGGCTATTCTTCTTAATATATACGTTTTATTGGAATATTTTGATAATAATTTATTTTCTTGTTTTACCATCAAGTGCATCAAGATTGTCTAATGCTTTTCCTGTTCCTAAGGCAACACAAGAAATTGCATCTTCTGCTATCATTACATTTATTCCTGTTTTTTCTTGTAATAATTTATCTAGACCGTCTACTAAACAGCCTCCACCTGTCATATATATTCCTCTGTCGCTTATATCTGCTGCAAGTTCTGGTGGAGTTCTTTCTAAAACAGAGTGAACTGCATCTACAATCATCATTGCTGGTTCTATTAAAGCTTCTAACATTTCGCTAGAATATACTGTAATTGTTTTTGGTAAACCTGTTGATAAATCTCTTCCTCTTATATCCATTTCTACGTCTTGTATTTTTGGATAAACACAACCTATATTAATTTTTAGGTCTTCTGCTGTTCTTTCACCTATCATTATATTGTGCTTTCTTTTTATATATTTTACTATTGCTTCATCTAATTTATCCCCTGCAACTTTTAATGATGTACTAACAACAGAACCTCCTAAAGAGATTACAGCAATGTCTGTAGTTCCACCACCAATATCTACAATCATGTTACCACAAGGCTTAGAAATATCTATTCCTGCACCTATTGCTGCTGCTATTGGTTCTTCTATTAAATATACTTTACGAGCACCAGCTTGTGATGCTGCATCTATTACTGCTCTTTTTTCTACTTCTGTTACTTGAGATGGTATACATATCATAATTCTTGGTGCAAATATAAATTTTCCACACACTTTATTTATAAAATATTTTAACATTTTTTCTGTTACTGTATAATCTGATATTACCCCGTCTCTTAATGGTCTAGTGGCTATGATATTTCCCGGTGTTCTTCCTAGCATTCTTCTTGCTTCCTGACCTACTGCAAGAACATCTCCAGAATTTTTATCTACAGCAACAACAGAAGGTTCTCTTAATACGATACCTTTGCCTTTTACATATGCAATTACTGTGGCTGTACCTAAATCTATTCCTATATCTTGATCAAAACCAAACATTGATACTCTCCTTTTCTATTATTATTACAAGTCTGTTACAATTATATTACAAAAAATTTAAAATAGCAATAAAAATATTTATATATTTAGAATATTTTTATTGCTATCAACTATATTACAATGTAATTAATAAAATTTCAAGTATTTTTATGAGTTTATTTATTAAAATGGGAAAAGTCCGAATAAATATCCAACTGGCATATAATAAATTACTATTAACCCACCTGCTAAAAGGGCCATTTTTTGAGTTTGAGTAAGTTCAATATCTATAGGATTTAATAAATAATCTGGTGCTGTGTCTGACATTGAAATTTCTACTCTTTCTGTTCCTTGACATTTATATTTTATAGTAAAATATTGGCTCTCGTCTGGCTCTAATTTAAATATTTGTGCATATCCTGTATTTATATTATTATCATATTCTGAGTAACAATCTAATTTAATAAATTTGTTTTCTATTGTGCTTCCTGTAGTATTTGTTATACAGCCATAAATATAACCATTTGCATTTGTTGCTTTAGAATCTATTATTTCTATTTTGGGATTTTCAAATAATACTTTACATTCTTTTGGTTTATACATTGATATTATTATTAATTTTGACATTATTGAGACAAATATAAACAATAATACCAATAGTAATGCATATTTAAGATACTTCTTAAATTTATCCATTTTTTACTCCTTTTTCCTTTATTTTTCCCCTATATTATATAACAGTCTACATAATTTGTAAATAGAATTTATGGACATTATGAGCTAAAATATATTTTAGTTATATTTGATGAGCTTAAAAAATCGGGATTTTAGGACCGTGCTAAAAATTCCGAGGAAAAAGGGATTTGAGGAACGTCCCCAAATCCCTTTTGATTATATTTTTAAGATACCTCCAACTGTTTTATTAACTGCGTATTTTGATTTTTCTTTGCTCATTATTTGTGGTCCTCCACATAAAACAGCTGTATCTCCTTCTTCTAAGTTTCCTAATTCTATTAATCTTTCTACACCTTTTTCAATTGTATCATCTATATCTGCTCCGTCTTTAATTAAGATTGGGTATACATTCCAAACTGGTCCTAATTGATTGTATACTTTTTCTGAATCTGTAATAGCAAATATTGGACAAGCTGGTCCGTATCCTGCTAATCTTCTTGCAGAATTTCCTGTATGTGTATAATCTATTATAGCGTCAGCTTTGATATCTCTAGCTGTTACACATGTTGTATAAGCTGCGTGTGATTCGATGTCTGCTTCTTCTATTTTCCAATCTTTCTTTGTAAATCTCTTCCAATAATTAATTGTTGGTTCTACACTCTTAGCAACTTTTACCATTGTATTAACACATTCTAATGGATAATCTCCCATTGCTGTTTCTCCAGAAAGCATTATACATCCTGTTCTGTCATAAATAGCATTTGCAACGTCACTTACTTCAGCTCTTGTTGGTAATGGGTTGTTTGTCATACTTTCTAACATTTGTGTAGCTGTTATTACTAATTTTCCTTCTTCGTTACATCTCTTAATAAATCTTTTTTGTACAACTGGTACTTCTTCGAATGGTACTTCTACAGCCATGTCACCACGAGCTACCATTATACCATCACAAGCTGCTAAAATTTCTTCGAAATTGTCTATTCCTTCTTGATTTTCGATTTTAGCTAAGATTTTAACATCTTTTCCACCATTATCGTCTAATACTTTACGCATTTCTGCTACATCTTCTTTATTTCTTACAAATGATGCAGAAACATAATCAAATCCAACTCTTGCTCCATTTGATAAGTCATTTATATCTTTAGGGCTTAAGAATGGTATTTTTATAGAAACACCTGGTACATTTATACTTTTTCTTGATCCTGCACCACCATCATTTAATACAGTTCCTACTATATCTTTATCTTTTATTTCGTCTACTCTTATTTGAATTTTTCCATCATCAATTAAAATTAAGTTTCCTGGTTTTACATCTTTATATAGATCTTTGTAAGATAATGAAGTACCTTCTTCATCTCCTAATCTGTCTTCATAGAAGAATGTAAATTTTTGACCTTCTTTTAATTGTACTTTTACATCTCTTCCAGCTTTGTTTAGGGCTGTTCTTATTTCTGGTCCTTTTGTGTCTAACATAATTGCTACTGGTAGACCTAATTCTTTTCTTATTTCAAAAAATCTTTCTATTTTGTCTTTTTGTTCCTCAAAATCTCCATGAGAAAAATTAATTCTTGCAATAGACATTCCAGCTTTCATTAATTCATCCATTCTATTTTCTACTGCTGGTCCTATTGTACATACGATATTTGTTTTTCTTAAATTTCTTTCTTTCACAATAATTACCTCCTAGAATTTGACACTGGAAGGTATTATATCATAAAAAATTTCCCTTAACAATACATTTTTCAACATTTTTTCTTTTATTTGTTTAAAGCCTCATCCATCACTTTACTTAAGTATTTCATACTATTTAAGCATTGATCCATTGTATTTCCAGTTGCTCCTATTTCCATTATTGTAGCGGCTTTTGCCACATGTTGGTTATATCGAGAATTTCTTACCATTATAGGTTTAAATAAACCTGGATATAGTTCGTTTCCTTTCTCTACAATTTTTATTGCATATTTTAGATTTTGTACCCACTGGCTATGTGTAAGTCCTCCTCCATCTGTTCCTATTACAAACATTATTTGAGCTACATAATCATCTCCAATTTTAACTGTAGGTGCATATGTACCACCTTCTCCTACAGCATCTCTATGTAAATCTATAACAATTTGTGTATTTGGATTGGCTACTAAATCATTTTTTATGCTTGTAAGGGATCTATTATATGAGCCACTGTATGCAGGATAGTCATGATATGTTTCATCATGTATTACATTAAACCCATAATTTGTTAGTCTATCTTTTAGCTCTCTTCCAACTCTTACAACAGAAAAATTTAAATCTGTTGTTCTAAAATTACCACTTGGAGTATATTCGAAACCTGTACTTTGTGTATAACTTTCGCATGTATGTGTATGGTAAATTATAATATCTTTTTTGTTCTCTAATTCTATATTTGGAGTTAACATTTCTTGCGTTAATTCATATTTTGATTCATTTTTTATTTGTACTCCATTATATTCATTTGTATATTTAGCATTAATATTTCCACCAGATACCACCTCTGTTTGCAATCCCGTTTGCGCTTCTTCTTGGCTTACATTAGACACTTGTGTTTGATTTTGAACTTGAATTGTATTTTCAGTTCCTAGTCGCTCTGTTTCGTCAGTTTTTATATATTTACTCATTTGTAGTTCTGAACTTAATAGCTGTTCTGTATTGTCTCTATCTATACTTTTAAATTCCTTTAAAGAATTCCCACTAGTAGCAATTATCGTATCTTGTATAACTGGAATTAACGATAAATCTTTTATTTTATCTTTTCCAAACAAAAATATTTTTATTATAAGCATTATTAAAAAAGCTATTATAACTAAAGTCATAATAGCATTCTTTGCTTTTATTACTCTCATATTTACCATAAAATCTTTCACCCTTGTACAAATATATACTTAATATATATATATTCATATTTTATAGAAATATGACAAGTATTTATGGATTGAGGAACAGGGATTTTGGGGACGGTGGTTAAATCCCGAAAAGGGAAAAAAGAACGTCCCCAAATCCCGGGTGTCCCCAAATCCCAGACGTTCCAAATTCCAGTCGTTCCGCTAGTTCTTTATATTAGTTGCAATTTCTGTTGCACCCATATTAATTTCTTTTTCTTCTCCAGTCTTCATATTCTTTAACTTAATTTTATTTGAACTTATCTCGTCATCTCCAATAACTATTACATATGGTATCTCTAACTTATCTGCATATTTAAACTTAGCTTTTAATTTTTTATCGTTCAAATAAATTTCTGTATTTATTCCTAATTTTCTTATTTCTGTAGCTAATTTTATTGGCTCTTCTAATTTTTCTGTAATTGGAATAATTAAGATATCAGAAATTGATTTTTTCTCTGCTTTTATTATATTTAATTCATTTAGTTTATAGAATAATCTAGTAAGACCAATTGAAATTCCTACTCCTGGTAAACTTTTATCTGTATAATATTCTGCTAAGTTTTCATATCTTCCTCCAGAACATACACTTCCTAATTCTCTGTAATCATTTAAAAATGTTTCGTATACTGTTCCTGTATAATAATCTAAACCTCTTGCAATTGTTAAATCTACTTTAAAGTTAGCTTCTGGTACTCCAAATAATCTTACATTTTTAACAACTGTTTTTAATTCTTCTACACCTTTTTTATAAGTTTCATTAGCTATTCCTAAATTTTCTAGTTTTTCTAACTTTTCATCAGAAGTTCCTTCTATTTCTATAAAATTCATAATAGAATTTATTTGCTCTTCTTTTACATCTAATTTTCTTAATTCTTCTATTACTGCTTCTTTTCCTATTTTTTCTATTTTATCAATTATTCTTAAAATCTCTGTAGCATTTTCTTTTTGATTTACTCCTTCAAATAAACCATTTAAGATTTTTCTATTATTAATTTTTATAGTAAAATCCTCAAATCCTAATTCTCTAAAAAGTGTATAAATAATACTTGGAATTTCTGCATCGTTTATTAAATCTAATTCTCCATCACCAATTATATCTATATCACATTGATAAAATTCTCTATATCTTCCTTTTTGTGCACGTTCTCCTCTATATACTTTTCCTATTTGATATCTTCTAAAAGGAAAACTTAAACTACCATAATTTTTTGCTACATATTTAGCAAGTGGAACTGTTAAATCAAATCTTAAGGCTAAATCACTATCTCCTTTTTGAAATCTATATATTTGTTTTTCTGTTTCCCCACCTGCTTTTGCAAGTAATACTTCTGCTGATTCAATTATTGGTGTATCTAATGGTAAAAATCCAAATTTCTCATATGTTTTTTGAATCTTTTCTTTCATTTGATTAAATAATATCTGTTCATTTGGTAATAATTCCATAAAGCCAGATAAAGTTCTTGGTTCTATTCTTTCCATAATTTTCACTCCTTGTTAATCTATATTTGGTTTAGCTTCCAAATAAATCGGTTTTTCGTCTCCTATTCTAGTTGGCTTTCCATGCCCTGGATATACTATGGTATTTTCAGGTAATACTAATAATTTCTTTATTATTGAATTCATAATTGCATCAAAATCGCTTGTAGGTAAATCTACTCTACCCCATGCACCTTTAAATAGAGTGTCCCCTGAAAATAGCATTTCCTCTTTTTCACAATATAAAGCTGTTCCGTCATCAGTATGTCCTGGAGTATAAATAACTCTGAATTCTAAATCTCCAACATGTAAAATCTCATCATCATCTACAATACTATCTTCTTTTACATATATCGGAGGAAGCCCAATATATTCTGCAAGTACGGGAACTCTATTTTCTAAGTTTTCTCTTCCTTTTCTGTGAATAAGGACTTTTCCTCCTTTTTCTTTTTTTAGTTCATTTACACCATTTATATGATCTGCATGACAATGGGTTAGATAAATATATACTAATTCTGCCCCTAAGGTATCTAAAATTTCTATAATTTTAGGCACCTCTCCTGCCGGATCTATTACCATTGCTTTTTTTTGAGTTTCATCTACTATTATATAGCAATTGGTTTCACCAACAAATTTCATTTGTACTTTTATTCTTTTTAGTATCATAAAAACTCCTTTATTTCTTTCTTGTTACCTCATATACACTATCCACTTTTCTTAGTTCTTTTAATACTTTATTTAATTCTTCTATGTTTTCTACTTCTATTGTTATCTCTATTGTAGCAATATGTTCTTTTGTTGCTTTAGAATTTAATCCCATTAGTTTTGTTTTTAAATTACTTAAAACTTGAATTACATCTGCAAGTAAGCCCGTTCTGTCATTTGCATATACAGTAATATCTACATTATATGATGCTGCTTTTTCTATATACCAGTAAACATCTATAATCCTGTCTTCTTCTTTTAATAAGTCTTTTACATTTACACAATCTGTTCTATGAACAGAAACTCCTCTTCCTTTTGTAATATATCCAATTATATTATCTCCTGGAACGGGATTACAGCATTTTGAAAGTTTTACTAAACAATTATCTATTCCTTTTACTATAATTCCTGAATCCGATGGTTTTATATTATTACGTTTTGCAGTTGCTAATTCTTCTATTTTTT
>ENA-ORPH01003932-ORPH01003932.1-human-gut-metagenome-genome-assembly--contig:-NODE-3932-length-10344-cov-2.941102_pt1 | contig 10344 bp, 8 predicted proteins | sample MGYA00242142_ERZ509074 | MGnify/ENA primary metagenome ERZ509074 (study PRJEB26280, sample SAMEA2338724) | human gut metagenome | biome: human gut; feature: human-associated habitat; material: faeces... | reverse complement strand
CTTGCCAGCGGGGGCGGCAGCTACGGCTATTACATCCAAATCGATCACGGCGGAGGGCTGGAAACTTTGTATGCACACTGTTCGTCCATCTGTGTAACTACCGGTCAGCAGGTGCAGGCCGGGCAGGTCATTGGCTATGTCGGGCATACAGGAAGGGCAACAGGCTCACATTTGCATTTCGAGATACACATAAATAAAATTAGGAAGGACGCAATGAGTTATTTCGGGATGCAATATTGAGAACAGATTTACAATTTGCAGCCGGTCACGGTCTGCTCAGCGCACGATCAGGACATAGGGATCAAACAGTTGTTCATGCAGCTCGTCCATGGCCTGTTCGGGGTCGGAAATATCGGTCAGCCAGAGCGAATAGTCATACTGGCAGAATCCGGACAAATCCATCTTGAAGTTTGTTTCCCAGTTGTTGTTCATGACCCAGGAATACAGCGGGCGGGCATTGTTTTCTGCTGCGCCGTCGCACAGGCGGATGGGGTGATGCTGTATCTCGCCGGTATAGAACATGGGAACATCTCTGGCTGCAATCAACACGCCGCCTTCGGGGGAAAGGCGTGCCGCGCCGTCATCCGACATATAGAATTCCATGCAGGTGCCGGGCAGCTGGTCAATGCCGGGGCGGAAAGCCTCACGCGCACCCTTGCGAAGCACGGTTTCGTTGCCGGGACGGTTCAGATCAAGCGACAGGAAAACACTCTCCACTTCGTCCGAAATTGTCTTGCCAAGTTCCAGGGTAAAGTCAATGCGGGGAATTGCTTCATACAGTTTCAGCAGAACATCAGCTTTTACTGTACCGGCAAGGCTGTAATGCAGACGCAACTGGGTGAACACAGGACCATGTTCCATGCAGGTGATTTCCATCAGTTTTCCGATGTGCGTTTCTGCGTGTTTGCCGCGAATATTGCGACCCAGTGCGCGGCGCTCCTCGTAAGAAGAGAACGGCACCTCCTGATGCAGAGGCGTACGCTGGTACACCGGCGTGAAGAATGGAATGGCAGTGCCGGCCATTTCGGTTCCGGTGCGCTTATCCACAAACGAAGTGATGCCATCGCCCGGCTTATAGCAGATGCGGAAGAATTTGTTTTCCACTTCATACGGCAGGCGGTACGTCACCGGGTCGTAGTCATTCACAATATCCCGTACTTCTTCAGCGCCCATATAGCAGTGACGTGTATTCAGCGTTTCCGGAGCTTTGTGACGGGCAGCGTAGGTGTATTCTTTTTCTTCGCCGTAAGACAGCGTATCAATAAAGCTGATTTTGCGTCCGCGCGGGTGAGGGGATACCTGGCAGGTGTACAGGTTTCCTGCCAAATCACGCACCTCAACATCTTCAAGTGCAAGAGTTTCAATATAAAACTCGATCAGCTGGGGTTGGCTCGTGTAGCTGACGCCTACCGCACGCACAGTACCGGTGGTGTTGTAGTAGCGCAGCATATCACCTTTCTTCTCGGCAATGGAGCAAAGCATAAGGGAGGCGGCTTCATGCGCCTTGGATGCGTAGCTGTTCTTACGCATATCCAGGTTCAGAACCATCGTGTCATATGGGTTGGTAATAGTAGAAGAATGTCCCCATGTATGCTCTGCATACAGCATCAAGTTGTCCTGCACGGTTTCGGACAATGCCGGATAGCGTGCTTCTGCATCCGGGTCCAGACGGTTTGCAAGCTGCCAACGGTGGTCGGCATCCTTGTAGTGCTTGACCGCATAAGGGGTACTGCCGACACCATTGGCCCACCAGTCCGTCCAGTCACCGCGGTAAACAGGTGCATCCGTAAGTTTCGGTGCGATGGCAGCGTACAACTCCTGCAGCGAAACCATCTCAACGCGTACTTCCTGACCGTACTTTTCGTTGTAAGCACGGATGGTTTCCATAATCTCGGCAGACGGCGGCGCATTATCGCTGAAAACACCGGACACTGCGGTTACGATGAAATCATACGAATAGCCCTCGGTTTCACATTCGGTCAGATACTTGTCAAGATTTGTATGCAGCTGATCCGAGAAGGAAGTGCCGGCGTCAGCATCTTCACCCAGACGGTTGCGCATCATCCAGTTGACAGCGTGGTTGGGCTGAAGCCCCAGCACATTGCCCAGATTATAATGTTCGTCGTTCCAGACCAGCAGCCGCTGTCCGGAAGCGTTTTCCCAGAAGAAAGCATTCTGGTTCTGGTACAGCGGATACATACCGTGGTGGCAGTGAACATTCGTGAAGAAGAACTCCACACCGTTTTCCATCATGGCGTCACGGTAGCCCATGGAAAAGCCATTGACATCGGCTGTGAATTTTTGTGCCGAACGGTTGCAGCTTGTCCTGCCATTTGGCCAGACGCTTGCCGAATACATCCGCATTGACAAGATCATTGAAGTTCAGATAGTTGGCCGAAATACCGATTTTGCCTTCCTTGACAAAACGGGCAAAGTCAGCGCGGTCGTCCTCACCGGCCTGTTTCCAGAATTCCTCCACGCAGTACAGTGTTTCGCAGTTCCAGCGGAAGTCAGCATATTCCGGCTGACGCATCATGGACAGCACGGTTTTGATATAGTTGACCTGAATTGCAATAACGCGTTCCTGCAGATCCGTGTAGCCTATGTCCGTGTGGGAATGATGGACAACATAGACCGTCTTGATGGAATGTGCCATGATAAAATACCTCCTAATATTTAATTTGCGGTTTTCGGGGGAAAGCCACAGACTTTTGAGATTGATAAAATGCCGGTGATTCTACATCGGATGTGCCACAATGCATACCGGTACAGGGCAGGAGATTCCCGCTTTTTCCGGTTTCAGACGTCCCGTCTTTTCATCCCGGCGGAAGCAGGTGATGCAGCCGCTGTCCTGATTGGCAGCCAGCAGCATATAGAATAACTCAGTTGCGAACACAGGCAAGAATGACCTTGACCTCGCTGCCGTCCGGGCTGGAAATTTCATAATCGCCGGCTGCCTGAGGAACAATACAGGTTTCGGCATAGTGCAGCTCCAGAGGAGGGAACGCATCGCTTTTGCTGCGCAGAACCGCCCGCGTACCATCAACCAGGTTCAGCATATGCACACTGCCGTTGCGATGTACCGGCAGGGCAGAAGATGTTGTAAAGCGGAATGTGTCCAGAAACTCCCGTTCATGCAGACCGGTGCGCACAACTGTTCCGTTTTCGCCGGTATAAACTTCTGCCACTGCGTTGACAAGGTTTCTGTGAACCCATTCGGTATTACGGTACCATTGGATGTTGGCCGCACCATGTTCAAGGTGGATGGGACGAGGCTTGCCGTCAAGGTCAACGCGACCCCAGTCCCAGAGCTTGAATGTGAAAATATACGGCGTAGCGCTGATTTCCAGCACCATGGTATCTGCGCCGGAGCAATGTACAGTGCCGGCCGGAATCAGCACATGGTCATGCTTCTTGACAGGAATCTTGTTGACAAATTTTTCTGCAGGGAAAGGCTTGCCGCCGTTCTGGGCCGTCTGCAGGGCGTCGATCATTTCTTCCGGCTTTGTACCGGTTTTAATGCCCAGATAGACGCAAGGGGCTTCGCCGGCAGCATCCAGAAGATAGTAGCTCTCATCCTGTGTATAGTGCATATGGAAATGGCTCTGGATGTATTCGGTCAGGGGGTGAACCTGAAGCGAAAGGTTCTGACCGTGCATGGTGTCCAGCATATCAAAACGAATGGGAAATTCCTTGCCGAAGCGTGCATGAACACAGTCACCCAGAAGCTCACGCGGGTGCGCATAGACAAGGTTGAGCGCCGGTGTTTCCACAACACAGGAACCGAAATCCAGCAGCAGGCTGTTTTCTTCCGGAACACCGTCAAAGCTCCATGCATAGTTGCTGCCGTTTTCGGGCAGGTCAAAATGCGTTTTCATCCAGTCGCCGCCCCAGACGCCCGGGTCAAAGTAAGGCACCATGCGGAACGGCTGCGCCGCAGCTTTGGACAGTGCTTCGCGGTAAGCAGCGCCCGGCACAATGGCAGGGTCACCGGCTGATGTGGTATCGAGATAATAGTCAAAAACCGGCAGCAGTTTGTCTTTGATCCGGTCGCCCCAGCGCCATTCGGCAAAATAGCCGCGCTTATATTTCGCGCGCTGCGGCAGGTCATGCATGGCTGTATGCCAGTTGTCCTGCCCTTTGCGGAAACGGAGCTGAATTTCCCACCGCGTAATGTCCGCATAGATGGTGATGTCTGCACGTTCCACAAGAGAGGCACCGACACCGTAAACCAGTACCAGACCATCCGTTACGGCATCAATTTTTCCCCGGGCGGCACACAGTGCTTCTTCCGGGTAAAATTTTTCATCTGCCAGGTGGTCATGATGCCGAACACAGGGTCGTCCGTCAGTTCGTGCTCAATCTTTGCATCCAACTCGGCAGGCAAGATGGCCAGATCATCTGCGTGAATGATAAGTTCAGCGTGTGGGAACAGTGCAAGGATCTCCGCTTGATCGGTACCGGGGTAGCATTCAACCGTCACAACGGTTTTGCTGCTGCCTGCACACAGGGCGTGCAGTTCCTGTTTTACGGCATCGGTTCCCCGTGCAGCATGGTCGGCGGCACCGACCTGTATGGTGGGGAAGCGCCGGTAAGGGTAAGTAGAGGGATTCGGCATAAAAGGCACCTGCTTTCGGATATTTTGTACGATATAATCAACATACACGGAAGCGGGACAAATGTCAATATATTTCTGAATAAAATTAAAATTAGTAATTACATCTTTACAAGTTGCCGTCTGCATGGTATACTTGATTCAGAAGTTCTGTGTGGTATAAATCTGCGCTGTGACAATATTTTTGCGCGGAGAACGCCGGAAACAGCACATCAGCAGGGAGGTTAGATATAGTATGCCGCAGCCGCGATATCTTCAGATTGTACAGCAGTTAAGGGATCGGATACAGAATGGGGAATACCCGCCGAACACCCGCATTCCCACAGAAAACGAGCTGTCTGTTTCTATGGGGGTAAGCCGCCCCACGGTTCGTCAGGCGCTGAACCTGCTTGAACAGGAAGGACGCCTGACAAGGGTCAAGGGAAGCGGCACCTATGTGACAGAACCAAAAATACAGCACGAATCCACGCGGTTCGTGATCGGCTATCAGGAAGAAAGCCGGGAACGGCACAACCACCTGCACACCAGCGTGCTGGCACTGCAAAAAGAAAAACCGGGCAAGCTTGCCGCCAAAGCACTGGGTCTTGCCGAGGGGGAACGCGTGACCCGGATGGTTCGGCTGCGCTGGCTGGAAGGTATGTATAACGGTTGCCCCATTGTGTATACAACGGTGTATGTGCCGGTACGCCTTTTCCCGGAAATGGATGAACAAAACTTTACGGATGCATCCTTTTACGAAATGCTGGACAGCCGTGGGCTGACCGTCATGCGAACCTCTCAGCGACTGGATGTGCGTATGCCCCCGGCAGAGGTCGCGACAGAGCTTAAACTGTCGCCTTTTGAACCGACAGTCTATATTGTCTCGACCGGCTATAGCCAGAACGGTATTGCGGTGGAATACAGCGAAAGCTATTATCCGGCAAGCCGGAGCAGTTTTAATATTGAAATCAACCGGGGGAGATAAAATGCAGGAAGTGTATCTGTGTCTGGATGTGGGCGGTACGGAAATCAAGGCTGCACCTCTGGATAAAAGAGGAAATTTTCTGGCACCTGTCCGCCATTTCCCGGCAATGGCCGGCGCGGACAGGCAAACGTTGCTTGAAAACTTTGGTTGGATTTTTAGCAGTATCTGCCCGGAAAATGCTTTTCCCATTGAAATTGATCTTGCGTTTCCCGGACCGTTTGACTATAAAAACGGCATCTGCCTTTTACAAGGGCTGGACAAATACGATGCACTGTACGGCTGCAATCTGCGCCGAGCATTCTCCGAAATCAGCGGCTTGCTGGAGCAAAAAATTCAATTCATCAATGATGCAGCGGCCTTTGCGTTGGGGGAAATGGCCTTTGGTCAGGCGACGCAAGCCGGGCGAGCTCTGTTTGTAGCAGTGGGAACCGGCTGCGGCAGTGCATTTGGGGTGAACGGATTTCTGGCTGAAGAAGGTACACCCGGTGTGCCGCCAAACGGATATTTTTATAATGCACCGTTTCGGGACAGCTGCGTAGACGACTATATTTCCCGGCGGGGGCTGGAAAAGCTGTCCGGCGAGATGCTGGGGGGGCCGCTGGATGGTCGTGCGCTTGCTGAACGCATCGCCGCCGGGGACGAACGGGCCAAAGCCTGTTTCCGGTGCTTTGGTGAACAGCTGTGCGATGCATTGCAGCCGCAGATCGAAGCATTCTGTCCGGACACGCTCTGCATGGGGGACAGATTATGGCAAGCGCGGCATTATTTCTGCACCCGTTGGAAAAACTTTGTACAAACAAGAAGATTACTTTATATATTACACAGGATACTTCTCTGCGGACTATGCAGGGGCTGACAAGAGCTGCCAGCCGGTAGGCATATATCAATCTGCTTATATATCTGGAAAAATTTCAGTCCATGGAGCACTTCAAACAGGAACTCGTCGAATATCTGGATTACTACAACAACCGCAGAATCAGGGCAAAACAAAAGGGCTTGCCGCCTGCAATTCACAGACAACAAACCCTTTCGGCTGCTTGAACAATTTTTACTTCAAAATATTGTCTAACTTTTCGGGGTCACTTCACAAGTCGATAGGTGGGTATTTCGATGCAGAGTATGTTCGACACTGTGGAAACCGAAAATCAGCTTGTATTGGCAGAAAAGTTGCATTTTAGGGCGATAACCGCCGGGTGATTGTAAAGCGCTATTCAATACCACCCGGCTCGCTCGATGCAGGAAGCCACGCATCGGATATATTCTGTACTGACGGGCATAATATAGCAAAACAGACAGCTTTCGTCAACCGTTGCGCAGAAATGCGGCTTCGGTGGAAAGCTGCCTATTTTTTTTCTAGATACGATTTCTTACTCGGTCATCTCTGCATCGACCAGATGGTAGTCCATATATCCGTTTTCTTCGTAGGTCTGGAATGTGCCAACGACCGTGATTTCTGTTCCCGGTTCGGGATAGTCGGCAGGATAGCTAGGCTCGCCCGCGAGGACGAATTCCAGCCCCTGCGAGCAGCAGGCAGTCGCGTCCATGATGATGCAGGCCGTGTACACCGCGCCGGTGTTCGGATTCTCATAGACCGCAAACTGCCCATTCATTTTGATGCGCTTTCCGAGATACCGATCCGGCTCGCACATCATGTTATAGACCTCGGAGTAGACCATCGTGCTGCTGAGCGTAGTCAGATCGACATCCGGTTCGCCGGAGGCCTGTGCCGGTTCATAGCCCGGAAGCGCTTCGGCGGGCTGCGTCTGCTCCGGTTCCGGAACGGATGTTTCCGGTGTAGTTTCATCCGAAGCAGGCTGCTGCTCCGGAATTGCAGTCGGCGGAGCGGTCGTTTCGCCTGTGGCATTCGCCATCTGCTCCTGAACGACCTGCCGGGTCGCGCTGCCCTGCTTCGATTTGGACTGGATTGTCTGATCGCCGCAGGCGCAGAGGGAAACCAGATAAAGCGCGGCGGCGAGAATAAACAAAGCCTGTTTCATCTGCGGATACCTCCCAAACGGGATATTCCCGAGGAAATCAGAAATGCAAAAATGTCCACGGCCACAATGGTCGAACCGACCGGCGTTCCAGCTAGGATGGAGATCAGAATGCCCAGTGCGGCGCAGCAGACGGAAAGGACGGCCGCACAAATCGTCACCGCACGGAAGTTTTTGTAGACCCGCATGGCAGACAGCGCCGGGAAAATAATAAGGGCGGATATGAGCAGTGAGCCGACGAGGTTCATGGCCAACACGATCACAACGGCGATCGTTATGGCAATCAGTAAGTTATACAAATCGGCCTTTGTCCCCACAGCCTTTGCAAAGTTTTCATCAAAGGTCACAGCGAAAATTTTGTTGTAGCAAAGAACAAATACCGCCACGACCGCCACCGACAGCACCGCGCACAGCCAGACCTCGCTTTTCGTCAGCGTCAGAATAGAGGTCGAGCCGAACAGCGTACTGCACACATCGCCGGACAAGTTAGTGGATGTGGAGAACAAATTCATCAGCAGATAGCCGATAGCAAGCGCCCCCACCGAGATCATGGCGATGGCGGCGTCGCCTTTGATCTTCGTGTTCTGCCCGGTACGCAGAAGCAGCACGGCGCTGATGATTGTAATGACCATGACCAGCGGCATTTCGTTGGTGATTTGTAGCACAGCGGCAATCGCCATGGCTCCGAACGCCACATGAGAAAGTCCGTCACCGATGAAGGAAAACCGTTTCAGCACCAGCGTTACGCCCAGCAGAGAGGAACAGAGCGCAATCAGCACGCCGACCACCAGCGCATAGCGGACAAAGGGGTACGCCCAATAGAGGGTCAGTTTTTCCAAGATTGCGGTCATTGTTCATCACCGCCTTTCTCTGCGGCAAATAGCCGCCCTTGCGGGCTTTGGAGATACTCTGCCTTTGTTCCGAAGAAAACGGTGTTGCCAATATGCAGAATATGGCTGGCGTATTTGACTGCGGCGGCAATATCGTGAGAAATCATAATAATGGTGATACCGTCCCGATGGTTCAGTTCGTCGATTAGACGATACATTTCTGCTGTCACTTTGGGATCAAGCCCGGAAACAGGCTCGTCCAAGAGCAGCATTTTTTGTGTGGCGCACAGCGCACGGGCAAGCAATACCCGCTGTTGCTGCCCGCCGGACAACTCTCGATAACACCGCTTTGAGAGCTTATCAATCTGCATTTTCCGAATGTTTTCTTCGGCAAGCTGTTTTTCTTCTTTGTTATAAAAGGGGCGGCTGCCGCAGCGCCCCTGACACCCGGAGAGAACGATCTCTCTCACGGATGCCGGGAAGTCCTTTTGGACAACAGTCTGCTGCGGCAGATAGCCGATCTCATTTTTCCTCAGCCCGTCGCCCGTCAAAATTCTGCCGCTGATGGGCATCTGCAAGCCGAGGATCGTTTTCATAAGGGTACTCTTGCCGGAGCCGTTTTCTCCTACGATGCAGAGATAGTCGCCTGCAAAAACCTCAAAATCAAGGTTTTGCAGAACGGGCTTCCCATCGTAGCCGACGCAGAGATTTTGACAAGTGAGCTGAGCCATCATCCTACCCCCTTAACCCAGTGCCTCTTTCAGCACGGAAAGGTTCTGCTCCATCACGGAAAGGTAGGTAGCACCGTTTGCAGCATCCTTGGAGGTCATGGACTGCATGGAGTCCATGGTCAGCACCTTCTGGTTCTTCCCGGCGGTGCTCTGGACGATGGTTTCCGCGAGCTTGTGGTTCTTGCCTTCGATGGTCAGCACGCAGGGAAGTCCCAGCTCGTCCACCTTCTTTGCAAGGAACGAAACGGTTTCAAAGCTGGCTTCGCTCTCGGCGGAGCAGCCCGCAAAGGCGGCGTAGTAGCGCAGACCGTAGTCATCCACCAGATAGCGGAAGGGGAAACGGTCGCCGAACAGGACAGTCTTGTGCGCCGCGCCGCCCACGGCAGACTGGTACTCGCTATCCAGCGTGGAAAGCTTTTCGATATAGGCGGAGGCGTTGGCGGCGTAGGTATCCTTGTTATCGGGATCAAGCTCCTGCAAGGCATCGGCAATCGCGCCGACCAGCGTTTTGGCGTTCTTCAAAGACAGCCAGACGTGCTCGTCCTTTTCCTCCCCATGGTCATGGCCGTGGCCCTCCATGTGCTCGCAGAGATCCTCACCGGTCATGTCAGCCGGGAAGAAGGTTGGCCACGACTTTTCCGGATCAACGATGGCGTCAAAGCTCTCGTTGCTCATTCTGATGTGGAAATGCTCGGGCGCAGCTGATTCGATCATGTGGTCGTTGAATTCGATGTAGACCGGTGCGCCGGAGGTTCTGTCTACCGCTTCAAAGCGATACATGGCCGCCTTGGTGCCGGTAGACCAGTTCTGAATGTAATAACCGATATACTTGTAGTCAGAGCCGACCTTTTTGCCGTCCTCATAGGTGAACGCAATGTGGTCGCCCGCAATGTCAATATTGGTAATGTCCGTTTTGTAGCCGTTCTGATAGTAAGTCTTATACTCGTCGGCGGTCATCTCGCCTTCCTCTGCCATCGCTGCAAAGGCATCGTCCAGCGTTCCGTCCAGCGCAAAGGGGTAGGCAGACTGCCAACTGCCCTCCCAGTCGGACAGACTTCTGTCCTGAACCTCATGATCTTCAAAGGTGGAAACCTCCTTGCTGTGGTCATGGGCGTGCTCTGCTTCCTGCATCCCCTCAACGGTCTCCTCCGTTTTCACGGAATCACCCAGCACCTCCAGCAAGTTGATGACCTTCACATTCTTGTTGGCA
>ENA-ORPH01003930-ORPH01003930.1-human-gut-metagenome-genome-assembly--contig:-NODE-3930-length-10348-cov-7.027203_pt1 | contig 10348 bp, 7 predicted proteins | sample MGYA00242142_ERZ509074 | MGnify/ENA primary metagenome ERZ509074 (study PRJEB26280, sample SAMEA2338724) | human gut metagenome | biome: human gut; feature: human-associated habitat; material: faeces... | reverse complement strand
AATTCATTGAATCTTTCAAGGTTATTTCACTGTTCAGTTATCAAGGTTCTTTGTTGTTTGAATTGTTTATTCATTTCAAACAACTTCTACATCTTAGCAGACAACTTTGTGTTTGTCAAGACTTTTTTTATTTTTCTGATTCGCATGCCTTGCAAATCAAGGTATTTCGCATTTCAGCTCAGTTATAATATCATCATAAACTTACGAAGTCAACACTATTTTTGATATTTTTTAAAGTAAATCAATAAGCGGTTTTCCGATAAATTGTGTGAATTTTGTCTTCAATTTATTCAATTTTGTTTTTACTTGCATTATTTCCATTTATTGTAATGATATCAGGGAGCTGTTTGTGGCTTAAAAAGGTGTCAGAATTTAACCTGACACCTTAAGCACAGCCCTAGTTGAATTTATCAGGCTGTATATATCCATCCGGACTTGTAGCATATCCATTTTGGTACTTAACGGTAATATACTGTGTTTGTCCATCCGCCTTTAACTGCACAAAACAAACCCCATCCTCAAACTTATCTGTAATCTCCATTTTCTGATTTAAATAATAAACCCAAACCGTTCCATCTTCTTCATACTCAACTTCCGGCATATTGATTTCATCCAGCAGTTCATCAGCAGTCAATGGTCTTTCTGTGCCGTTCTCGTATGCGACACCTCCACCGCCCTGGCTGACGTCATTTCCATCTGCATCTTTATAGTCAAGGGTATAGTTCCCATTCTCTACGTTAAATATTGCATCTGTCTGATCTCCGTGAATCCACACCTGCACAATTCTCTGGATGCCGCCAACATCCATTGCATATGCCGCACTTCCAGATCCAGCTGCAAGTACCACTGCTGCTATTGCTGCAGCTGCTTTCGGTGTAAAACGTTTCTTTTTCATTGGAACGACCTGTTCTTTTGCTGTCATTTTCAGTACCTCCGTCAATACGTCCGGAGAAGCATGCAGCTTATCAAAAGTCTTTTGGAATTTTTCTTCATCCGTCATATTTTTACTCCTCCTTCAGATAATTTTTTAATTTTGCCTTTGCGCGAAATAGTCTGGTACTGACCGTTTTTTTCGGTATTTTTAATATCGAAGCGATTTCTGCCGTGGAATATCTTTCATAATAAAATAACAGAACCGGCACTCTGTATTTCTTATCAAGCTCCATCACTGCCTGAAACAGATCTAAATAACTTTCCTCTTCGAATCCAAGTGTTTCCGCGTATTCCCCGATATCCTCTATCTTACGCCATGGGGACCGGAACAGCATTTTGCATTGATTGACGGTGACTCTGATCAACCAGTTTTCAAATGGGAATCTGATTCAAATTCCTTAAGTTATAATTTCTTTCCCTTGCTCAAGGATATATGGTATCAATTCCAAAGGATATACCTTTGTACCTTTCTTTAAATCTTCCAATGGAACCCAACAGAAATCCAAATCAATTCTTTCATTATCTGTTGTTGACTCCCTAAATTAGCATAATACTGATCTGCTTGCCTGTCTCTGGAATGATCTGTATACTGTCATTAGTTTACAGAAAGAAAAAGGTCCCCGAGCACCCTCCGTGACAAGTCGTGTACTCTGAGACCATGGTTAAAAACCATGATTATTATATCAGACTACACACTGGTCCTCAAGGAGGATTTTGGTGTTTTTTGTTGAGAGCAGTGAGAACTCCCATATTTGTCCCGTATGTCAGGGAACGCTCCACTACAGAGATTCCAGACCACGTATCCGCAAAAAGGAAGGCGGCACTAAGGAGCAGCTGATGATTCGCAGGTTCCGCTGTCAGAACTGCCATGCTTATCACAATGAACTTCCTGACTGCCTTGTTCCCTATAAACACTATGAGGCAGAGGTGATCGCCGGTGTCCTGGACGAAGTAATTCTTCCAGATGACCTGGATTCTGAGGATTATCCATCTTTCAGTACCATGCTCCGCTGGCTTCAATGGTTCCGTGAAAACCTGCAGCGTATGGAAGGATACCTGCGGACAGCCGGATATCAGATACTGAATCTGGGAGAGGGCTTCCTGTTTTCCTCTGACTCGCTGCTCGACAAGATCAGAAACAGATATCAGAACTGGCTGGAACAGCTTCTCCGGCTGATCTATAACAGCGGCGGATTTCTGGTGCCGGTCCGCTGGTAGACCTGTGCACCTGCTTTGGTTCGTCTGTCATGCTGGCCGATAGTATAGTGGTCTTAGAAGGAGGTAGCTATACCATGAGTACAGATGACACATTTATAAAACAGCAGTGGCAGGATCAGGAAGCCCTTCACCGTTTCCAGCTGATCTCACCACTTCTCCAGACCGGTCTGGATGATGCCAGACGCCTGCAGCTGCGCAGAACGATCGCTGATGAGAACAACATTTCTGTCCGCACGCTCTACCGGTATGAAAAAGCCTTTGCAGAAAAACAGTTCGCAGGTCTCAGACCGGCTGACCGTGAAAAGCATCGTTCCCAGAGTCTTCCGGAAAACTTTGAGTTTCTCCTGGAACAGGCTGTCCAGCTCCGCAGGGAAGTTCCGGAACGGTCAGTTGCCCAGATCATTTACATTCTGGAAGCAGAAGGTCTTGTGGCTCCCGGCATTCTGAAGCGCTCAACCCTTGAACGCCACATATACCGGGCTGGATACGGTCGGAACCAGATGCAGATGTATAAAGAGGCCAGGAACAGTTCGTCCAGACGTTTCTGCAAGCCTCACCGTATGATGCTGGTCCAGGGTGATATCAAGTATGGACCGAAACTTCCCATTGGGAAAAATGGTGCAAAGGTACAGACCTATCTGTCCTCCGCCATTGATGACCATTCCAGATATCTGCTGTCCTCACGATTTTACGATAATCAGGAAGAAGCTATCATTGAGGATACCTTCCATCAGACCATCTCCAGATATGGAGTCTTTGATGCCTGCTACTTTGACAACGGAAGCCAGTACATTGCAAAGCAAATCCGGTTCTCACTTGCAAGACTTGGGATCCGTGTCATGCATGCAAAACCACGTTCCGGGAAAAGCAAGGGCAAGATTGAAAAGTTCCATCAGGTGGTGGATGACTTTATCCGTGAATCGAAGCTTAAAAATATCAGGACACTGGAAGAACTGAACCGTCTCTGGGCTGTCTATCTGGAGGAATACTATCATAAGCAGAAGCATGCCGGTATCGCAGAATACTACGAAAGCCTTGGAGCCGCTGTTCCGGAAGAAGGGATCTCCCCACTTCAGGAGTGGAACCGGGACAGCCGTCCGCTGACCTTTCTGGATGCAGCGGTGGTATCGGAAGCTTTTCTCCATCATGAGCAGAGGAAAGTCGACCGGGGAGCCTGCATCAGCTTCCGTGGAAAACGGTATGAAACGAAACCTTCCCTGATAGGACACACGGTAGAGATCTCTTATGATCCGGCAGCCCCGGAGCAGATCACTGTCTCCTATCAGGGAATGGAACTTTTTACCGCAATGCCGGTTGTGATCGGTCCGTATTGTGATAAGAGTCCGGCCCTGCCTGCTTCCATGCAGGAACAGACCCCTACGACTTCCCGCTTTCTGGATGCACTGGAAAAACGTCATGAACAGAACCGGCGGCAGATGGCAGATGCCATTTCCTTTGCCGCGTACCGGAAGGAGGCGGATGACTGATGTATGAAGCATTCTTTGGCATGGAGCACACGCCATTTGTCCGTGATGTCCCACCGGAAAAGCTGTATGAATCCAATGCATTCCGTGAGACCCTCGGACGGCTGTCCTATGTGGCAGACCGTCAGATGTTTGCCGTTGTAACTGCGGACCCCGGATGCGGGAAATCAACCCTGATCCGCCGTTTTTACTCGGAACTTCCCAAAGAGGATTACATTGTCCTGTATCTGTCTGACTCAAAGCTGACACCACGGTGGTTTTATAAAGGGCTGCTGGACCAGCTGGGACTGGAATCCCGGTTTTACCGTGGTGATTCCAAACGCCAGCTGCAACAGGAGATCGAGATCATCCGGGGAGTGCAGCACAAAAAGGTCGTCTGCATCCTTGATGAAGCTCATCTGCTTGAAAAGGAAACACTGGAAGAATTCCGTTTTCTGCTCAACTACAGATTTGATTCCATGAGTCCTATGGCTGTTGTACTGGTCGGTCAGACCGAACTGTGGGAAAACAAGCTGAAACTGCAGCGGTATGCCGCAGTCCGCCAGCGCATTGATATGTACTGTACCCTGCCACACCTGGACAGATCTGAGACAGAACAGTATATCGCAAGCCATATGGATTACTCCGGATGTACCCAGGAGGTCTTTACAGCCAAAGCGCTGGATGAGATCCATAAAGCATCGGCCGGGATCCCACGTATGGTCAACCGGATCTGTGAAAAAGCTCTTATGTATGCATTTCAAAACCAGAAGCGCCTGATCGATGATTATATGATCAAGTTCGTCATAGAGCATGAAATGCTTGGAACCATAACAACGTAAAGCTTATTGCCGCCTGGATTCAGGCGGCAGCCCTGTGGGGCTGGCTGATGAAAGAAAACCAGTCAATCTGATGACAGTTCATGTAAGCAAATCTGTGACAGTTCATGAGGTCAGTAACAATATATCTTGGGATACATATTTCCAAATCCTCGCACTGTTTCCGAATATGCAACATATTCTTTATCAACTGAATCAATATCATTTAACTCAAGTACAATATCTAAATTTAAATGAGAATAAGTCATTTTATTTATTTCCATTATATATTCTTTAACTTTAATTCCATTATTAAAATAAAGCATCTTGCATATACCACCTGAGCCAACCTGAAAATCCGTCAGCTGAATCTGCTTTGCCTTTTGCTCATCATTAAGTGATTTGACCATGATTTTGGATATTGGAATGACACCTCTTAACATACTAAAAATAGTCCCTTTATCTTCATATATCAACTCATCCGGCTTGGTACGTTCAATAATCATTTTACTATGTTTATCATAAAGCAACCGACTAACTAACTCATTGGAAAGTAGTTCTCGTTCCCTCCCGTCCAATAAATTGCGTTGCAATTCCAAATAATCAATACATTGGTGAATTGATATTCTTTTGTTCATATCTTCAAAAGTAGCTTGCTCTATTAATTTATGTATTGGCTCTAATGTAATTACATCACCAAAATTCTCTTTATTTAGAAAAATCTGAACATCTCCTCGTTGATATTGTCCTCGAAAACCGATATTATCCCCCTTCAATGTCATCCATAATACCTTAGCAAATAAATATACATCCGAAGGTCTAAAATCTAAATCCAAATCTGTTTGCACATTCTCTAATTCAGGTGGCATTATTTTGTATGGTCCTATTCGCTCATTAAATTCTGTAAGCCGTTCCTCCTCTATTCCCCAATACAATCCAAAATCAGAAAGAACTAATCGATTACCTAATATCAATATATTTTCCGGCTTAATATCTCGATGTGCTCCATTCCTCTCGTGGATGCATTGTATAATTCGTGCCAACTGAATCATATCTACTATCTTGATATATATATTAGGGGAATGTGTAAGCTTATATGGTTTCGCTTTGGGCATCAGATACCATGCTTCATCCATAGTTCGAGGTATATCTTGTGGACATTTCTTATCAAGCACCTGCATTATACCATCAATATCCTTCAACTCATTTAAAGCAATTATCTCGTTCTTAAATCTCTTATATCTTTTTTCCTTATCTGTGCCTTCATACTCGAAAAATTTAGCCACCATAGGAAAACCCAATCCATTATCGGATAGAAGTTCCACTTCATACACAGCCCCATTACCTCCCTTTCCAATAGGTCTATTCTTTCTATAAAAGCTATACGATTCACCTATGTATTTTTTCCTACCATTCATCTTCTGCACGCTTTCTTTCATATTCAGCTTCGCGTTTATAATTATCACTAATTGAAAAATATATATCTGCAGTATAGGGATAGCGTTCTTGTAATGCTTCCGCATTCTTTTGATATCTTTGATGTAATATAAGCTCAGATTTACCAGAATCAACCATATGCACTCCACGTTTGTTTTCTTCTGCTACCACATAGGCGGTTTTTAACGAATCTGTGTAATATTCTTCTATAACCATACGCACAGCTTCACACGGACTATAACCATCCTCCCCAATTGGTGAATATGCCAATAAACGTCCAACCAAATTCCCGAATAGTCTTTCTTGCTTCTGGTTAATCAGTAGCTCTTTAAACTTCTCTATCCACTTTTTCAGATTTTCATATATGACTTCCCCATCCTTTTCTGTTGGGCAAAACTTTGCTTTATCAAAACCCGAATAAACCTTATTGGCCAATTTTCTCTTTTCTTCGTCAATATTTTCATTGTCATCCGCCTTATATATAATGCTAACTAATAACGCATAGAAGGTCGGATCATCCTTCATAATCTTTTGCATACATTTCATATGCTCCCATTCAAGCACATTTCTGCACATCCACTCTAATGTCGCTAATTCTGCACATTTTTCATCATCATCTATAAAATTTTGTTGTAAAATATTAAATATTTCTTTAAGGTAATAATCAGTCATAGAACTAGCAACATCACTTTTTATATCAGATATTTCAAGTGTAGCTTTATATAATTCTTGAATAGAAATTTTATCTTTTATATCATACAGCAATTCTAAATATGTATTGAATGAACCATATTTTTTACACTCATTTATCGCCCATATAAACACTTTATGCTCCGCTTTATCTGATATCCTTAATCGTACATTTCTGCTCCAATACATCTTCTTGATATCTTCATTTTCCTTTACAATAAGAGCATTTTCATAATCCTCTACAAATTCTAATGAAATCAAGTTTGTTAGAAGATTTTTATTATCAGATATACTTTTAACCTTTTCTATAACCTCGCTTAAATCTATAATTCCTTTTCTATATAGATAGCTTACATAGTCATAAACATATTTTCCTTCTTTATCATTTTTCATTAAAGAGCAAAATACTTTCTCATCAAACACCCCATCACAATAAAACTGTGCCAGAACTTCACCTACTACGTCATATTTTTCCTTCACAGCCAATTGAATTAATCTATCTATTGAATATCCTTTCTCCTTAAATTTCTTGATTCTTGCATTAATCTCTTCCTCTCTTAATATATAATTTTGATTATGTATTTCTGTGTTTTCTTCTTTAGAATATGGAATAGGATTAAGCAACGGAAAATCATATACATGCGAAAAAATATACAAATAGTCATAAATCTTTTCACCTACAACTATTTTATGCATTACACATTCATATTCATGCAATACTTCTTGTGGCATACTCCAATCTGCATCTTCAAAATATCTGTGTCTAAATATCTCATATCTTATTTCATTTTTTATCCTGATTTTTTCTTCGTCACTCATTTTTTTACAAATAAACACTAATTTTTCAAATACTTCTTTTTGAATATTTATATCATAAGGCTTTACATGCTGAAGTATTTTAATCCATCTGTCAGCGCCCGTGTATGCTCTATCAATGCACATTCTCAGATATTCAATATATGTTTTATTTACTTCATGTGCGTATAATTCTTCTGGTTCATCTATTCTTCTGTATTTAGGTGTATTCAATGTTGAACATATTGAACTTGTCCCATGTGGCAATTTAGATGCAATAACATCCCAAGCATTTGGATATCGTTCAATTGCACTCCTTGCTAACTCAATTTTCTGTTCAACCGTCAATGCACTCTCATTAATCCAAGCACAAAAGACCACATCTAACACACCTTTAGGGCTATTACTTATACTAAATTTAATATTATGTGAGTCAATCTCCCATAACCACTCCAAAGCTCTTGCAACATATTTCTTTTGCTGAATTAGTTGTTCTACGGCCCATAAAACATTGGTATAGTAATGTCGACTTGTCATAAAGTCTCCACCTTTTTCTGCAAACAAGTCGATTAAGCCTTGGGATACCTCTATTTCAGATTCTAGTTTTCTTAAAACACTTTCCGGTGAAGCTTCGCACAACTCTGGCAAATATTGCGAAATATATCCCCATCTTTCTTTACTGGTAATAGTATCCAAAACTTTTGCTACTATATTATCAATTTGCTTTTGATTTTCTTCATGCCCTCTATAATACGCACGCATAATAAGAGTTCTTATCATCCCCTTTTTTAACGTTGGAGACCACTCTGGTTTCTTTGCGTAAATACTCGCCTCAAAATGCTTTTCAAAAGGGTACTCAAAAATAGGCTCTGATTCTATCAAAACCTCATAAAATAGACTTATAAATTTATCCCACATCTCATCATTTATATAAAGATCCAACTCTTCCCATGCATCTTCTACACTAGCAAGTTGCATATTGCTCCCTCTATAGCTATTATTCGATACTATGTATGGATTTTCTCTATGTAAATACTTTCCCAATTCTTTTTTGCAGTCACTGTATGCTTTTCCTGACAATTCTTCGAAAACCAATACATCTCCGGTTGCTTCAGTCCATTTACCACATAAAAGAGCAGCTATAACCACATCTGAATGGCCTTCTACCCAATCTGGCTTATCATACATCGCACCATCAAAAAGCTTTTTCTTTAATGGAACATATAATCCATGGGTATTATCCACCATCTTATAGGCTTCATTTGCATCTATACCAAGTTCTTCTAATGAATCTATAATATTTCTTTTTGTCCTTTTTCTCAGAATCAATTTATTTTGTGTATAGCAAGGTTCATCTTCACCATATATAAAAATATTGGTATTATTAGGAATTGCCACTATCCTATCTGCATAAAAAAACGGCACTAAAATATTCCCTGACAAATTTGAATGTTGTAATTTATTCCACTCTTTCTCCGACTTAACCACCAATGTGATTCTTTTCGAATTCTTATTTTTTAATTCATTTAAAATTCTATAAGTTGTCTCTTCTCTCGATTTTCCAACAACATATATCTTCGTATCATTTAGAGAATTTTGGAATTTCGATTCAAATTGTTCATCATCAAGTTTGAAAAAATCAAGTCCCATTCCTTTATATTTTGTTTCTCTCCTAATCTGCGCATCAATATCCGCTATTGAATAGGTAGTTATTTTCTCTTTATTTAAATTTGAGATTTGATTTAAAACTAATTCTAATTTTGATTCTAATGCAGCAAAATAAGTTCCGATTTCCTTTCTCATATCACCCAAAAACATTTCCAATGCTTTATCCGAATCATTTTCTTCTAAATAAGTTATTATAACCTGCATAAAGTGATGAATATACGTTTCTGTCTCCATTATCGGAATTTCATAACTCACCATCAAATCATATAACTCATTATGAAGTAATTGCGAAAAATCATATCCATTCTTATCTTTTAATCTTTTCGCTATCCTAATTAGATTATCCTTTGAAAATACGGAATATAAATCATCTTCAAATTTCACCAAAGCATCCGGATTTTTCACAAAAAAATCCCCTGTTGAAACAAATAGCTTTTGCCATTTATAATTTTCCTTAACACTATCTAATTTTTCTTTAACACCATCTAATAATAAATCGACTATATTATCTTTTATTTTTTCTTTCATAAGCGAAAATCCTTTATTTATACACCAATTTCAAGTAATCACTGATGTTTTTTCTTAATAATTTCACAATATGTGCTCGGTTTTATACTATAATAGTGGACAAAATTTTCTGCACTTCCTCCGACTGTATCAACATCCTCATCTTCTTATTTCCATCCTCAATCTCCGGCTTACCACACCTCAGATTATCTAGATGTTCCGACACACAGCAATCCTTATACCAACACTCGCCCATAAGTACCCCCTTAACGAACCACTTCTCGTTTTGTGTAAATTCACCCACCAATGATTTCATCACACGCTCTGTAGAGTATCTCTTAAAACCTGCCAAGTACTGTAATGTCTTCTCATCATCAATCTTTGACAAGTTGATTCTATGATTCTCAATTGCTGGTAAAACCTCTTCACGAATTTTGATTTTATCTGTCTTTCCGGTACCTGTCCATGCCACCAGCTTATCAAAAGCAAGAATCAGGTATTCAAAACAAATCATATTCAGAATGATAATCTTCCCTTCTGCCTTATCTGCTATTGATTTCAATATACGATACTTGTTACGAATATCCTGATTGTCAACCACATAATCAAATGCAATATAATACTTATCGTTCTCTTTCATGTCTATATCTGACAACGCATTCAATAATCCCTGATTGCTTCCTTTACTTTCAACTACAAGTGTATCATCAAAGAAAAGTTGGTTAACCAATTTCCAGAAGTGAAGTCCTGTGCCGGTATCTTCTGTCCATAAATACTTCATATCACAACTCCTCTTCCAGTGTTATCCTATTATTGTCA
>ENA-ORPH01003927-ORPH01003927.1-human-gut-metagenome-genome-assembly--contig:-NODE-3927-length-10359-cov-2.391984_pt1 | contig 10359 bp, 2 predicted proteins | sample MGYA00242142_ERZ509074 | MGnify/ENA primary metagenome ERZ509074 (study PRJEB26280, sample SAMEA2338724) | human gut metagenome | biome: human gut; feature: human-associated habitat; material: faeces... | reverse complement strand
AGGATAGCTCCAGTTCTTCCAACTGGTTGAGAGATTTTGGAAGCAGTTTGTTTCCAGTTTGGATTTCCTTATTATCTATTTCCAGTTCTGTAATGATTACTGGAGGAAGCATCACATTTGTCTTAATCTGATGGGGGTAGAAAGCATTGAATCCGTTTACCGAGCCGATATAAATTTTTCCATCCGATGCTTTTAAGGCAGCATTAGGTAGGAATTGTTCACTTTGCAGTCCGTCGCTTTTAGTAAATACTCGGCAACCTTCTCCAGGGGTGTAGCGCACTAGCCCTTTGGTGGTGGTGAGCCACAATATGCGTTGGTCTTCGATGATGCTGCATATATTGTGACTGGGAATTTCAAGAGGTAAAGTTTCGAATGCATCTTCTTCCGCATTGTATTTGCAGAGCCCGTTCATGGTTCCCACCCACATCTCTCCGTTTGTGTCAATCAGTACACAGTTCACTTGGTTGTTTGCCAGTGAGTTCGGATTTTTATGGTCATGTATATAGTTCTTCCATATCTGTTTTTCTGGATGGTATTTAAATAATCCCTTGCCTTGGGTGGAGAACCAGAGATTTCCTTTGGTATCCTGGTCAATGTCAATGGTCAGTGCGTCCAAGTATTTAATTCGGGTGAAATTATCTTTTTCCCGGTTATATAGATTTACTCCGGACATGGAGGTGACCCATATTCTCTCTTTTCTGTCTTTGAATATGGCATAAGAACTGGTTCCGTCCAGTGAGGCGGGATTATCCTGATAGGCAGAATATGTTTTAAAAGTTCCCGTTTGCAGATTTAATACGTTTACCCCTCCAGTATAAGTACCGATCCATAAATTATCACCGTCCATACAAAGTGCATGTACATTGTGATAGGACAGACTGTTTTTTCCCTCCAAGGGCAAATAATGGGAAAATTTTCTATTTTTGGGAGAAAAGCGGTTTAACCCTCCGTCATCCGAAGCGATCCATACATCTCCGTTAGAGTCTTCGCAGAACCGTCCGATGACTGTTCCGTTAACAGAATTGGAGAAACGTGAGTGGACAAAACTTTCGAATTGTCCAGTATTGGGTGAGATATAATTTACTCCTCCATAGTAAGTTCCGATCCATATTCCACCTTCATGATCTTTTATAATAGGATAAACAAAACGGTTGGACAATGAATGTGGGTTTGTTTCATCTTCTGTAAACAATTGATATTCCTCTGTAATGGTATTGAATAACAGAAGCCCGTCATCCGAGCCTATGAGTAGCTGGTGAGGGGCATATTCCATGATAGAATGAATATGGGTGGCACCTTTTCCGTCTGTCGGATGCAGATAAGTAGTGGCCTTTCCGCTGTATTTATCGATTTTTTGCAAACCACACTCCCAGGTTCCTAACCACAGTGTATGTTCCGAGTCTTCCAACATGACCAATGCGTTTGAGTCATGCTTTCCGCTTTCATAGGAGAGCGGAAAAGTCTCGAATTTATTTTCTGCTTTATTCAGTTTGAAAAGACCTGAGTTTCCCCAATTGGTAATGGCCCATATTTGGTTTTCACTATCCACCAGCACACTTGCCATTAAACCATTTGCGTTTTTAAATTCGTATTGCTCCAAGTGGTTGGTGATGGTGTTGTATTTGAATATTCCTTGTCCTACCGTAGTGAACCATAGGTTTTTGTCTTTATCTTCGACAATATGGTTCGTATTTGTTTCAATATGGATATTTTTGGAGGTGGCCAGTACAAAAGGCATTATATCTTCTGTTTCGTAATCATAGATATATATGCCTTCGTCTGTACCTATCCATATCTTGTTGAGGGTGCTGTATAAAGATGAAATAGCTTCATTAGCTCCCCTATCTTTCAGTCTATAGAGTTTTACAGTAGTACCGTCATAGCGGTTCAGTCCTTCATCCGTTCCTATCCATAGAAAACCGTATTTATCTTGCATTAAAGCACGTACCGAATTGGATGATAGTCCGTCTTCTACAGAAAAATGACGGAAACAGAGGTCATTGGACGCAGCAAACAGAATCATCGGCATCAGTAAGTTCAATAGCAATAGGACTAGTCTTTTCATAGTATTTTCTTCTTATTTCTAAATCTTATGCAAGATTACTACTTTTCTGAGAAAGAAAAGAGAAAATTCGAAGAAAAAGTGAGGATTCCAGATGAATCTTTCAATAGACCTTTCCAGACATTCTCTAAAAGCTAGCTTATCATAATCCTGCTGCAGATTTTAAGCGGTTGATAGCTGTTTCTATCATATCATGTGTGCCACTGCCGTCTGTTACATATTTTATGACCATTTCAGTGAATGCAACAGCATCTTTTAATGTCGGATTTGTAGAGTCACCTATTGTGCCCACGCGCCTTAATAGAGCGGATAAAGGCCTTAAGTCTTCCATTTCGGGTAAGTTACCCGGTCTCATTGTATTGATGACGGTATTCAAACTAGCTACTATGGCATTGACTTCTCCTTGGGAGTAGTTTTTATCCTTATTAAAATATACATTTTGGGCATGTTCCAATGCACGTTTCAAACGGGTAAACCCGAAATGAGCCCAAGGAGCAAATTCAGGAACCTTGACTGCGAGAGCATTCCATTTTTCTTGGTTTGTTTGGCGTTCCATAGCTATATTAAGTAACTCCTTTAATTCTGTTTTATCTACATTATTTGCCAGTACCAAAGAAGCGGTGGCATCTTGTAGTGATAAAGTTTGTTTGTCAATAACGGTTTGTAAATCAATGTTATCCATTACTTCATGGGCGGTTTCAAGAGTAGCTTGCAATGTTTTAAAACTATCAGTAGTATAAAGGTCCGGATTACATTTTTTAGCTATATGGATACTGGCTTCAAGATTGCTCTTATCTAATCGGGAGGCGACTAATGATTCTATGGCCTTGTCAATATTGTCTACACAAGTAGAAATGGTAGTTTCTGTCAGAGGAGATATTTTCATTAGTTTCTCTCCCTCTTGTATAGCGGTTGTTAGTTTGGCGAAACTTGCTTTTGTGTAATGGCTTTTACTAAATGCTGTAGTTTCTTGTAATTTTGTCGACAGAGCCATTTTCAGTTCTACAGTAGGATCTTTAATATGATTGATGCGGAAGTAATGAGTTGTATGGTCATGGCGATAATAATCTGGTTGGAAAGTTCGTCCACCTTGCATTAGTGTATATAAATTTCCTGTAGTACCGGTTTGCAGACCGTTAGGTTCAACAACGGCAATACTGGCAAGACGTGAGTCTATATTGAGTGTTGCTTCCGTCCAATTAGTGATATCGGTAGCTGTCATGGCAAACGGTCCATACATTAATGTACCTACCCAGGCTGTTTCAAGTTGGTGTCCATCTTTACTTGCTATTTTGGCCGGTAGCTTGTCGGGACCATAGTCTATATGTTTGGTGAATGGCATTGTAATTTCTACTATATCATTTTCTTTCCATTGCCGGGCAGGTATTACCGCGTATGAACAAGGTTGATAATGAGTGGCAATAGAGATTCCATTTAGTTTTACATCAAAGCCGTCGGTGGCCCAATAAGGTACTCGCAGTTTCATGGCAAATCGGGCTTCTCCGGCAGTAACTTTAATTGTGGAGCTTTTTGCTGGCCACAAACATTCCTGTTGTAAAGTGATATTTTTCTCTTCCCAATGGAGTGTGGTAGGCATATAAAGAGCTACCCACAATGTATTGTCTGAAACAAAGTAGGTTGCTTCCTGATATTTTACATGATTCTCAGATCCCGTACCTCCGCAGCAGGTAGATTGCGGAGTTTCGTTGCCCCATGGTTTCGATGCATTTAGTCCTACGGCATATTGATAAGTAGTCTGATAGTGTTCAGGGTGTAATGAGCCGATTATTTGGTTGTAAAGTGTCCGTTCGTAATAATCCATGTAACGGGCATCGTCCGGGTTAAAACAGTTGAGATCTTTTGTTAATTTTAGCAAGTTATATGTACAACAAGTTTCATTGATATGTGGATTTGAGTGACTCTCTCCTTCAGATACGCCATTCATGGCCATACTTACTATTTGGGTATAGGGCTGTCTGAACATTTCGCCATTACCACCGCCGGTAGAATAACGATAACGTCCTTGTATTAAATTCCAGAAATTATGGGATACATGATAATAAAATGTATCATTGTTACTTAAATAACTTCTCAGTGCACCGATGATCATGGGGATATGCTGATTGGCGTGTCTGTTACGTATATCATCAATATTCTTTGAAAGCGGTTCGTAAAAGGCCGGACTATCAAAACAATTGGATGCTTCTATCAGACGCGCCTTCTCTTCAGGGGCGCTGACCATTTCTGAAAGACGTGCTAAAGATTCTCCCATACCTCCCACTTCACCTGCAATGTACATGTTCCACATTTCATAACGATTGCCGGGACGTGTCCTGCGTTCTTCTTGTGTTCCGTCTTTTTTTACATAAGTGCGGTAGTGCATTCTATTCCATACCCACAGACCCATATCTTTGGCTATGAGCAATGCTTTGTCGGCAATGCTTTTATCATCCATATAAGTTGCGATATCTATCAGACCCGCTAACTGTTTGTGAATGGAGTAATAGGGGGCCCATACCCAGTCCGAATTGTTATATGCACGATACATTTCTATCAGTGCGGGATGGTGTGGGGGGATCGCATTCAGATAACCATAGCCATAAGTAGCCCATTTTGTTTTATGTTCATCAAAAGCTTCCCATGTACCCTTCATCTTTTTCAATTCTTCTTCAGGGGCAAAATCACGGGCTTCGAGATACCTTCCTAATTCTTCGCTCCATACGAATGTACGCTCCTGACATTCGCGCAGTTCATTCACCATCCGGGTGATGTTACGGCGTAAAATTTCTTTATGCGAAGGATTTGTTGCAGCGGCATAGGCAAGGGCCAGTGCGGACATATAGTGTCCGGAACCATGTCCTTTTAGTTTGGTTTCAGGTGAGTCCCATCCGTCAGATCGGGTATATCCTTCGGTACTCAGGCCATAAGTGTCGCGATAATTATATAGCTGTTGGCTTACATCCCAACTGATAATCTCTTTAATGGCAAGATCACGATTGGAGGTCAGGCGGTTGTTGCCGTCAATCTTTACATTGTTTAAGGGGATAGTATGGGCTATTAGCTTGGGAAAAATTGTATTTTTAGTGTCTACCACCTCTATTTTAGCAGTGATAGGATATCCGTTTTCTGTAGTATCGTCTCCTATAATGAATCCGTTTATTGTGTATTGGCTTCCGATGGGATAAACTTTATCGTCAGCTTCCGATTGTTCTGTGGATAAAGCGGAATTGGACCATTTAGTTTGACGGTATTCACCTTGTCCGTCTGAATAAGTCACCCATACTTGATAAGGTAATTGGGGAACAGTTCCCACAGGACAATAGACCACGATGGGTTGTACAGAAGTTATGCTTCGTACTTCGATAACATTTGTCTGCAAGGTGGATGTTGCTGTTTTATTAGGACTTAGTGTATACGCCTCAACGGGTATTGTTGTCAATAGGGATAATCCTGTAAAGAGAGTAAAAGATAAATATCTGTTCATTTCCATGAGCATATTTTAAATAATGATTTTATAAGAGATGGGAATATAAAGCCCGGTTCTAATAACTTAAACCGGGCTGGAAAAATAAATATTTGCTTAAATAATTAGTAACTATCGAGAAGAAAGAAGGTTACCTTCTATCACATTATTTCTTATTTACCGGCATAGCCTGGATTTTGCTGTAAATTAGGATTTGTATTAAGATGATCTAAATGAATCGGGAACAGGGTAGAGTTGCCATTCAAGTCATTGGCAGTCGGAGTATGGTTAAACCAACTTTTCTTCTGATAGGTTCCAAAGCGAATCATATCCGTACGTCGACGGGCCTCGGCTGCAAATTCCCATCCCCATTCATCATAAAGTCCGCCTAATTCTACGACTTCTGTATTACCCGCATCATCAATCTGACCTTTTTCGTCAAGCGTACCATAGTTAATGTGTGTATCGCCTTTCAACCAAGCTGCATCAACCGTTGCTTTTTCCGGATGAGCCGATTCACGGAATGCACGCTCACGGATCTGTGATACGATATGGGCTGCTTCGGTTTCGTTTTGTCCTAAGCGGAGTAGACATTCTGCTTTCATCAGCAATACTTCAGTATAACGGAAATAAGGGAAGTCGTTGCTTAGAAGGCTTTTAGCTCCTACCTTGATTTCGTATTTTCCTACCCGATAACCGTCATCTGTGTCTGTTTTGTAAATACTGGGTAGCTTATTGGGGAAAGTGGTGATCAGTACTCCGTCCGGGTTGTACTGGTCACCTTGCAGCCATGTATATTTTAACCGCATATCATCAGGATCATAGCTGTTAATGAACTGAGGGTTTGCTGCTGAACCTCCCCATGGGGTGGTTTGCATATTGAAGACCTTACGACTGTTTGAAGATAGAAATTTCATGTGGGCTCCAAAAACAGGACCATTGTTATCCCCTTCATTATAAACTTCATCATAAGGAATGGCAAAGATCGTTTCCACACATCCGGAGTTTTCTGTTTTGAAGATATCTGTGTAGTTTGTTTCTAAACTAAACAAACCGCTGTTAATGATATCGTTACATTGTTCCATACATTCGTTCCACATTGGAGTTCCTGTATAGACCCCAGCATTTAGATACATACGTGCCATCAAGCATTTGGCCCCCCATCGAGTGAGTCTGCCATAAGTGGATTTATTGACTTCAGTAGGCAAATTGGGCATTACTTCTTTCAGTTCATTGATAATGAAGTCAAAAACTTGTTTACGAGTAGATTGAACCGGAACCTCTTCACTGAAACTGGTTTGTATAGGAATATTTCCATGTGTATCGCAAAGAATGGAGTACCAAAGTGCACGTACTCCTTTTACCTCAGCTACGACTTTAGGTTTACTTTCTTCTGTAAAAAAACCTTCATCGGCACGTTTTAATATTTTATTGGCATTGGTGATGCCTTTATAGCAATAATCCCAAATACTTTGGGGCTGTCCTTGCTGGTTGTCCCAAGTGTGTTTGTGCATTTGCTTGTAAGTACCTCCGTCATCCCAGCCGTTAGGGCGGGTAGGTGTGACAATTACATCGCCCGATTCTTCCTGTAGGTCAAACAAGCCATACCAGTCCATCACAAAGCGTAATTGTGAATAGGTGGTAGCCAACAAGGCTATCTCATCGGCTTCGGTTGGTACATAGTCTTCTTCAATGATTTCAGAATAAGGCTCCTCATCCAAATTAAAGCAACTGCTTATACTGAGCATGGCAGATGCACAGAGTGCATAAACACCATATTTAAATAGTTTCATAACTGTTCTTTTTTGTTTAATTAGACTTAGAATGTAAGATTAACTCCAAAAGTATAAGTGCGATTGGTAGGATACTTGTCGCGATTGTCAGTACCGGCATCCAATAATCCATAGGTGTTGCTGCTCAATGGTACTTCCGGATCCATACCCTTGTAACCGGTAATGGTAGCTAGATTCAATACTGAAGCATAGATACGTAGGTTTTTGATGATATTCTGTTTGGATAGTTTGAAGGTATACCCCAAAGTCACATTGTCAATTTTCCAGTAATCACCGTCCTCTACGTAATAGCTGACATAGCGTTGGTCATCTTTCAATTGGGTTTTGCCATATACTTTGTCAAAAGCAGAATTCAGGCGGTTGTACTGGATTTCAGGTTTTGCATTTTCATAATACATACGTTGGTAATTCAAAATCTGGAAGCCGAAAGCACCACGCATATTTATACTTAAATCGAAATTAAAGAAATTGAAGGTATTGTTCCAGTTCAGATAATGTTTAGGAATACCATTACCTAATACTTGCCAGTCAGTGGCATCGGTTTCCTCGGCTAAAACATGTTCACCTTTTTTGTTTTCTACCAACCATAGTCCGTCATCTGTAATATCAACCGATTTCAAACCATAGAAAGTACCTATAGGCTTGCCTACTTGGACGATATGGGTAGTGGTTTGAATGGGTTCTCCGGTATACCCTGTATAGAAATAATCTTGGTCCATCGAGAATTTCTCGCTGGATAGTGCAACGACCTTGTTTGAATTAGTAGAATAGGATACATTGGTATTCCAAGTGAATTTTTCTGTCTGGATAGGCGTAGCACGAATTAGAATTTCAAGTCCTTTATTTTCCATTTCCGATGCATTGGCTAGCATGGTTGGATACATATAAGGCGGAACAGGAACCTCGTAGTCCCAAAGAGCATCTTTTGTTCTACGTATATAGTAGTCAACGGTTCCACCCAATCGTCCTCCTAGGACATCCCAATCCAGACCTACATTGAATTCATGTTTCTTTTCCCAACGCAGGTCAGCGTTGTTGTTACGGATTGTTTCCAATGCTTTGACCCATGTCCCATTGTACAGGAAAGCGCCATTATAATTCAAACTTGAGAGTGATGTGTACGGGTCGGCTACATTGATTCCGGTCACACCGTATCCCACGCGAAGTTTCAGGTTATCCATCCAATTCACATTTTTCATAAAATTCTCTCTGTTAATTCTCCATCCTAAAGAGATGCCGGGGAAATTACCCCACTTATGATCTTTACCAAACTTGGAAGAGCCTTCATGACGCAAAGAAGCCATCAATAAGTAGCGGTCATTGAAATTGTAACTGACACGGGTGAATAATCCGATTAATTTATCAGAATTTTTATAACTGGTCATGGAAGCTTCACCACGTTTCAAGGCCATACCTGCTTCCATTTTGTTGTAAGAATAAGCATCGGTAGGAAAATCGTAGTTGGACATGGACAGGTTGGAGTTGGTGTTGTCTTCATAGTTATAACCTATCAATACACTGACATTGTGCTTGCCGAATGCTTTCTGGAAGTTGGCCGTTAATTCTATCAGATTATTATCAAAATCAGAATCATAACGATATGCATAGCCGTTACGGCCACTCTTGGTTGTAGATACATGTTTCTTGGTTTGGTAATATCCATCGGTAGAAGTCGTACTCCGACGGGCATACATGGCTTTCAAGGTTAAAGATTCAATTGGGCGGAAAGTCAGGCTGCCATTGAAACGGATGTTTTTACGTTTCATTTCACCTATTGTTTCGCGGATATAACTTACAGGATTATCATAAAAATACAAGTCGCGCTCAAACCAGTCGCCGTTCTCATCTTTTACAGGTTCTGTAGGATTGTGAATCAAAGCTTGTCGATAAGCGTATGTATTCCAACTGCGGGGCATGGTATGCTGGCTGACGAATGTACTGACATTGGCTGTTAATTTATTGTCATACATAGAGTGAGTGATGTCCATACGACCGTTTATAGCTTCAAAGTCAGTCTTTATAAAAGTACCTTGCCGGTTGGTATAGTTGATGGAGGCTGTATAATTGGTGTTTTTACTGCCACCTCTTAAAGATAAGTTGTGTGAATGAGAAACAGCTGTGCGGGTCAGTTCACCCAGCCAATCGGTATCGGCTCCGAAATCTTCCAAGTTAGCTCCGTTGAAAGTATATCCTTCATTCCATTTCTGACGAAGGTCATCAGCATCCATAAAGTCAGGTCTGTTTAAGATGTTTGATACAGAAACATACCCATTATAATCAATGGTGGGAGCCATTTCTTTACGACTTTGTTTGGTTGTAATAATAATTACGCCATTTGTACCACGTGTACCATAAATGGCAGTAGCTGAGCCGTCTTTTAATACATCGATGGACTCAACATCTTCGGGGGCTACTGTATTCAGACTTCCTGGCACTCCGTCAACTAATACTAATGGTGAAGTCCCACCTTTTAAAGATGAAATACCACGTAGCATAATTTGTGTATTGCCGGTAGGATCTCCTGAAGGTAAAGAGATATTCAGTCCTGCTACCTTACCTTGTATCAGCTGGCCTGCATCGGTTACCGCCCCCTTCACAAAACTTTCTGATTTTACACTTGAAATAGCACTAGTTACATCTCCCTTTCGCTGTGTACCATAACCAATTACAACTACTTCATCTATCAGTTCGGAATCGTCTTGCAGGGTAATATCTTTCTTACCACCATTTCCTGCAGGAATTTCCTGGGTCTGATAACCGATATAAGAAATAACCAATATGGATTTGGCATTTTTTACTTTCAATGTATAGTTACCGTCAAAATCGGTAATGGTGCCGTTGGTCGTTCCTTTTTCCATGATATTGGCACCAATGATGGGTTCCCCTTTCTTGTCTTTCACCACACCGCTTACGGTTACAGTTTGCTGTTGTACCATTTCAGTGCTCATAGATTCTGTTGTTTCCGGTGCTGCCCATACACTACTGACTCCTGCACCCGCAGTAAGGAAAAGACAGGTGGTAGCCTTCAGCAAAGCCCTGCT
>ENA-ORPH01003925-ORPH01003925.1-human-gut-metagenome-genome-assembly--contig:-NODE-3925-length-10364-cov-3.700844_pt1 | contig 10364 bp, 10 predicted proteins | sample MGYA00242142_ERZ509074 | MGnify/ENA primary metagenome ERZ509074 (study PRJEB26280, sample SAMEA2338724) | human gut metagenome | biome: human gut; feature: human-associated habitat; material: faeces... | reverse complement strand
AAGAAGTTAGCTGTAAACAGCACCGCTCGAGCGCGAAAGAGTCGCAAGCGACTCTATGTTCTATTTGTTCTATTTCTTTTTGAAAAAATTTATATTTTTGTTGACAAAAGAAAAAGATTGTATTAAATTATTATAGGGTTAGATAGAGCTAACCTAAATATGTGTCAACTTTCGCACAATAGATAGACCTAACAAAAGAAAGTCACAACAGATTACTGTTAGTAATGAACTATATTGTGCGAGGAAGGACAGGAGCGGAAAGGAAAACATATGACTCTGAATGATGCAGTAGAAGGAAAAGAATATGTAGTAAAAGAGATTGCAACAAACGATGATGAAATGAGTGCATTCTTATTCTCACTTGGGTGCTACAGTGGTGAGCCGATTACTGTCGTTGCACGTAAAAGGAGAAATCTGGTGGTTTCGATCAAGGACGCCAGATACAACATTGATATTGAACTGGCGAAAGCTATTTTAATATAAAGAATTTGATAATTTGTCATTTTACAAGGAGGTTTCGTTATGAGAATTGCGTTAACCGGTAATCCCAATAGTGGAAAGACCACTATGTACAACGCATTAACGGGAAGAAATGAAAAGATCGGTAACTGGGCTGGTGTTACCGTTGCTAAGAAAGAAAGCCAGATCAAGAAGGCGTATTACGACGGCTCCAAAGAGTTGATCGCAGTCGATCTTCCGGGTGCATACTCCATGTCACCATTTACATCAGAGGAGAGCATTACAAGCGGTTATGTAAAGAACGAGCATCCGGATGTTATTATTAACATCGTAGATGCTACCAATTTGAGCCGTAGCTTGTTCTTTACAACACAGCTTTTGGAACTTGGTGTTCCGGTTGTCGTAGCTTTGAATAAGAGCGATATTAATGAGAAGAAAGAGACAAAGATCAATACAGAGCTGTTGTCTCAGAAACTTGGCTGTCCGGTACTCAAAACAGTATCCACATCGGATGAGGGACTGAAAGAAGTTGTTGCTCAGGCTGCTGAGTTAGAGGGCGCAGGTCAGAAAGCACCGTATGTACAGGGTGATGTGAATCTTCATGACAAAGATGAGGTAGAGGCTGCTGATAGAAAGCGTTTTGCATTTGTAAATGCAATTGTGAAAGAAGTAGAGAATCGTAAAGTGCTTACAAAGGATAAGACAATTGGAGATAAGATTGATTCCGTTATCACGCATCCTGTAATCGGTATTGCAATCTTTGCAGTAGTAATGTACTTAGTATTCTACATTTCACAGTCTACTTTAGGTACATATTTGGCAGATATCCTGACCGGCTGGATCGAACAGTTCCAGGGTTGGGCGACCGATAGTTTGGAAAAAGCAAACGCAAGTGCATTCTTAGTATCTCTGCTTTGTGATGGTATCATTGGTGGTGTAGGTGCCGTAGTTGGTTTCCTTCCACTCGTAATGGTAATGTACTTCCTTATCGCATTGCTTGAGGATTGTGGTTATATGTCACGTGCAACAGTCGTACTGGATCCGATCTTTAAGAGAGTAGGTCTTTCCGGTAAATCTGTTATCCCTATGATCATCGGTACCGGTTGTGGTATCCCCGCTGTCATGGCATGTCGTACCATTAAGAATGAGCGTGAGCGCAGAACAACCGCGATGCTTACAACATTTATGCCATGTGGCGCTAAGATGCCGGTAATCGCATTGTTTGCAGGAGCATTCTTCCCGAAATCAAAATGGGTAGGTCCATTGATGTATTTCGTTGGTATTATTTTGATACTTTTAGGTGCATTGCTTATCAAAGCAGTTACCGGTATGAAATATAGAAAGTCATTCTTCATCATTGAGCTTCCGGAATATAAGATCCCAAGCTTGAAGATCGGTGTTTTATCTATGTTAAATCGTGGTAAAGCGTATATCGTTAAGGCTGGTACCGTAATCCTTGTATGTAATACAGTAGTACAGTTGATGCAGTCCTTTAACTGGCATCTTCAGGCAATCGAAGAGGGACAGGAGAGCACTTCTATCCTGGCAAGTGTTGCCGGCCCGTTTGCTTATCTGTTAGTACCTGTCGTTGGAATTGTATCATGGCAGCTTGCAGCAGCAGCGATCACGGGATTTATAGCTAAGGAGAATGTAGTTGGTACAATCGCTACCTGCTTTGCAATTACAAACTTCATCGATACTGATGAGCTTGCATTAGTAGGTTCCGGTAATGCGGTAGCTGATGTTATGAGATTGACAAAAGTGGCGGCTCTTGCATACTTAATGTTCAACCTTTATACACCACCATGTTTTGCAGCACTTGGTGCTATGAACTCTGAGATGCAGAGTGGTAAGTGGCTGCTTGGTGGTATCTGCTTACAGCTTGCAACAGGCTTCACAGTTGGATATTTGGTATACCAGATCGGTACAATGATCGTCTCAGGACCTGCAGCAGTTCTTTCTACTCCTGGTTTCTACGCAGGATTGATCGCAATTGCTATCTTTGCGGCAGTGATCGTTAGTCTGATCATCAAAGGTAACAGAGCTATTGATGCAGAATATCAATTAGATTAATATATATATGAAAACTTCATGACGTCAGAAGATATGGCAACATATCTTCCGGCGTGGAAGATTTCATAGAATCAATAGAAAGGGATGGTTATTGTGGGAAGCATTATTGCAAACCTGATCGCAATATTGGTTATTGCGCTTATTTTAGGAGTGTCGATCTTTTATATTGTCAAATCTAAGAAAAAGGGTGTAAGATGCATTGGCTGTCCTTCGGCAGGTTCCTGCACAAAGTATTGCGGAGCTAAGCCAAAGAAAACAAAACAGAAAAAATAGTGATGGGACCGTTTGTTTTGCAAAAAACAGGCGGTCTTTTCTCTATATGATCAGATGGATGGTTATGCCTCTTTACAAACAGCGGTGCTTCGGGGGGCGGAAAAAGATAGCAGAGTTAGAAAGGCCAGGTGGTAAATATGGTAAATTATTTGACAGCACAGGCATCGGGCAATTGGATTGCAATCGTGATCATTGTGATCATTTTGATCCCGGCAATCCGTACGACAGTCAAACATATGAAAGGGGAAGGAGACTGTTGTGGAGGACCAAAGGAAAAGGTACCAAAGAAAAAGATGGATGGTCCGAAGCTTCGAGAGCTTACTGTTCATATTGAAGGAATGCATTGCCAGAATTGCAAAAATCGTATTGAGAAGCATGTCAATGAGCTGGACGGTGTGATCTGTAAAGTGAAACTGAATAAAAAAATAGCCGTCGTATCTCTATACAAAGATGTCGATGAATCGCTCATCAAGGATACGATAGAAAAGCTTGATTTTACTGTTGTAGGTATGGAGTAGGACGATGGAAAAACTTGAATTTCCTGTTGCGGGTATAAAGTAGAGCGGGGGATAGGCAGTGCATAACTGCACCGCCTATTTTTCTCCCTTACGGCACATGATCCTGCAAAAAATAATAGCGACGATCGTACTGATAGTGGTGGCGATCAGACCGGGGAACACAACGGCTGCAGGATTGACGGAACCGTATTGGGAACGGTAAGCAATCGTGCTGACCGGAATCAACTGCAGCGATGAAATATTAATGATCAAAAAAGTGCACATTTCATCGGAAGCCTTGCGGATCGGTCTGCCGGTATCAGAAAGACGCTCCCGCTCTATTTTTGCCAGTTCTTTCATAGCTTTCAGTCCCATAGGAGTCGCTGCCCAGCCCAGCCCTAATAAATTAGCAACGATATTAGCGCTGATGTACTCTTTTGCAATATGATCTTTTGGAATGCGTGGAAATAGAAAATGCAGGACAGGGTCCAGTTTTCTGGTGATCTGGTCTAACAGGCCGGAACGTTTGGCAATCTCGATCAATCCTGTCCACATAGACATAATGCCGAGCATAGTGATCGCCATTGTTACAGCTTCGCCCGTACTGTCAATAGCCGCATTGCTAAGAGCCTCCACTTCGCCGGTCAGTATGCCAAATCCAATACCGATCAGTATCATATACCCCCAAAGATAATTAAGCATAACTATCCTCACAATATCATGGATTTATTTAACACATATGAAAAAGGCAGATGGATTATTCCATCTGCCTGTACCTTAGCCAATTCAAAGGATTTAGTTGTCCAGATCAATAGAGACTCCCGGAATAATATCAGAAATATCGTCCAGATAACCGATATTTCCGTCATCTTCCTCATCGTCATCATCATCATCTTCTTCTTGGGCCATTTCTGCGATCAATTCTTCGAATGCGGCACTGGCGATCTCAAATTCTTCCGGATCGTCCAGACTTTCAAATACCGGATTGCCATCAGCATCCTCAGAATAGATCAATAATAATACTTCGCCATCTTCGAATTCATCATTTGGCTCCGTAGGAACTACAGCAATGTATTCTTTGCCAAGTTCATGAATTTCCAAAGCGGCAACAGCTTCCATGTCCATGTCATTGCCATCTTCATCTGTCAGAGTGATCACTGCATTAAAGTCGTTATCTTCATTAAAAAATAATGCGTTATTTTTGTCGTTCATTGATATCCTCCATTTTACTATTGCTACATAAGTGTAACAAAATATAATACGTTTTTATTCAAACTTCTCTGTATATCAGGGAGAGAGTTTGAATTGGTTATTTGCTGTTCAAATAGTAACATTAGGGGCATCTGATGTCAAATAAAAAGAATATAAAATAAATGCTCAACTGAAACCCTCCATACCGGAAGTTACAGACAATCCACATATTGCTTATTATGTCGATTGTCTGATTATATTTTGCAGCCGCTATATAGTGAGTCCTGCCTTCAAGAAACTATAGCAATTGCTTTGCCGCAATTAGTTTTCACAGTGATTTCTAGATTTTGTTGTCTCTGATGATCGATTGACATAATAAGCAATATGTAGATGTGTGAGATATTGAGGTATGGGAAGATGGAATAATTTATTAACGGATATTAACGGAACAGGGGGATATGTGGTATAATTGATGGAGAATGTAGACAGGTTATAAGGTATGGCAGAGTGTCTGCGGAATGGAGATTAAAATGGGCAGTAAAGTATGGACAGCAGGTAATTTATATGTGAATCAATCCGGTAAGATCGTACAATTGATGGCGGTTGCAAGGCAGGAGGGCAGTGCGCAGGAGCTTGCCATATATCAGGAGATGCATGCACCATTTACCGTATGGGCAAAATCTCTGTCAGCTTTTGAGGCGACTTATCATAAGATGGCAGAAGTGTTAGAGGAGAAGCATGCACCTCAGGAGAGAGTGGTAGAAGTATCCGGGGCAAAAAGTGCTTTGCAGGAGAGTGTGTCTGAAGTGTCGGCGCAGGATTTATCTCAGGAGAACGAATCAGAGGCATCCGAGAATCAGCGCGCACAGGGGGAGAATGTGCCTGCCGGTGGGGCGGATGTGAGCGAAGAAGAGCTGCGTATGGCACTGGAAAAGGGGCAGCCGGAAAAATATTTGTCCGGTCGTATTACAGAAACGGAAATCGCCAGGCGAGGCATGCTTCAAATATTAGATGCAGAGTCTTTTCGAGAAAAGAGACAGCTATTAGTGGGACTGCGTCCGTATATTGACAAACTGTTGCTGCACAATATTGCAGCAGCGTTAGATGTTGTTTTGGAAGAAGGAACGCTTGATGATCAGTTTGAGTCACTGCTTCATTGTGTTGATGCACATGCCAGATATGAAGGAGGGAGATTGCGGTCATGATCAGGAAAATTATACGCAGTATGACACAGGGGTCTGTCAAGACAAAACTTTTTTTATGGGCAATGATTTTGCTGGGGATAGCGTCTGTTGCGTTGTTTATCGCGGCGTGGATACTGCAGCTTCCGGTATTTGCACTGGCAGCGCTTGTATTGTTGGTCGTTGCCTTTGCGACTGTAAATTCTGTTACGATCAATACACAGAAGGCTCAAAAATCAAATAAAGATACATACGATGAAGGAAAAGAAGCGCATTCGCCACAGGAACGGCAGCGAGCCAAGGCAAGATATCTGGCCTCGCTTCAATCGAAAGATGTCAAAAAGATATTAAGGCAGCATAAAGTAACACAGTCTCATCAGAAACTTATGATTGATTCTTACCAGGAGAGAAAATTAGAGCAGGTTCCGGCATTTGCCTGGAGAACTGACAAAACATTACATTTTCTTGTGCTAGAGGGCCATGCAAATGAATTTGAGATTCCCATGGATCAGATCAGGGGTATTTATTATGAAAAAAATGTAACCGCAGATATCGAAAAGGATTATATCCCGTTTCAATATAGTACGTACATTGCTAAAATGTTTCAAGATCTTTTGCCGGAATATGCAGAACGTAACGTAGACGGAGAACTTGTTTACCAAAAAAATTTATTTTATTTGAGCAATGGATTATACATAACGAATACGTCAATGGCAAATTTGATGAAGCTGTTGCCAAAGGTCCCGTTTTTATTGGATGACAGTGTGAGTCGCAGCAATCGCCTGGACGCATATTTTAAGGAAATATACAAAAATCGTGTTCTTTGTGAGGCCCATGCGATCACGATGGATCAGTACCGTCAGTCAATAGAGGACACATTAGAGGATTTGATACAGGCGCCCATCAGCGGACAGGAATTTGTGAAAAGTCTTCGCGATATGACAAAATACCATCTGATCGATCAGCAGCAAGTTAGCAGATGTAGCCAAAGATATCGTCAGATTAAAAATATATGACATGATGCAATAAAAATAATACGTAATTATATATTGACATATGTTGAAAATAAAGATATAGTATTAGTATACTTGAATTGCAAAAAGATGTTGACAGGATAATGAAAAAGCATTATCATACAAAAAGAACACTTGTTCGAATTAAGAAAGGATGGAATTTAGTTATGGCAAACGAAGTAAAGATCGATGAAAATAAAAGAAAAGCGTTGGAGTCTGCACTGTCTCAGATTGAGAAGGCATATGGTAAGGGTTCCGTTATGAAATTAGGCGACAATATGCATTTGAATGTGGAGACCGTACCATCTGGTTCTTTGGGGTTGGATCTCGCTTTGGGTGTTGGCGGTGTGCCAAAGGGACGTGTGGTAGAAGTGTATGGACCAGAGTCTGGCGGTAAGACGACCGTTGCACTGCATATGGTAGCAGAGGTGCAGAAACGCGGAGGTATTGCCGGCTTTATTGATGCGGAGCATGCGCTGGATCCGGTGTATGCCAAGAAGATTGGTGTAGATATTGACAACCTATATATTTCACAGCCGGATACCGGAGAGCAGGCATTGGAGATTACAGAGACAATGGTGCGTTCCGGTGCAGTTGACATTGTGATCGTGGATTCTGTAGCAGCATTGGTTCCGAAAGCAGAGATTGAGGGTGAGATGGGAGATTCTCACGTTGGTCTTCAGGCAAGATTAATGTCTCAAGCATTGCGGAAATTGACAGCGATCATCGGCAAGACCAATTGTACGGTGATCTTTATCAACCAGTTGCGTGAGAAAGTTGGTGTCATGTTCGGTAATCCGGAGACAACGACCGGTGGCCGTGCATTGAAATATTATTCCTCCATTCGTTTGGAAGTCAGACGTGGGGAGCAGATCAAAAAGGATGGTGAGGCGATCGGTAATCGAACCAAGATCAAAGTTGTGAAAAATAAAGTGGCACCACCATTCCGTACTGCTGAGGTTGATATTATTTACGGAGAGGGCATTTCCAGAGAAGGAGATATTTTGGATCTGGCCGTTGCAGAAAATATTGTCAATAAGAGTGGCGCTTGGTATGCCTATAACGGAGATAAGATCGGTCAGGGACGTGAAAATGCAAAACTGTTCTTGAAAGAACATCCGGATCTGATGGAAGAGGTTGAACAAAAAGTACGTGAAAAATATGCTCAAAAAGAGGGTGTTGATCAGGTAGAGAATGAGGAAAAGGCGTCTGATAAAACAGTTAAGGAGCCGGTTAAGGCAGCCAAAAAGGCTGACGATGCGGAATAATCGATGGAAGATGAGAAATTAAAGGCAACGAAGAAAGCGATGGGATTGTTGCAGCATATGGATCGCACGGAATGGGAACTTCGCAGTAAGTTAGAACAGGCGGGATTCTCAGAAGAAGCAGTGGAAGCAGCAATACAATATGTTGCCGGGTATCATTATATTGACGATAAGAGGTATGCAAAGCGGTTTGTAGAAATATATCGCGAATCCCGAAGTATGCGAAGAATACGTCAGGATTTACAAAAAAGACACGTTCCGGAGCAGTGGATCACGCTGGCAATAGAGGCTGTTGACGAGGATGATACCCCGGCACTGCAAAAGGCACTGGAAAAACTGCTCCGAGGAAGGACAGAACTATCTTATGAAGAGCAGCAAAAAGTAACGGCGAAACTGTATCGGCGGGGGTTTCGACTGGATGCTGTTCGTCGCCAAATTGACCTATGGCGCGAGCAAAATGATTGCCAATATTAGGGGAAGTTTACTTGACATTTTTCGGTGAAAAGTATAAAATTGAACTGTTGTACTATGTGCAATGAATATTTATAAGGAGGTGCTTCAGTTCGATGTCACCAATGGTTATTAAAATAGTAGCCGTTGTGATCTTACTGGTTGCCATCGTTGTTACGGCACTTTTGACGAAGACGATTTCTATTAAGCGTTATCAGGAATCTGAGAATCAGAAGTTGAACAATGCAGAGGACAAGGCTCGTCAGATCATTGATGAAGCTGTAAAGACTGCAGAGACGAAAAAGCGCGAAGCCCTATTAGAGGCGAAGGAAGAAGCGATCAAGAATAAGAATGAAATTGAGCGTGAATCCAAAGAGCGTAGAGCCGAAATTCAGCGATATGAAAAGCGAGTATTATCGAAAGAGGAAGCTCTGGACAAAAAATCGGAAGCCTTAGAGAAGAAGGAATCCAAATTAAATGCGAAAGATGCGGATTTGGATCGTCTTAAGAAAGAGTTGGAGACGATTAAGAACAGCCATCTTCGCGAGTTGGAAAAGATTTCCGGTTTGACCTCCGAACAAGCAAAGGAATATTTGTTAAAATCTGTAGAAGAAGATGTGAAACATGAAACTGCTGTTCTCGTTAAGGAATTAGAGAACAAGGCAAAGGAAGAGGCAGACAAAAAGGCAAAGGATTATGTTGTGACTGCGATTCAGCGATGTGCTGCGGATCATGTAGCAGAGACAACAATCTCCGTTGTTCAGTTGCCAAATGAGGAGATGAAAGGACGAATTATTGGTCGAGAGGGACGTAATATTCGTACATTAGAGACTCTAACAGGTGTAAATCTTATTATTGATGACACGCCGGAGGCAGTTGTTTTATCTGCATTTGATGGAGTAAGACGAGAGGTTGCTCGTATTGCTCTTGAGAAACTAATTGTTGATGGACGAATTCATCCTGCAAGAATTGAAGAGATGGTGGAGAAGGCACAGCGTGATGTTGAGTCGATGATTCGTGAAGAAGGTGAAGCAGCAACATTAGAGGTTGGTGTTCATGGAATTCATCCGGAATTAATTCGTTTGTTAGGTAGAATGAAGTTTAGAACCAGTTATGGTCAGAATGCATTGAAACATTCTATTGAGGTTGCACATTTGTCTGGCTTACTTGCCGGAGAAATTGGTGCTGATGTGCGTCTAGCAAAACGCGCAGGTTTGCTTCACGACATTGGTAAATCGGTCGATCAGGAGATGGAAGGTACACATGTTCAGATTGGTGCGGACTTATGTCGGAAGTATAAAGAGTCGGGTATTGTAATTAACGCTGTGGAAGCACACCATGGCGATGTGGAGCCAGAAAGCTTGATTGCATGCATTGTTCAGGCAGCAGATACCATTTCTGCAGCTAGACCGGGTGCTCGTCGAGAAACACTGGAAACATATACAAACAGATTGAAACAGTTAGAAGATATTTCAAATAGCTTTAAGGGAGTTGAAAAATCATTTGCCATTCAGGCAGGACGTGAAGTTCGTGTCATGGTTATACCAGAGAAGGTATCAGATGATGACATGATACTATTAGCAAGAGACATCGCTAAGCAGGTTGAGGATGAACTGAAATATCCTGGCCAGATTAAGGTAAATGTTATTCGTGAATCCAGAGTAACCGATTACGCTAAGTAAGGCGCAATGGAGTAAAAATGAGCGAAAGAGGTCGTGCGGAACGACCTCTTTTCTTTTCCACAAATAAAAACAAGAGTGCGGGGAGAACCTTGGAAAGTATAGATATTACTCAAACTTCGCACATCAAAAATTATCATGTTGTCACATATTGCTTACTATGTCAGTAAAACAATAGCTATTTTGCAGCTAATAAAGTAAATTATTCTGCCATCAAGAAACTAAGACAATTGCCGCAGAACGCAGAGTTTTTACGTGATTTCTTATTTTGTTAAGTCTCTGA
>ENA-ORPH01003922-ORPH01003922.1-human-gut-metagenome-genome-assembly--contig:-NODE-3922-length-10372-cov-4.538335_pt1 | contig 10372 bp, 10 predicted proteins | sample MGYA00242142_ERZ509074 | MGnify/ENA primary metagenome ERZ509074 (study PRJEB26280, sample SAMEA2338724) | human gut metagenome | biome: human gut; feature: human-associated habitat; material: faeces... | reverse complement strand
CAAAATTGATGCTGATCAATATAAATATGGATCAGCTATCCGGGAGTTCAGGTTTTACGATTGAAGCGTAGGGGATGCTTCGACTCTAGAGGAATATATTGTTTCTCTTGGCATTTCCTTTTATAAGGAGATTTTGCCATGTCTCTGCTTGTTTCGCTTCTTGCTGCTGTTGTTGTGTTTATCGCTGGCTGGGCAGTGATAAAACGTTATCCAACAGTGATTGTATTGTTTGCTGCAGGGTTAATAATGATTGGTCTCGCTATTCTGTTCGGGGCTGATTCTATTCTTCCTAAAAATGCTAAAACTACTGGATTAATCTGGTTTGATGCTATTGATATCATTCGGCTTGCCGCTATTAAGCAGGTTGCCGGTATTGGCATGATTATTATGGTTGCAGGTGGTTTTGCAAAATATATGGAAACCATCGGCGCTTCTGGTGCGCTTGTACATGCATGTATCTCTCCGCTGAAAGCTCTTCATAGCCCCTATATTGTTTTGGGGCTATGTTATCTTGTTGGTGCCGCCATGGTGCCAGTCGTTCCTAGTCACGGCGGTATGGCGATGTTGCTTTTAACGACGATGTATCCCATTCTTTTAAATTTGGGAGTTTCAAAAGCTGGTGCAGCAGCAGCAATTTTTTGTTCAGGTACTATCGGAATGGGGCCGGGGACAGGAACTGCACTATACGCTGCTAAAATCGCAGATATTGAGCCTATTGTATATTTTGTCCATTACCAACTTCCAGTGGCTATTCCAATGATTTTGGTGATAGCAATTTTGAATATTTTTGTTCAGAGGTATTTTGATCGTCGAAATGACGATGTTTATGAAGAATCAATATTTGCATCTGATAAGGTATTGAAAGTAGGTCATCCAACTTATGCAATTTTGCCTGTTTTGCCTATTGCTTTATTATGTATCTTTTCAAAATTTGGTTATTCAGCAATTCAATTAAATACGGTAACTGCACTTTTATTGAGTTGGGTAATAGGCGTCATTGTCGAACTGATTCGGGTTCGAAATGTAAAGCAGGTTTTCCAAGATGCTATGGCTATGATCAAAGGCATGGGATCATTGTTCTCAACGATCGTGGCTTTGATTATTGCTGCTGAAGTATTTGCAACGGGCATCAAACTGTGTGGACTGATCACTTTGCTTCTTGATGGCGCAAATGCAGGTGGTTTGGGGATAACAGGAATGTCCGCAGTCCTTTCAGGGCTGATTGCAGTGGTTTCCTTCCTGACAGGCAGTGGTGTTGGTGCGCTGACAAGTTTGGGTTCAATTGCCACCGATGTTGCGAACGGGTTGGGCGGAAATGTGACCCAGCTCATCTCATCTATGCAGTTTACTGCTGGTCTTGCAAGAGGCATTTCTCCAGTGGCAGGCGCAACAATCGTTGTTGCCGCTGCTGCAGGTGTGAGTCCAATAGCCATTGTGCGTCGTACCGCTATTCCGATGGCAGGTGCTTGGATAGTAATGATGATTGGAAATTATTTACTCTTAAATTAAATAAGTCCGCTTGGTTGCTGATTATTTTTAATTGGGGAATTTAAATGAATTCAAATAATCATATTACTGTTGATCAAATTAAGAATGATGCCGAGGTTATCAAAAAAGAACTGGTGGAGTGGCGGCATTATTTGCATGCTCATCCCGAGCTTTCATTTAAAGAGGAAAGAACCACTCATTACATTGTAAATAAGATAAAAAATTTTGGATATACAGATATTCAAATTGGCTTTGGACCATTAAAAACTGGAGTTATGGTTGAGATTGGAAGCGGAAGACCTTGTGTCATGCTTCGTGCTGATATCGATGCCTTGCCAATTCAAGAACAAACAGGGGTTGAATTTTGCTCTCAATCTAAAGGTGTATCGCACGCTTGCGGGCATGATGCGCATATAACAAATCTTCTCGGTGTGGCTAAGCTTTTGAAGAAATATGAAAATTCCATTAAAGGAAGGGTGAAGCTGCTTTTTCAGCCGGCAGAAGAAACTAGGGTTAAAATATACGAAAAACCTTTATCCGGAGCGGGTTATGTTGTTCGAAGCGGTGCTATTGATGATGTGGATGCCATTTTTGGCATGCATGTTTGGGGGATGTTTAGTAAAGGAAAAATATACGTTAAATCTGGTCCAACAATGATGGCTTCGGGTCGGTTTAACTTAAAGGTTATTGGGAAAGGGACTCACGGTGCAAGTCCGCATTTGGGATGTGATCCGATAACAACGATATGCCAAATCGTGGATGGCATTCAGACTGTGGTTTCTCGAGAAGTGAGTCCTTTGGAACCTCGATTAATTACTGTCGGGACGATCCATGGTGGTACAGCGACTAACGTTGTGCCGCAGGAGGCAATGATTTCTGGCACTCTTCGTGCCGCTAGCGAAAATGTCGTTAAATTTATGGGCAAAAGGTTGGCGGAAGTGGCAGAAGGAACGGCTAAAGCTCATCGATGCTCAACAGAGTACGATCTGCTTATCAACGGGCCAGCTGTTGTAAATGACTCGGAAATGGTTGTGATTGTTCGGGAGGCCGCAACAGATGTATTGGGGACCGAACGCGTCTGTGATGTTGAAATGTTGACTGCAAGTGAGGATTTTCGAGAGTATTCTGCTCGACGTCCTGCTGCTCTTTATTTTATGGGAATGTTTGAGCCTGAAAAAGGAGTTGGCCAGCCTCAACATGACCCAGGTTTTATTGTCAATGATGATGTGTTAGTAGATTCTGTAGCAGTGATGACTTCGATAGTCTTTACTTACTTTAATAAAACAAGTGAAAATCACTTTGGACAGAGCACTCAGACAATATGATCGGGAATTTGTTAAGAGTTTGTTATTGGCGATTTTGAACGGACGATCGTTCGTCTGTGAGCTGATCGTTAGTCTCTTCGGATGTCTGGATGGCCGTAATCGCTGATTCATGAGGCTGCTGAGGTTCTTGAAGAGCCGCCGCGCCGGCTTGTACAAAGACGCCCAATCGATCGACAAACTTCACGATTAATTTGGCGAAAAGCCCGACCAGAACTGCCGACAAGACGGTTCCTTCACGTACGCCGATGAGTTCTCCCGCGCAGACAAATCCAATGCCGGCAGCAATCAAGGAGAGTGTGACGTCGTTGACGATCTTCACTGAACCGAAGGACTTGCGTGTGACCGCGGCGGCTGCCAGTACGAAGCCTTCCCCCGGCTGGACAATGGTTTTTGATCGAATCTGCATGACAATGCCAAGTGCCAGAACGAAGTTTCCCGAAATGCTCATCAGGAGGCCCGTCCACCATCCGGCCGGTGCATGCGGCGAAACAATCGCCATCGCCAGGTCAATACAGATGCCAAAAATGAGAACAGTCGGTATTTGCAGAAGATTCCAGAGCGAAAACCGCCGACGAAGGAGCAGCACCTGACCCGCAACCAGAAAAATGTTCACGAAAAAAGTGGTTGTGCCAAATGAATAGCCCGTGAGCACAGTGAAGACATATGGAACCGTGCTGATGGGGGTGGTACCGAGGTCTGCCACCGTTGTGAGCGCTACGCCAAGAGCCGCTGTGAACATGCCGATGAGCAGGAGCAGCAGACGAAGCGACAGATGTGCAAAGCGGCGAGAGGAGCCAACGGGTGTTTGGCGGGGCACTGGCGGCATGAGGAAAACGGTCAGTCAAAAGAAAAAAGCCGACGGGTGTCGGCTTTGAAAACAGAAATGATATACCGGATTGAAAACATTGAGATACCGCTTGGGGAGAACGGATGCGCAGGCGCATGAGCATGAGCCTTGCACTTTTGTTTTCTTAGTGACAGCCGTCCAATGTCGCGTTAGAGCGTCTCAAACAATCGAAATGAGGAGAAGAAAGTACGAGGGCGAATTCGCAGATTGACGGAGCGTGATGGATTCGGACCTTCATGCTTTTCGCTGCTGCTTGAAGGAAACCGCCGGCGGCAAAATCTGTGGAACGTCGCAGGATTAGGCAGCCGTTCGATATCCGACGGCCTCTCACGAAGGAATTGGTTGTCGTTATTTGGATCGGCAGAGACCCGATGTTTTATGCGGCAGGTTCATCCTGAGCGCGATGCCATTCAATCGTTCCGCTTGTCTGCAGTTCATCTTCGGCACCAGGCAGCTCATTGATAAGCCGCCACTCGAAGCCGAGTTTCCAGGAACCATCTTGATCGCTCATAGTGGGAATCGAAGCCGGCAGCGTAAGCCGCAGGCGCAGTTTTGCGCCGGGACGGATAACAGCTCGGAACTTCAGTGTCTTCACTTGAGCGGGAGCCGCATCGGGCGGTACTTGGGTGAATTCTCGGGCGGCAGTCTCAACGAGAAGAAGCTGTGCCACGCCGGGAAGAATCGGCATGTCGGGGAAGTGTCCTCTGAACCACGCCAGTTGGAGCGATGCCTCAAAACGAAGTGTGAGCACTCGCTTGCCGTTCTCAACCGTGTCCGTCTCTATCAGCCATTCTGGTCGGCGCTGATCAAAGAGCGTACGCAGACAAGCTACCGTGACTTTTCCCTGCGGATCAGCAGGCAGCTGATCGACAAATCGCCAGCGCCGCGGAAGCGCAACAGCAGGAAGCGATCGCTTCAAGTGCGTCTTCAAGGGCTCGAGCAGTGCGGCTTTGCCTTTTGTAAACAATAGTTCGCGGCCTGCCGGCGTAAGCACGACAGCCGCATGGAGTGCATCGCGCTGAGATTCTGCACGGATCGTTTCCAAGAAGACTTTGCTGTTGGAGACGAGACCGGTTTCAAGCAGCAGTTTTTCCACTTCAGGGAGCGCTACGCGTTTGCCTTCAATTTTGACGATGCGGTCAGCCCGGCCGAGGAGTGAAAACAAACCGTCTTGCAGCGCAATGCGGTCTGCACCGTCGATCCAACCTTCATGGTCAAGGTGGCGGCCGGAAAGCGCAATGAGTCCCTCTCCGGCAGGCAAATAGCGGCTTTCGACTTTAACGGCTGCCTGGATCCCTTCAACGGTCTTCCAAGCTGACGCGGCAACGGCGGATTTTTCATTATCCGTAAAACGTCGCTGCCGCCAAGCGATGCCGCCGGTTTCAGTCGAGCCGAGCACTTCAAAGGGAAAGTGCCCAAAGGCGCATTTGGCGTTTATTGCGCCGGCATCATCGAGCGGGCCGGTCGATGAAAAAACAGCTGCCGCAGTGCCTTGTGACGGTGTGAAGAGAGACGCGTCGCCGAAGCGCTTCAGATGCGCGGGCGAACTGATAACGACGGCCTTGCGTCCTCGCGCAGCGCAGTTTTCCAGAGCTGCCTCAAGCGACTCAGGATAGTGAAGCCTCGGTCCCACTGCAATGCCGCGTTCTTCCATCAGCGGCCACATCAAGCGAAAGAGCAGCCCATAGATATGCTGCGCGCTTACGGTGCCGAGCACTTCAAATTCGCCCCACGCAGCCGGTGATTGGCCGGTACGTTCAATGACGCCGGCATGGATCGCTTCAGGCTCGTAGAAACATTGCTCGAGCCGCTTTCTGATGAGTTTGGGTTCGCCGGTGCTTCCGCTCGTTAAAAGCGATAACAGTTCTGCTTTGTCGTCCAAAAGCGGAAGGTCTGCGCAAGGCGGCAGGAGGTTAAAGTCTGAAAAACGGCATTCAGGGGTCATGATCGACCAACTGCAGCTTTCGTCCATTGCCGCGGCATCGAGCCCAAGCATGGTGTTTTTCGCGGTCAGCCCGGCTGCGCTGAGGCGTTCGAGCGTTCCTGGAAGCGCATCGCCCGGGAGAATGACATGCACGCCGGCCGCCCAGCATCCGAAAAGTGCCGGCAGCAGTTCAGCGGCATCTTCGGCGTAGAGCACTGCATTAGGCAGGCGCAAATGCTGAGCTGTGCTGCGCCAGACCGCGGCACCGGCGAGAAAGCCTGTCATGGAGAGTTCCATGCCTAGTGTGTTTCTTGCAACAGGGCGGTTCGCTGGGGCATGTTGAAGGATGCGGCTCAGAATGGTGTTCTGCATGGAAAAAGCGTTGGTTGAGAATGCACTCTGGAGAGGCCCTCGGTATGGAAGGAGAAGATAACGTTGATCGGTGTCTGAGGGTTTGCCGTATCAAACCGTTCGTCGACTTAACCGTCAGGATGACGGAACGTTATTTTTGTCTTTCACGCCGGTGCATGACGATAGTACGAAGAAGCCATTCTCCCGCAAAGAGCACGCCGATGGCGATATAGGAAAGACACCCGTTCCAGAGTACCCACGTCTCTCTGGAAAGAAAAACGGTAGCGAGCGCAGCTGCACCGTTGAGAATGAAGAATCCGCACCAGACCTGAGTAACGCCTCGGCACCACCGAACGGCTTCAGGCGGCAGCACAGCATCTTTCATCCGGGCGAAACGTTCGACCATGGGCATTCGATTGGGGAGAAGCGTTGTGCCGAAGGCCCAGAGAAGAAAGGCATTGACAAGGACTGGATATAACCGCATGGGTTCTTCCAGTCCGGAGAATGCAGCTGCTGCGCATAGACAGACCGCGATGACCGAGAGGACCCAATCCTCCCGCGACCTTGTCACTAAAGCGCGGCAGAAAGTGACTGCGGCAAGACCAGCAGCAACCGCTGCTGGTCCCCAGTGCGAGAGACCGTACCAGGCCCAGAAGGGATAAAGGACGAGAACAGTTCCAAACGTTGCGCGCAGAACCGCCTTGAGCGGCAGGGCCATGGCTGAGGCTGACAGCTGTGTGTCAGGCGGCAGGATCGGGTTCTTCCATGATTTTGGCAATCACGGAAACGACATCACCCAGAGTGCGTACAGCCTTGAAAGCTTCCGGCTTCACTGTGCGGTTTCCCAAATAAGGCTTCAGCTGCACAATCATGTCGACAGCATCAATGGAGTCGATGTCAAAGTCCTCGTAAAGACGAGCTTCAGGTCGGATCTTCTCGGCCGGAATATCGAATTCGTTGGTAAGGATTTTGGAAAGAGCGGCGTAGACCTTCTCTTCTTGAGGCGTAAAAGTCGTCATGGCATTTAAGGCAAAGAGTCAGGCCTGTTCGCGATGGGATTCAATATAGTCAGCAAGCGAGCGAACGTTTTTGAAAACGGCGCGGGATTCTTCGCTTTCTGCTGTAAGCGTCACGCCGAAGCGCTTTTTGAGTGCAAGGCCAAGTTCAAGCGCATCAATGCTGTCAAGGCCGAGTCCTTCGCCAAAGAGCGGTTCATCGGGATCAATATCTTCGGGTTGGACGTCTTCGAGCGCGAGCGACTCTACGATAAGGTGCTGCAGTTCGCTGATAAGGGGATTGTCCATGGCTGGATTGATTCTCTGAAGGTGAATGATTTGGGCGGCGGGCAAGCGCAGCCTTGATCGCGGCTGCGCTTCACTCACAAATGCGGGAAAAGCGCCCGGCCGACGGCATTGGTAAGTTCGACGGCAGCGCGGCGAAAAGACTGATTATAAGTTTTTTGAAATGTCTGAACATCGATCTCAGGAAGCGCCTCAAAAGTGAGGACCATCGGTTCCTGCGGAAGGCGCCACCAAACGGCATCCTTAGTGAGCCAGCGAGGATGGGCGGAGATTCTTACCGGTGTGATAGGCCGGTTGGCGTGTAGTGCGAGCTGCGCCGTGCCTCGATGCATCTTGGGAATTTCACTCAATTGAATAGGTGTGCGGGTGCCTTCAGGAAAAATCACGAACGAGACGCCGCGGGAAAGTTCTGCTTCCAGAAGACCGAGAGCTTCGGGACCGGCGTCGTTGGGGATGTAGCCGGCTCCCAAAATGGGGGCTCGCGTAAACCAATTCTTGAGGAGCGATGCTTTGACAATAGTGGTTGCTTCTGGAACGATGGATAAAAGGCACACAATGTCGATCAGTGATGGGTGGTTGGCCGCGAGAATCGCTCCTTTTTTCTGGAACGCTTCGGGGTTTTTGACCTCAATGCGTACGAGACCGAGTGAGGTGACAACACTGACAAAGAGCCCAAACCAGCGTTTTACGACCCGTCTGGCCAGACTTTTCTTTTCTTCAGGCGTGCCGCCCGCCATCTTGAGCCAAGGCGTGAGGAAAAAGCCGAAGACTATTCCGCCCAGGCCAAAGAGCGCAAAAGCGAAAGCAGTAAAGGCCAGACGAAAAGGAAGGAGCGCTCGGCGGCGGAAGGCATGCATGGAAACTGCATTCATTATGGGTGCCTCGTCTCGGCTTCAAGTCTGCTGGTTTTTGCCCAAATGTGCGCCGCATGGCGGTCAAAATGCGTAAAAGTACGATCGTCTGAGCCGAGCAGCCAGGCCAGTACTTCCAGTGCCGGTGAGGGGCCGCCCAAAGTGTCGAGGCGATTATCGGACGTTTCGGAAGCCGACAGCGGCCGTGTCGTCAGGGCTGCGCAGGGACCTTTCGCACACACCTCGCGCCATTGATTCGGATCGGCTGTTTCATGTTGACGGCCAAGCAGCAGCCCGACGGCATGTGTCACGCCGGCAGCGTTCGTCTGTACGGGCGGCTTTAGGTCGGCACAGATAAGCAGAACCTGCGGAGCTTCAAAGAGCAGACCAACCGCGGATTCAAAGGCGGCTTCGAGCGAAAAAGGACCGCCCGCAAGCGCAGTGAGGTTGCCGGTATGCCCAAGCGCAATGGATAAGAGCGCCGGAGGGGCATTATGCACACTTGTCGAAAAAGCGGCCGGCGAAACGGTTCCGCCGGCGGCAACACTTTCGAGTGAATCCACCGCCAGCTGCAGATCGCCCCAGCGGGAGGCATAAACCCACGGCAGATTTTTATCCTCGGCTGCTGCGAGGAGCGGTGCGGCCGCTTCGGCAGCAGCTCTCCCTAAAGGCGAGAGCCGGCGACGAAGCATCGGCGGGACAAGGACTGCCGGCGCTTTGGGTTCTGCGGCGTTCAATGGAGCATATTCGTTCGAAAGCAGTCCAAAGTCCGCACCGTGCGTGCGGAGGGCGGCAAGCCAGGCAGCCCGGTCAGCCAGACCGGGCGCCCAAGCGGACCAGGCAAGAATCTGTGCACAGTTGATCATGGAATGATTGTGTTTCGGATTTTTGCCTGAATTTTAAGGAAGATGGATGCTATTTGGCGTAGGGCTTCCAGTCTCCGTCTTTTTGTTTGAGATATTCCTGCCCCTTATATTCAAGTACTTTAGCCTGGCCGTTTTCAGAGACCGGGTTGGTTTCAGGCAGATCCTTCACAAGCGATTCCAGCGGCGTGGCACCGACCTTCTTTGAGAAGAAATTCGTTTCGAGCGTGCGTCCGATCAAGGTGGTCATTGCAAGATAGCTCGTCGGACCTGTCACGTGGATGGGAGCATCGGGGAGTCCTTGCAGACCGACGAACTTCACCATCGTCGGTACTTCCGTGATGCGAAGAGACGGGATATCGCGCAGACGCGGCGCCTGAATTTTGTCGCCGCGGACGGCTGCGCCGTGTTCTGGCACGACGACGACCATTACTTTGCGTCCTGAGCGCTCCAGTTCACGCAGGAAGGTCTGCAGATCATCGAGCAGCTTCTGGGCTCGGGGCTTAAAGGGTTCAGCACGGCCGTGACGCGGCAGGCGATTGCCGTCGTGCAGTGCAATGAGGTTCATGAAAGTAACCGTTCGCTTGTCTTTTGCTCGCTGCAGAGTGCGCTGCCAGTAGCGAAGCAATGCAAGGGTATCGGTGAGCTCCTCATCGTCAAATCCCATGTAGCGGACGGCAAGGTTTTTCCCCAGACTTTCGAGATCCGCAGTGAGGCCCGTTTCGTTGCGCAGCGTCGGCAGGAAGCTGTCGTATTCGCCAGAGTGGTCAAACATCATGTGCTGGCGTTAGCCGATGGTGCCCAGACGGTTGAGAATTTCGCATTCGGGACGGCGCTCGCCGTAAATGCCTTGGTGTGAAGGCTGTCCGCAGGCTCCTGTGAGGAGTCGAATGGCAGCCGGCCCCGAATAAGAGGTGGCGCTGTTGAAGCGGTCAAATCGGATGTTGAATTTCTCGAGGACCGGGTGCTTGTCGAGCTGAGAAGCGACCAGGTCATCATTGGAAAGCGAACAGATGTTGAGGAGCAGAATGTCAAAGGGCGTGTCTTTATCGGGAAGCCCTTGGGGCAGTTCAGCGCGGCGCTCCTTTTCATAGTTGAGGAACGCCTGGTACCACTCTTCAATGGTCTTTGAATCGGCAGCTGCGCCGGCCGGCCCGCCCTCGGCAGTTGCTGTGCCGCCCGCGGCAGCTTCACGGGCCGCAGGCGCAAAGAACGCATCAAGGTAAGGCATGGTCACCATCACCGCGAAGTAGCAGATCGTGATGAATGTGATGCGCACGCAGTTGCGAAGCAGATACCAAAGACAAAAGATGAGCGCTGCCCAGCCGACCATCTGCCAGTTGATGAAGTCGAGGGCAAAGTCAATCACGTAGTTCAGTGAGAATCCCTGCACCGCGGCTGCGTTCGTTGTGAGGCTCGCAA
>ENA-ORPH01003917-ORPH01003917.1-human-gut-metagenome-genome-assembly--contig:-NODE-3917-length-10392-cov-2.255780_pt1 | contig 10392 bp, 9 predicted proteins | sample MGYA00242142_ERZ509074 | MGnify/ENA primary metagenome ERZ509074 (study PRJEB26280, sample SAMEA2338724) | human gut metagenome | biome: human gut; feature: human-associated habitat; material: faeces... | reverse complement strand
GTGAGGCGAACCGCTATTCCCGTCGCATTAATGACGCTCCGACCCAGGAACGCCAGTTCGTAAGTATCGCTCGGCAGCAGGAAATTAAGGCCGGTCTTTATTTGATGTTACTTCAAAAACGTGAAGAGAATGCCATCACTTTGGCAGCTACAGCAAATAATGCCAAGATTATTGATGAAGCGTTAGCTGACGACAATCCGGTTTCTCCTAAGAGGATGATGGTCTATCTTGCCGCCTTGGTATTAGGAGTAGGATTTCCGGTAGGTATTATTTATCTGATTGGATTGACCAAATTCAAGATTGAGGGCCGTGCTGATGTTGAAAAATTAACTTCTCTTCCTGTTATTGGCGATATCCCGTTGGCGGATGAAAAGTCCGGTTCTATAGCTGTATTTGAGAATTATAATAACCTGATGAGCGAGACATTCCGTAATGTACGTACCAATCTTCAGTTTATGCTTGAAAATGGCAAAAATGTGATTCTGGTGACTTCTACCATCAGTGGTGAAGGTAAGTCTTTCGTATCATCCAATTTGGCCATCAGTCTTTCTTTATTAGGTAAAAAAGTTGTGATAGTTGGTCTTGACATTCGTAAGCCTGGCTTGAATAAGGTTTTTAATATTTCCCAAAAGGAACATGGTATTACCCAGTTTCTGACCAATCCGACAAAGAATCTGATGGATTTGGTACAGCCTTCCGATATAAACGAGAATCTGTTTATTCTTCCGGGCGGATCAGTTCCTCCCAATCCAACGGAATTATTGGCCCGTGACGGCTTGGAAAAAGCCATCGAAACGTTGAAGGCTAATTTTGACTATGTGATTCTGGATACGGCCCCCGTGGGTATGGTAACTGATACCTTGCTGATAGGGCGTACTGCTGATTTGTCGGTATACGTATGCCGTGCCGATTATACCCGTAAGGCAGAGTTTACTTTGATCAATGAGCTTATGGAAAACAACAAACTGCCTAACCTCTGTATCGCCATTAACGGCTTGGATCTTCAGAAAAAGAAGTACGGCTATTATTATGGTTATGGTAAATACGGCAAGTATTATGGCTATGGCAAGCGTTACGGTTATGGCTATGGTTATGGAGAGAAGCATACAAGTCGGGAGGGTAAATAAACTGCTATTGATAAAACCAAATCAAACATAATATGCGTGATTTCAAAGAGATTCGGGTCGCAGTAGCCGGAACTGGCTATGTGGGACTGAGCATAGCGACACTGCTATCACAACATCATCATGTAACTGCCGTGGATGTAATCCCGGAAAAGGTGGAGAAACTGAACAACAAGGTTTCCCCTATCCAGGATGATTATATCGAGAAGTATCTGGCTGAAAAGCCGCTTGATCTTGTTGCCACTTTGGACGGGAGGTCAGCCTATGCTGATGCCGACTTTGTGGTAATAGCCGCTCCTACAAACTACGATCCTGTGAAGAATTACTTCGATACGAGTCGTGTGGAGGAAGTTATCGATCTTGTGCTTGAAGTGAATCCCGATGCTGTAATGGTCATCAAATCGACAATTCCGGTGGGCTATACCCGTAACCTTTATGTAAAATATGCCCAGAAAGGAGTCAAGAAGTTCAACCTGCTGTTTTCACCGGAGTTCCTTCGTGAAAGCAAGGCCCTCTATGACAACCTTTATCCGAGCCGTATCATTGTAGGTTATCCGAAGATCATTGACGGCCCGGAGTTTGATGAAGAAAACAAGGCGATCCGGTCTGTCACGAATGTCACTATGTTACAGGAAGCAGCTAGGACATTTGCTGCCCTTTTGCAGGAAGGGGCTGTCAAAGAAAACATCGACACGCTCTTTATGGGCATAAAAGAGGCGGAAGCAGTCAAGCTCTTCGCCAACACCTACCTGGCTCTCCGTGTCAGCTATTTCAATGAACTTGACACATACGCTGAAATGAAAGGATTGGATAGTAAAGCCATCATTGAGGGCGTAGGTCTTGATCCACGTATCGGGACACATTATAACAATCCCTCATTCGGTTATGGTGGTTACTGTCTGCCGAAAGATACCAAGCAACTCCTTGCCAATTATCAGGATGTTCCCCAGAATATGATGTCCGCAATCGTGGAATCAAACAAAACCCGTAAGGATTATATAGCTGATGCAGTGCTCCGCAAGGCAGGCTATTATACAGGAAATGGACAATGGGACGCATCCAAGGAACATACTTGCGTCATCGGTGTATACCGTTTGACCATGAAATCGAACTCTGACAATTTCCGCCAGTCTGCCATCCAAGGTATAATGAAACGTATCAAGGCGAAGGGTGCGGAAGTGATCATCTATGAACCCACGCTTGAGGACGGGACTACATTCTTCGGCAGCAGAGTCGTTAATGATCTTGCTGGATTCAAGGCGCAGAGCAAGGCTATCATAGCCAACCGTTTTGACAACAGTCTGGAAGATGTGGAAGCCAAGGTTTATACACGTGACATTTTTAGAAGGGACTGACCATGTTGCCATATAATGTAGAGCTGGACGGAAAGACTGTGCTTGTAACGGGTGCTGCCGGTTTTATTGGGAGTAACCTTGTCATGCGCCTTTTCCATGATTTCCGAAATATCAGGGTAATCGGTATTGATTCCATCACCGATTATTACGATGTCAATATCAAATATGAGCGTCTCAAGGAAATAGAGTCGTTAGACCGTGACTGGATTTTTGTCCGTGCCTCGATTGCCGATAAGGATGCGGTAGAAAGAATTTTCTCTGAAAACAAAATTTCCGTTGTCGTAAATCTTGCGGCCCAGGCAGGCGTCCGTTACAGTATCACCAATCCTGATGCCTATGTCCAAAGTAATCTTATCGGTTTCTATAATATCCTTGAAGCCTGCCGTCATTATGAGGTGGAGCACTTGGTTTATGCTTCTTCATCATCAGTCTATGGCAGTAACAAGAAAGTTCCGTATTCAACTGACGACAAGGTTGATAACCCGGTCAGCCTTTATGCAGCAACAAAGAAGAGTAACGAGTTGATGGCTCACGCATATTCAAAACTCTATAATATCCCATCAACAGGCTTGCGTTTCTTTACGGTTTATGGTCCTGCAGGTCGTCCGGATATGGCGTATTTCGGGTTTACCGACAAGCTTGTAAAAGGCGAAACTATCAAGATTTTCAATTATGGTAATTGTAAACGTGATTTTACTTATGTGGATGATATTGTGGAGGGAGTAGTTCGCATCATACAGCACGCTCCTGAGAAGCGGAACGGTGAAGATGGACTTCCAATTCCTCCATACAAGGTTTATAACATTGGTAATAATTCACCTGAAAACCTTCTTGACTTTGTGACTATCCTGCAGGAGGAACTCATTTGTGCAAATATACTCCCACAGGATTATGATTTCGAAGCGCACAAGGAACTCGTACCTATGCAGCCTGGGGATGTACCAATTACCTATGCAGATACCACCCCATTGGAGCAAGATTTTGGCTTTAAACCATCTACTAGCCTTCGTGACGGCTTGAGGGCGTTTGCTCAGTGGTATGCGAAATACTACGGAACATCTGAAAAATAAATGCCTCTAAGCAATTGGCGTGATGCTGCGGATCGAATCCGTTGCCTGCTACAAAACAATATAAACATGAAAGAATTATTGCGTAAGATCAGCAACTGGTACTTCTCGCGCAAGGCACTGCCCTACTGGTGCATCCTTGTCATGGATTGTATGGCAGTCTATGTATCAGGACTCTTTGTGTATTACCTCCAGCATGGAGGTTTGGAGTTGGCACAATACTTCTGGCAAGTCACCTTTGGTCTCGGCTTGTGTCTCATAGTGTATATCATCTCCTTCTTTGCTTTCCACACTTACAACGGTGTGATGCGCTACTCTAGCTTCGTTGACCTCCATCGCGTAGCCTACAGTACTGCTCTTGCAAGCGTTGGCACCTGTCTGCTTCATCAGGTACAGGTGTATGCAAAACTCGCACCTTATCTGCTTATCCCACGCTTCGATAGTGTCATCATGCTTTTCATTGTGGCCACTATGCTCATGTGGTGTTTGCGAGTGCTTGTCAAAAGTCTGCACGATACCTACCGTGGTGATGCCAACATCCAGAAGGTGTTCATCTACGGATGTATGCAAGGAGGAATAGCTCTCGCCAAGAGTCTCAAGAACGAGAACCTTCAGCGCTACCGCCTTTGTGGATTTATCTCCACTGACCGCTCTCTCAATGGTACATGGCTCTTGGGCGAACAGGTGCACTTTGATGAAGATAAGGTCGTTGCCACCATGAAGCGCTATCAGGTGGCAGTCCTCCTTGTATCTCCACTCCAGACCAACCATTTCATTACACGTACCACCCTCATCGATGCCCTCGTTGCTGCCAACATTAAGATCATGATGATGCCACGAGGAGTAGAAGAGTGGGACGGCAAGAGTGAATTGACTCATCAACAGCTTCACGAGGTTGAAATTGAAGACCTTCTTCCTCGCGAGAAGATTGAGGTGGATATGGATGCCATAGGCGAGATGCTTCATGACAAACGTATTCTCATCACGGGTGCAGCTGGCTCCATCGGAAGCGAGATGGCGCGTCAGGTGGCTAAGTTCCAACCTGCCGACCTTATCCTTGTCGATCAGGCTGAGACTCCAATGCACGACGTTCGCCTCTATATGGCTCGCAATCATAGCGACCTTCACGTAGCGACCATCGTCACCAGCATTTGCAAACCTGACCGTATGGAGAAGATTTTCTCTGAGTACCGTCCTGAATATGTCTTCCATGCCGCAGCCTATAAGCACGTGCCTATGATGGAGGACAATCCTACTGAGGCAGTACAGAACAATATCCACGGTACACGTGTCATTGCTGACCTTGCATTAAAGTATGGCACCAAGAAGTTCGTGATGATCTCCACCGATAAGGCCGTTAACCCGACCAACGTGATGGGTTGTTCAAAGCGTATCTGTGAAATCTACTGCCAGAGTCTCAATAAGGCTATTGCTGAAGGTTCCTTGAAATTTGAAACAGCCAACGGCAAGAAACCAGAGACTCAATTTGTGACTACTCGTTTCGGTAATGTCCTTGGCTCCAACGGTTCTGTTATCCCTATATTCAAGGAACAGATTCGCAAAGGTGGTCCTGTTACCGTCACTCACAAAGACATCATCCGTTTCTTCATGCTCATCCCTGAGGCATGTCGTCTGGTGCTCGAAGCTGGTACTATGGGTAAAGGGGGAGAGATTTTCGTCTTCGACATGGGTGAGCCTGTACGTATTGCCGACCTTGCTCAACGAATGATCGACCTCTCGGGTGCTAAGGATGTGAAGATTGAGTTTACTGGTCTTCGTGATGGTGAGAAACTCTACGAGGAAGTGCTCTCTGATAAGGAAGGTACAAAGCCAACGGTTCATCCTAAGATTATGGTGGCTTCTGTTCGTGAATATCCTTATGAACTCGCACTCCAGAACGAGAAAGAACTTTATGAACTCTCTTTTACTGCCGATGATATGACCATCGTGAAGAAAATGAAGGAAATTGTGTTGGAGTTTAAGAGCAAACATAGTAAATACGAAATACTTGATAAGTAGTAAATGGAGCTACAAGAGTTTATAGCAAGATACGAAGTTGCAGCCTCTTTGATTAGCAAGCCTACTGCAATTGAGGATCTGTCCAGCATATTTGGTAAGAAGTGCTCTTATCCGAGACAGACTGCTGACCTCGTGTAAAGTTGTATCAAAGGATTGTTAGAGACAAATACGGAAACCGATAATAAGAAGAATCGTATTTCGTCATAGTCTCCAATCTTTGGGTGTTGCAATTATGTAGGGAGTAGCCAACTAAGTACATTATTGATGCTTTCGAAACTCTTCAAAGTTTCCTTGATACTGGATTTTATAACGAATGGCATAATTGTAGAGAAATAAGATAACAATAAAACCCAAATACGATGTTTATTGGTAAGATTAATCCGCTCCCATTTTGGGAACGCTTCAAAGCATTCATCAAGTCGTACCCTGGCATGGCAGGAATTCTAGGGATTGCTTGCTTCGTATGGACATTGCTATATAAGATGCTATTTGTGAACATAGAGGCTTCATACCAGTGGTTGGTTCCACTGGGAGATGTTTTCTATGCAGTAGCTCTCTCTGTGATAGCCTCTGTTATTTTTTACTATTTCACAAGCTTTATCCCAAACTACAGAAGCAAGAAAACGATAGATAAGCTCTTGTTGAAATGGCTACAGCAACTTGATTGGTATGGTAAGCAAATGGTGGGAGACATTTCACAACTAAATTATGCCGAAGCCAGCAAGTTGAGCCAAGAAGAGCTTAGGAGCTATTGTAATAAGAAGCTTTCAGCTAAACCTCAGTTGGGTTCGCTATACTTTCTTGGGCCTTACTTTGGCAATTGGTTTGAATACTTTGATTACTGCTTCCAGATGGAGGATACATATATCGAGAAATGCCTTCAATATCAGGACAAATTGCCAGTCCAGATATTGGAAATTTTGAGGATATGGAGATACATGATAATCTACGATAAGCATTGAGTGATTGCAAGTTTCAGCTTGCTACAAATCAGGTAAACAATCTGATGGGAAGTCTGCAGGTAAATTATGATACGATGGAGAATCTATCTCATCTTATTTGGAACCATTGTAACAGTATGAGGTAGCTCGTTACATTATATCAGAAGAGTTCGGTTTATTGATTGACAGATAATTTGGTACTTTTAAATTAAATGATGAGTATTTCTCCTTGCGACAAATGAACAAACATTTATATTGGATTGATTTTGCAAAAGTCATAGGTTTATATCTTATGGTATTAGGGCATGGTAATATGGTTAGTGATGATTTGCGTTGTTATATTTATTCTTTCCATATGCCGTTGTTTTTTGTCATATCAGGACTCTTTGCAAAAGATTATATAGAGAGGATACCTGTCATAAAAGGTAGTTTTAAGACTTTGATGATACCATACATTTGTCTGAATGCGGTATGCTTGATTTTTTTTTCATTACTTGAATTGTACAAAGGGACTTTCAGTATCGGACTGTTGAAGTCTCAGATGTTTGCAATAGCTCTTGGTGTAGGTTATGCGACAGAATCTCTTACACCTTGTATGTACGCCAATGTGGTTTTTCTATGCTCTATTCATTATTAAGATAGTATATGCAGTAGTGCCTAAGACAAAAATATCTAAAACACTTCAATTCGTGTTGTGTTTCGTAGCAGTAAGGTTGCTGACTTATTATAATATTGATACTTATATACCGTTAGACTCAGCAATAATGGCATATCCGTTCTTTTTAATAGGGACGGAAAGCAAACAACTTTTGAATAGCTCATGTTGCAGAAATTACAAGAAAGTCTCGCTTACTGTCATTGTTCTTGTATTATCCTATTTCATTTCTCAGTTTAATGGTAGGTGCGATATTGATACGATGCGTTATGGTTCTTATTATAGCTTATTTATATTTACCGGTATCGCTACCACGATTTCTATATTGACTATATGCAAGATGATAATTGAATATGTTTCATATATTAAGTCTCAACTAACAGTACTCTGCATCGGAGCCCCTTTGATTGTTGGATTGAATCTGCTTATTATAAATGTCGTAAAACCAATTTTCTCCTTTCTGGTGGGAGAATGGAATAGTATATATGGTATGATACTGGGGATAATTATTATGTGCCTCTTTTATCCTCTCATAATTTTCACAAAGAGATACATGCCAATAGTATTAGGAAATCGAAAAGAAAGGGAAAGAAATGAAGACTGAATCAATAGGTAAAAGATTGGCAAAGAACACTGCATATATGTATGTTCGAATGGTAATCTTAACTGTCATTACTTTATACACTTCAAGGATTGTATTGCAGCAACTGGGAGTTGATGACTTTGGAATATATGGTGTAATAGGTAGCGTTGTTGCTATGTTTTCCTCTTTACGAGGTTTGTTTGCAACATCCACTCAGCGCTTTGTTAACTACTCAATGGGAGAGGGTAAATTTGACAAGGTATGCACTATTTTCAACATGTCAATTTTGATTCATGTAATAATTAGTATCGCACTTTTTGTATTAGGAGAAGGTCTTGGAATCTGGTTCATTGAGTGCAAGATGTCTATTGATCCATCACGAGTATTTGCAACTCATTGGGTTTTACAGTTTTCTTTACTATCTGTTGTAATTAGTATGATTACAACCCCCTTTGATGCATTAGTATTGGCGCATGAAAAGATGAATTTTTATGCATACATTGCAGTATTAGAAGCTGTTCTTAGACTTGCAATAGTTTTCGCATTAGCATATTCTCCTATTGATAAACTTATTCTGTATGCCATACTGCAATTTATAATCACAATAATAGTATTCTTGGTGAATCTTTGGTATTGCAGATCTCGCTTTTCGGAATGTAGATTCAAACGAGTATGGGATAAGAAAATATTTATTGACATGAGTGCTTTTGCTGGATGGAATTTTTTGGGAAATACAGCATTTGCGATTACTCAGAACGGTCTAAATATGTTGATAAACACATTCTCTGGAGTTGTTGCAAATGCTGCAAGAACAATTGCTTATCAGGCAAATGCAGCTTTGGGTAAGGCTTTGGATTCAGTTACAACAGTTATAAATCCATACTGCACAAAAACATACGCATCAGGACAGATTGAGAGGACTTTAGATGTGATATATTTTGCATCCAAAATATATATTATTCTTCAGATCTTTATAGCATTGCCTTTATGTGTATTTAGTAAAGAGATATTGTTATTGTGGTTAGGTCAAGTTCCTGATTATACGATAGGATTTATGAAAATAATAATGCTGCATTCTGTTATTCGTTCAATACACTATCCACTAAATAACTTATTTAAGACGGTTGGCAATTTGAAACGATATCAACTTGCAGAAATATCAATTCTCTCACTCCCTTTATTGGCGTCTTATATCTTACTTAGACAGGGTTGTGAACCTTATGTTGTGTTCTGGACATTGATAATATTTGAAGTGATAAATTATGTGGCAATTATTGCAATAGCAAAAGAGGATGCTCATTTACCAATTAGAACATATCTAAAGAGAACAATTATTCCTTGCGCCATTTCAGTTATTATTACGCTTGGTGGTTATTCCTTATGTATGGCATACAGCGGATTATATTATCGTCTCTTTTTCTTAATAATTTCTATGGCAGTAGTTTTGGCAATAATGTTTTGTATAGGGTTAAATGCTTATGAAAGAAAACTAATAATCAATTTGTTAAAAACTGATAATCGAAATATTAGATAAATTGTCAAAGTTGACTAGATATTAGAAGGTATTCCCTGATATCTATTTTCCAAAATGTTGGCTTCTGTGATAATAGGTAACAACGTATGGGTAGGAGCTAATGCCACAATTCTTCTAGGAGTAAAGGTTGAAATTTTAAGTATTATCGCAGCAGGTTCTGTTGCTACCAAAAAGATGCCTTCTGGTGTATTGGTAGCAGGTAATCCGGTAGTTATAAAAAAGAAGCTCAGGTAGTATTTACTATCTGGTTTCGATAAGTAAGATAGAAAATGAAGAAAGTAATTGTCTTTGGCAATGACCATACCAATAGCGTTGGAGTAATCCAGTCGTTAGGTAAAGCCGGCTATAGATCTATAGGTCTTGTATATGGCTTCAAGAATGATTGTGTAAAGAGTAGTAAATATGTAGAGCGTGTTATATCTGCAAAGGATGCACAGGCATGTATTGATAAGCTTGTAGAAGCTAATTTCAATACTCAAGAGAGAATGCCAATTATTGCTACTTGCGATATGGCTGCTCTCACTCTCGAAAGAAACAAGGAAAGACTTAAGGATCGTTTCTTATTTGAACATGCAATAAATTATACCCTTGATTATCTTGCGAAGAAAGAGAATCAAGTACGTATGGCTATCGATGCAGGTTTCAATGTACCTAAGTCTTGGAATCTGAACGATACAAAGCAAATTCCAGATGATGTAACTTATCCTTGTCTTATTAAGCCATTGGTAAGTTGCGAAGGCGCTAAGAGTGATATTCGAGTGTGCTGCTCGCGAGAGGAACTTGAAAAGAATCTTAACTCTCTTGACTATACAAAGAAGGTGCTACTTCAGCAATATATTAAGCGTGATTACGAAATCAGCATCTTAGGCTGTGGGCTGTCATCAGGAATTTGTTTAATTCCTGCTATAGAAAACAAACTTACTCTCTATCCAAAACATGTGGGCTTGGAGTGTTTGGCCAACATGCAGTCATTGGAAGATGGACCGATTAAAAAAAGTATTGAGAATTTAGTATCTGCAGCTGGTTATGTTGGCTTATTCTCTGTAGAGATGATGCATTGTAAAGATGATGACAAATTTTATTTTACAGAGATAAACCTGCGAAATGATGGTGC
>ENA-ORPH01003909-ORPH01003909.1-human-gut-metagenome-genome-assembly--contig:-NODE-3909-length-10411-cov-13.716493_pt1 | contig 10411 bp, 2 predicted proteins | sample MGYA00242142_ERZ509074 | MGnify/ENA primary metagenome ERZ509074 (study PRJEB26280, sample SAMEA2338724) | human gut metagenome | biome: human gut; feature: human-associated habitat; material: faeces... | reverse complement strand
CGTCGTGCCGATGAAAAGTCCGATGGCGATCCAGCCGTCACCTCCGACACCGGTTAAGTAAATAGCTCCCGGCAGTCCCATCAGCAGCCATCCGCTCATATCCGACGCCTGCGCGGACAGTGCAGCGACGAAGCCGTTTAGCTTTCTACCTCCTAAAAAGTAATCTTCGGAATTGTTGTTTCCCTTTGCGTAGAACGCTCCGATAGCGATCATCATGAGTAAATACAGCACGAATGCCACAATTACCCAGCCTAACGTATTTCCTGTCATAATAGCCTCCTCAAATTTTTCTTCTTGTACATTTTCTTAATTGTATACAGTGATACGATTTATTATATACAAGAAATGGCTTATCGTCAACAGATTAGTTTGCTATCGCTGTAATGTGTGAAAGTCTGATTTGAATGTTATTTTGTCATGTTGACAGGCTGAGAATAGTTTGCTATTCTCTATCTATAAGTAAATTTTCTATTTCAAATCTTATTTAATTTCAGTATTTTGGTGAATCACCATAGTTTTCATTATTAAAAATGAATGGCATTAAAATGTCTAAAATATGAAAGGGGAATTGATGAAAACATATATAGCATATTTTGATGAAACAGGGGATGACGGAGTAACAATAAATTCATCAGACCATTTTATTTTAACAAGTTTGTATATGCCTGCAGAGAGCTGGCAGCAAAATTTTGAAAAAATGCGTATTCTGAGAAGAGAATTGAAAGATAAATATGGCTTTCATGTATCAGAAGAGATGCATACAAAACATTTTTTGACGGATAAAAATCCATATCGTGAGTATCATTGGTCAAAAGAAACAAAACAAGATATAATAAAAGCATTTACGTTAACAATTGCAAAGATGGATTTAAAGATTGTAAATGTGATTATTGATAAGAAAAAATTTAAAGATAATAACTATCACGTTCTTGAAAATGCATTGAAATATAATATACAACGTATCGAGAATGACAGCGATGGGCAATGGAATTATTTAGTGATTACGGATGCGGGCAGAATAGCACCTATGAGAAAGACAGCCAGAGCTATACGTGCATTTAATCCGATCCAATCCAAATATTTGCCTGGGTTTGTCAATCATCCGATCAGCAATATGATCGAGGATATTATGGAAAAAAATTCATCAGAATCCTATTTTATTCAAATATGTGATTTCGTTTCTTTTTTTGTACATTTATATTTCAAAATCGAAATTCGGAAAGAAGAGTTACCAAAACGAGTGGGAACTGTAATTGACAAACTCTTTGTAAAACGGGTTATGGTGACGTTAAAGGAAGCGGAAAAATTAAATTTGAAAGCAAATGAGACAAATATGTATGGATTAGTAATATATCCAAAATAAAACACCACCTACATCGCATTCGCGAGTTCAGTGGTTCATTTATATTATAATAAAAGGTAAGTATAGTGTCAATAATAAATGAAAAATAAGATTGCAAGACAAAAAGCCTCGCTACAGGTATCATCTCTGTAGCGAGGCTTCTATATTATTTACGTTATTCTTAGTTCTTCTTCCTTCTTACCAGCATGGCTGCCAGTCCTACGGCGGATACTACAAATAGAGCGATCCAGATGCCGGAAGCATCTCCGGTTGCCGGAACCTTGTCCAGTTCCTGGGCAGTAGCAGCAGCGGTGGGAGCTGCGGCAGCTGAGTTGTCCGTACTGTCATTATTATCGTTATTGCCGGTGTTATTGCTGCCGGTACTATTGCTGCCGGAGGTGTTCCTTGCTACCGTAAAGCTGGTGCCTGCGGCGCCGTCTGTCCATACGATCTCAAAGGTGTGACTGCCCTCGGACAGAGTCTTCAGGTAATCTGCATGTAATTCGATGATCGTGGAGCCCTCACTCACGGTATAGTTCTTGGAATCAATGTTATTCCCATCTACCTTTACATTCTGGAACCTGGAATATTCACCGTTTCCTCTGATTCTGAGACTTTCTCCGTCCGTACTCTGGTTCCAGGAGCCGTTCGCGCCTTCAATGATCTGATACAGTACCGTCAATACTACGGTATCGGTAGTAGCAGAACCGGCCGCATTGCTGATGACGCACCGGTACTTAAATCCGTTGCAGTCTCTATCCGTTACTCCTGTGGTGTAGGTCGCACCGGTAGCTCCGGTGATGTTCACAAATCCATTACCGTCGTTTCTGTCGATCTGCCACTGATAGGTTACGTCCGTACCGGTTGCAGTAACTTCAAACGTTGCTGTGTCTCCTACTGTCACAGATACACTCTTGGGCTGTGCAGTGACTGCCGGAGCGTCCACATGGTAAAGTTCGATTTCACCGGTCAGAATCTCATAATTGGTATCCGCAGGGATGAAGCGCCACTTGTAAGTCTTGTTCATCTCGACTGCCGTGTCATTGGGAAGTACACCTGCATCATCTATCCACTCCAGTGTACCGTCTGCCGGATGAATGGTGCTGCCTGCCAACGTCAGTCCTGCGTCTGCCAGGGTCATACCGCCTGTGGTAATCTTATTGTACTTCGGTTCACCGCTTGTAGCAGCCCGGGTAATCATAATGACAAAAGGTGCACTGGTGATCTCACTGTAATCGATATCACCTGCCTTGGTTGCTGTGATAACAACGCTTCCGACCTTAACCGGAGTCAGAACGCCATTCTGATTAATCGTTGCATTGCCTGTGCTGCCTGCATCCACTCTGTAAGTAATCTCACCTGTGCCGGAACCGCCGACCGTGCTCAGTAGCAGCTTCTGTCCATAGGCCACAGTGTTGTCACCGGTGATGCGCAGTGTCTCCTGAGGTTCTTTCGCCGTCAGGGTCAGTACTAAATCCTTGGTAAATTTTTCATAATTTGGATTGGAAATCGTTACCGTCCAACAGATGGTGTCATTTTCCGCACCATCTGTCAGCGTGTAGGCGATCTTTCCGGCTGGATCAATCGTAACCGCTTCCACCTTTGCAGTTCCCGAAGTTTGTGCCTCGGAAATGCTGTATGTCCATGTCTCCCCGGCAGGAAGTCCTGTGTAATCGGGTGTGAAGGTCTTCTGTTTCCGGTCGGAGAATTTCTGCTTTAAGTTCTCCTCCGCCAGTGCACCGCCCTTAGCCTGCGTAATCGCTACCTTTGCGGTGGTCATGTTGGAAACAAGCTTATAGTTGTCTGCCGCTTTTCCCTGCAGGGTCACCGTAACGGTAACTTTTTTGTCTGTGCCGACATTCGCATTAACCATCTTGCCGGTCGCGGCATAATCGGAACTTATCAGCGTTGTAACAGGTGTGTTTGTGCTGTCTTTGAAGGTCACTCCTAAAATGGTCACGGAGGTATTATTCCGCTCGTAGCTGCGGTCTTTCGTGAGCGCGATTGCAATGCTGATAGGCTTTGCAGTAATAGTTGCCCTGGTCTTATATATTCCGCCGGTCAGTTCATAGTGAGCGTTAAAATCACCAAGAAGTTTTACCGTTACCTCTGCATCCTGTTCCCCGGCGTTTTCACTTTGGAAAGCACCGGTTACCATGTAGTCCGTACCCGCTACCCGACCGTCTATTCTCACGTCTGCCTCGTTGGCAAAAACTACCCCTGTGACGTCAGCATTCACGTTTCCATCGTAATCCTTGTTAGCAACGGTAGCCTGTACAATATGGACACGTGCCTTATTCACCGTCAATTTATAGCTTGCCGTGCCTACCTTGTAGTTCGTTGTCTCGGCGGCTGTCGCGGTAATGGTGGTCTCGCCCACTCCGACAACGGTAACCTCACCTTTTTCATTCACAGTTACGACGGAATTGTCGCTGCTTTGGTAATTCACCGCGCCGTCACCCTTATTGGTGAGCTCATTGTTAGCAGGATTCGTTCCATAGGAGGTCGTCACAGCAGGCTTCTCGAAGTTCAGCTTCGGATCCGCCTTCTCAATGGCAAATTTCTTAACAACATCTGCAAATCCATAATTTCCCTTTGCTTTAACGGTTACGGAACCGGCATTCGTACCGGCGTTTACGTTATCACCGTAAATAATGGTGTAGTCCGTACCCTTCGTCAGCGGTCTGCCATCGATGGTTACGGTAACATCCGGCGTAATCCGTTCGCCGGTATAAGTATAAGTTGTGTTACCGCTCAGTTCCACAGTCGGTTCGGTAATAATGGGAGTAATCGTAAACGCCCAGTTTTCATCCGTCAGGTCACTTGCTGCGTTAAAATTCGTGCCGTCCGTCACACTAATTTTAACCTTGTATTCACCCGCATTCATGGGCTGCACTTCCGTCTCGCCCTGATAGTATTTCACCATAACATCGCCCATGCCGGTGATGTTCGTCGCAGTCTTGATGTCTGCAGTCTTTGCCGTGCCGTCATATGTCAAGCTGCCCGGTGCGGTAAAGACAAAATTTTTCGCTGCGGGATCTGCCTTTTGAATCTCATAAGTCACACTGGCTGTCACACCACCCACTGTGATGCTTGCGGTATAAGCACCGACATTGGTGGGATAGGAACCGTCAGGGAGTGTAGCACCCTGTCCGTTTCCAACCGTGTAGCTGATTGTGGGATCCTTCTCACCGGTGAGCAGTTTGTTCTCAAGTATTGCCGTTTTGTTGCTGCCATCGTAGATCAGAGTATTCTCCTCAGGTGCCTTGATGGTCACGCTGCCGCCGTCAATGTTGGGACAGTTCGTTGTATTAACGCAGGTGGCGGTAATCGACTTGCCGTCTGCGCCCGGCTTGTATTTCCAACTGTGCTGGTGGGTGCTAAGGTACAGATTACCCTGCTCATCCTTTATAACCATATAGCCCCTATCTGTATTGTCCGGCTTGAAAATCTTAGTATAGTCCACCAAGCCGGTTGCTCCGGTAGCAATCTGAACCGGAGCCTTTGGCCTGGGGCTATTGGTAGTAGCCACACCAATACTTGCAGCATTCGTCAGACTTGGATCAATGTGGATAATTGATTTTGAGTTTTCATCCTTTTCGTACAGGAAAACATCCTTTTTGGTGTTGCCTATAATCCTTGCCGTCCCACCGACCGTCATTGTAATCTCCGCAGGAATATCTGCTCCTACTCTATTGCCGGTGATAGCGCCACCATACATATTGAACACACCGGCACTGGCGTCCTGACACACACCAGCATCAGTTCCGGTGATGGTGCCGCCATACATGGTGAATTTAGGAATGCCATTGTAAGCCTTGAACTGCACACCATAAGACTTCTGATCTTTTGAGGTGATAGTACCGTCCTCGTGGTCACATAGTGTCAGATTGCCCCTCGCGAGAACAGCAATCGTCGAAGCATAATTCTGTGCTAAATTGGTGATGCACTTTCCGTTCAGACAGAGATTTACGTCACCGGAGATTTTAATCGTACCGGTAAACGTAATATTGTCCAGTAAGTAGTAGTTTCCAGTAGGAAGCACATATTCCATCCCTTTTGTGCCATTACTACTGCTTACTATCGTTCCACCACACATCATCTTCTGTGTATCTGCATTATAGGTCAGTGGAGTCCACAGAACATCGTCATGTTTAGTCTCGTGGCTGCAACTTGCGCCACAGATTGCATGCTTATGCAGCGCACCGTTTACCACATACAGACTGTTGTCGATGTTCTGCACACTGTATGTGTTGCTGCTATTATTGTCGATGGTGAACCCGCCCGCAATTTTATCCGTCAGGGTAACACCCGTGGCTGCCTCGACAAACTTCACAAAATTTCCCTCCGCAGGCAGCTTTTCAAGCGTCACACCAATACGGATATTATGCAGCACGTTTTGACCAATGGAGATATTCGTGCCGCCGGGCAGATAGACATTGCTATCGTTGCCTTTTGCATCCTTGTTGCCGGTGATGTTCACGTCCCCGGTATGGTCCGCTGTCCCGTCGACACTCATGTTCGCAGTACTTGACTCTACATACACACCGCCACCGTTAGCAGTTGCCGTGTTACCGATAACACTGCCGCCAAAGGTTCGGAACGATGTCTTATCTTTCACGGCAACACCGCCTCCGTTGGTTGCCGTGTTGCCAGTAATCGTTCCACCGTACATGTAAAAATAGCCAGAGATCCTAGAATTCTGTGTATCAGGATTATGAAAACTAGCTGTACGTATCGCAACACCACCGCCCTCATTTGCGCTGTTGTTTGTGATGCTGCCACCAGACAGATAGCCGAAGCCGCCGTTTAAGTACACACCGCCGCCGCAGTCATTGGTGCTGTTGCCGGTGATGCTGCCGCCCCACAAGTGGAAGCTACTGCGGGGGTGTACATACACGCCTCGCCCGGTCTTGTCCTCAGCATGAGTGATTTTTCCGTTGCCGGTGCAGTCGCAAACGTGTAAATCACCGGCAGTTGAGCTATCTTCGGAGCCTACTGTGATGGCATCAAAATTGCCGTTAGCTGTGATGCTGTGACCATTCAAACAAAGCGAGATGAAGCCTGTCGGATTCCAGCTCGTATCATTCAGTTTAATATTATCTGTTAGATAGTAATACTGCATGTCCGTTCCACCCTTGATGGCACGCAACTCCGCTTCCGTGTTGATTGCAGTCCACAGCACATTTTCGTGATAAGTAAGGGTGCAGTTCGCCGTGCCACAGAGACGATGCACATGTAATTCGCCGTTTGAAAAGTTGACAGCGTTGTCTAGCGCATACCTCTTATAGCCGATATCGCTGTTGAAAGCATTCAGGTCATTCGCGGTCAGTGTGTAATCATTGCTTGCACCCTTGGCGATGGCAACATACTTGTCCGTATCGAGAACCTGTCCCATGGTCACGCCAATCTTGGCGGAGCTGTCCAGCCCATTCGAGCCGATGAGAATGGTCTTGCCGCTGGGCAAATAGACATTGTTATCGTTTCTATTACCCGCGTTGTCGGTGATTTGTGCCGTACTGGACACAGTAAACTTGCCGTAATAGGGCTCAGAAATATATACACCACCGCCGTTTTTGCTAGCGACGTTGTTTGAAATCCTACCACCGGACATGGTAAACCTCATATTTCCATATGCACTCTTCAGCCATATACCACCACCGTTACCAGTAACGGCTGTGTTTCTAACGATATTACCACCAGATATATTGAATTTTACTGACTTACTAATTGTAGATTCATAGTATATACCACCACCGCTAGACGGTGCATGGTTGCTGTCAATACTACCACCGGATATAACGAAGTTGGTGCTATCTTTTGCATACACACCGCCGCCGTTACCGTTTATGGTTACTTTGTTATCAGAGATACTGCCCTTATACATGTAAAAATTACCACCATCTACGTATACACCGGCACCACTACCTTTGGCAATCTGGTTTTTGGTAATTTCGCCGTTATACAGTATCAAGGTACCCAAGGACATTATACCTCGTCCTATATTATCCTGTGCATGGGTAATCTTGCCGACCTCATTCTGACAGTCAGTGATAGTCAGTGTCGTTCCTTTCGCAACCCTAATGGTCTCCTCTCCTGCTGCACCGGTGATTGTTTTTCCATTTAAGCAAAGGTTTACACTAATATTGCAGTTCCATGTTTCATCCAGTGTAACATTGTCTGTCAGATAATAATTGCCACTACTCTTGATGTCACTCAGCCTGGAAACACCTATCCATGTCTGATTGCTATGCTTCCCACTGTCACCACAGGTCTCTCCACAAACGGGATGCCGATGCGGTACGGTCGCCGACAGTTTCACCTCACCGTTCACAAGAACCGGATAGAGGTTCTCTTTATCACTGCTAATATGATCCACATATTCTTCGGTCAGGGAACCAACAGCCCCAGACTCCACAGCTGCAGCGGCAACCGTTACGAGGTTGCTCCCAGTGGGCGTATCCTGGGTGGATACGCCGATTTTGCCGGTGAATGTGGATAATTTACTAATCCGAATTGCATTGCCGGTAGCCAGATAGACATTGTTCTGAACATCTTGACACAAGTTGTCACAGACCCGAGGAGCACCGCCGGCAATTTTAAAAGTACTATTTTCTACATAGACGCCGCCACCATTCTCGGTTGCCGTGTTATTGCTAATCTGCGCATTGCCGCTCATGGTAACCTGACCGTTTTTACGTACATACACAGCACCTCCTTGGGTGGCTGTATTGCCGCTGATTTTCGCATTATCGGACATATATAAGCAGTTACTGACTTCTCCGTCAGTGCTGGCAAATATATACACTCCGCCACCTGATGTCGTCCATTTGGTGGGAGCAATGTTGTTACTAATCTGTGCATTGCCGGACATGTTCATGACGCTTTTGTCCGACAACAGTACACCGCCAGCAGAAGCAGAGACCATGTTGTCGCTGATTACACCACCATACATGTTAAATGTGCTACCGAGCGCAGCGACGCCACCACCCCAACTTGCAGCATTGCCTCTGATTGCACCGCCATACATATTAAATGTGCTATCATGCACATACACACCGGCTCCATTATAACTGCCTTGGAGCTTATTACCACAAATAGTTCCACCGTACATGGTAAAAGTGGCGTTCTTATCCACTTTCACACCTAAATCCGACGTTCTCACGCTGTGAGTGATAACTCCACCGGTAACGGAGATGCGGTTCTCCGTATTTTCCTCGCACGGCACCCATCGAGTTAAATTATTTTCCACGCTTTTGATGAAATAGTGCGTACTCGCACTACTATTGCAGTCACAGAGAGTAAATTGTCTATTCGCTCCCTTGATCTCAATGACACCAAAATCCCCGTTTGCCGCAATGCTGTGACCATTCAGACAAAGCACCACGTTATTGTTCGGTTCCCATGTTCCCGTTGTCACGATATCCTGTGTCAGGTAGTAATATCCTTCCGTTGCAGCTTTCAGTTCTGTTTCGCTGCCTATGGGCTGCCACTCTGTCACAATGCTATGGTTATTCTCATCTGTGCATGTCGCGCCGCAGATGGGATGGTCAACATGCTGACCTTCCGCCACCGTCATCGGAACCGTCATCGGTGTATTCAACACTTCAGAAATGGCATGAAGCCGTGTCATATCCAGCTCTTCACGCTGTTCCTCGGTCAGTTCCGCCATAGCCTCGTCGATAGCTTCCAGCTGTGCACTGACACTTTCTGCATTTTCCACCGTCACTGTCTCCGGCAGAGCGTCGATGAGTGCCTGTACCTTCTGCACTGCTGCCTTCTTCTCATCATCTGCCCCGGTGTCCTGCGTGCCGGCATCACTATCGCTGACACTTTTATCGGGGGCTTCGCCCGCAGTGGAATCTTCCGTGCCGGGAGTTTCCACAGTGGTGCTCTTATCGGACGAAGTCTCTGCCTCCGGTGCCGCCGCTGCTTCTGCTTCCTCCTGCTCTTCCGCAGAGTCTGCTTCCTGTTCTGTCACCGCATCAGCCTCCTGTGCGATTGCTGTCATGGGTAGTGTGGAGAAGCAGAGAATAAATGCCAGTAACATGCTCAATACTCGTTTTTTCATAGCGTTTTACCTCTTTCCGATGGGCATAGTGATACCCATTATCTTAAAGATAACGTACCACACCTTCTCTCAGTAAAACCGGTTTCTGCATGAATCGACCCAAATATGACATGAATCGACCGAAGAGGACTTTAAATGGCTCAATGCGGCTCAATGCGGTTCAATAGCAAGTATTCCTTGAAAAAGTCTTTCCGGTATTATATTCTATTATTATGTCCTATAAAAGTTAGTTACAAAGTATACACACAGAAAGGTTTCTATATGTGGATTGCAGATCATTGGAAAGATTATGAAGTGCTGGATACGTCCAGCGGAGAAAAGTTAGAGCGTTGGGGAGATTATATTCTGGTGCGTCCGGATCCCCAGGTCATCTGGAAGACGCCCCACGATCATAAGGGATGGAAACAGAAAAACGGTCATTACCACAGAAGTGCCAAGGGCGGCGGAGAATGGGAATTCTTCCATCTGCCGGATGAATGGGCGATCCATTACACCCTGCCTTTTCAGAAGGAAGCCTCCGGTAAGGCTGATCCTCTGACCTTCCATCTGAAGCCCTTCAGCTTCAAGCATACCGGCCTGTTCCCGGAGCAGGCTGTGAACTGGGACTGGTTCTCCGGTCTGATCCATGAGGCAGGCCGCCCCGTGAAGGTGCTGAACCTCTTCGCTTACACCGGCGGTGCCACTGTATCCGCCGCAGCTGCGGGAGCTGCTGTGACCCATGTGGATGCGTCCAAGGGTATGGTCGGCTGGGCAAAGGAGAATGCTGCTGCCAGCGGGCTTGCCGATGCTCCCATCCGCTGGCTGGTGGACGACTGCATGAAGTTCGTAGAGCGTGAGATCCGCCGGGGCAACAAATACGACGGCATCATCATGGATCCTCCTTCCTACGGCAGAGGACCCAAGGGCGAGATCTGGAAAATAGAAGATAATATCTGGGATTTCGTAGGACTGACCGCACAGCTTTTATCCGATGATGCGCTGTTCTTCCTGATCAATTC
>ENA-ORPH01003904-ORPH01003904.1-human-gut-metagenome-genome-assembly--contig:-NODE-3904-length-10428-cov-3.911887_pt1 | contig 10428 bp, 6 predicted proteins | sample MGYA00242142_ERZ509074 | MGnify/ENA primary metagenome ERZ509074 (study PRJEB26280, sample SAMEA2338724) | human gut metagenome | biome: human gut; feature: human-associated habitat; material: faeces... | reverse complement strand
CAATCAACCGCTCATTACTGTGGGTATGTTGGAGCGGATAAACGGTGATGAAAAGGGGGATGCAATTGTATCTGTAAGAGGATACGAGCCGATATGGACGGTATTCACGCCGTCGTATGAACTGAAAAAGGTTTATTTCCCCGAAGGGAAAGCGGCAATCGGAAAACGCGAAGCGGTGCTGTTCGAGAAAGAGAAATACGTTTTCGATATATCGGGCGAGAGCGGACAATCCATGGAAGATAAGATCAATGAGGCTATCGAAGAACGGGAAGCCGAGAAAGCGGAAATGCTTGAAAAAGACAAAGAGCGCCGCGTTGCCGAGCTGACGAAAAAGTGGGACGACGTGGAAGCGGAACTGCAACGCGTGGTAGATAACGTCTGTCATTATCTTGACGGAACGGACGAAAAGGCTCTGCGCCAAGCGTCTTACGAAAACAAAGCGCGATTGCTTCTGATGATTACCGAAAACTATCAAAGGAGCATTGCGGACGAAATCAGAGTGGCGGCAGACAAGATACAACTTGAACTTCTGCCGAAAATGAAAGAATATCAGGAACAAGCCAAAAGATAGCTTGAAAGGAGGAACATTGAAACACAAACATACACTTTTGCTGTCGGCGTTGATGCTGACGGCATTGACGAGCGTATTTGTCGGAACGGGCGCGACGGCGTATGCCGCCGAGGTCTGTACGCACGAATACGACGAACATATCATTGAGGCAACCTGCACGGAAATGGGTTACACGGAGTACGTTTGCAGTCTTTGCGGCGAAAGTTACAAAGACAACTACACCGAAGCCAAGGGGCATACCTATACCGAAACGGAAACGCAAGCGACATGTACCGAAAAGGGATATATCACTTACGTTTGCGACGATTGCGGATATACCTATACGAGCGTGAACGCGGACGAAACGGGACACGATTTTGAAAGTATCGTAGTCCAAAGCGATTGCACGCACAAGGGCTATACCGCGCATTTCTGTAAGAATTGCGGTTATGAGTACGTCGATAACTATACGGAAGCGACGGGACATACTTTTGCGGAAACGGTCTATGAAGCGACCTGTACGGGCGAGGGATATACGCAGTACGTCTGCGAAGTGTGCGGTTATACCTATAACGCCGACGTAACGGAAAAACTTCCCCATACCTACGAAGCGGTAACGGTAGAGCCGACCTGCACCGAGGGCGGATATACGACCTATACCTGTGCGGAGTGCGGCGACAGTTACGTTGCGGACGTCACGGAAGCGAAAGGACATTCCTACGTGGAAACGGTAGTAAAACCGACCTGCGTGGCTTACGGATATACCGAACATCTCTGCTCCGATTGCGGCGACAGATATGTGACGGACTACAAGTATCCCACGGGACACAATTATGTGAAAGAAGTGGTCGAACCTACGGAAACGGAAGTCGGGTACACGAAATATACCTGCCAAAACTGCGAATACAGTTATCTTTCGGATTACGTTACGAGCGGCGACGGCGGATATAAGGACATAGAACCCGAACAACCCGCCGAGCCTGAAACGCCCGAACAGCCGACCGAGCCTGACGAACACACGCATACATATATCCTTTACTCAGTATTGAGTGAAGAAAACAAGAATATGAGCGTGGAATATAAGTGCGAATGCGGCGACGAGCGCACGGAGTACGTCAAGGTAGAATTTGCGGGCGAGGACGGAAGCGGAATCGTACTCGTGCCGGACGAAAACGGCGTGATAGACTTCTCGGACTTGGAGGGAAAATATATGCTCATTGCAACGGACGACACGGGCGAGGAACTGATGATTTACGAGATAAATCTTGCGCCGAACACGCCCGACGAGCCTGCGGAGCCTGAACAGCCCGACGAACCCGTAACGCCCGACGAGCCGACAAACCCCGATGAACCCGAAACACCCGACGAACCTGAAACGCCCGATCATACGGGAGATAAGGAACAGGAAAACGGAGAGCGGGAAGAAAAGAAAACCTCGGCAGCAGCCGTATTACTGCCCATTCTGTTTGTTCTCGGAATCGGCGGTGTGGTAACGTTTATCATCATCAAAAAGAAAAAATCTAATAACAAATCTGAAAACAAAAAGGAGAATCAATAATCAATGAATACTTTACTTGCAGCAACTACCCTCGACGACAGTTTGCAGGGTATCGTCACCAAATTGCAGTCGCTCATGGACAGCTTTTGGATTTACATCGTTATGGCGCTTGCCGCCGTGGTCGTCATTTGGGGCGCATACGTCGGCATCAAGATCGCTATTGCTCACAAGAACGAGGAAAAAATCAATGCCCGCGATATGGTCAAGAACCTTATTATCGGTATCATTATCATCTTCGTAATCGCTATGGGCGCACCCCTTCTCATCAACGGCTTGTCCGCTTGGGTGGGTTAAAAAATAGAAGGAGGATAAAAGGAATATGAATACTTTACTTGCAGCAACTCTCAACGACAATCTTGCGGAAATCGTAGGAAAACTGCAATCTCTTATGGATTCGTTCTGGATCTACATCGTTATGGCTCTTGCGGCGGTGGTCGTCGTATGGGGCGCGTTTGTCGGTATCAAAATCGCAATCGCACATAAGAACGAGGAAAAAATCAATGCCCGAGATATGGTCAAGAACCTTATCATCGGTATCATTATCATCTTCGTCGTAGCGATGGGCGCACCGCTTCTCATCAACGGTCTTTCCGCTTGGGTGGGCGCATAATCGGCACGTAGCCGTAACAAAAACGGGGGCGGCAGATTTTTTTGCCGCCCTGATTTTTATAAAAAAGCGAGGGTAAAGAATGAATTTAGAAAACAACAAAAATAAAACAACGCCCCTCGTCCTTGTAATACTGCTCGTATTATTTGCTTTCATATTCGGTGGAGGGACTGTTGTTGCAAATGCGGAAGCAGTCGCGGAAACTACATCGGTACAGGAAGTTATCGACAACAGCATATTTGTAACGTTCAGAAAAGGGGATAACGAAAGCCGAGGGAAATACATGGTGGCTTGCTATTTTGTGCCTATGGAATACTACGATTCGAGTTATACATACGGAGCCGTGATTTTTCCCAAAGACTACGGTATCAAGCACGGATTAGTAAGCGATTATCTGCGCGTTGCAGAAGAAAACGGCGTCGTGGTAATCAATATAGTAGCGATAAAAGGCATTACCGAACCTAACGGATACGGTTTTAATTTCGGAATTACGAATATTTACGAGTCGAACTTATCACGCACGTTTACCTTTATATTTTATGCAAAGGACGCAGACGGAAATATAGCGTATGCAGTTCCGCAGTTTGCGGATTACAGCAGTTTACAAGCAGGAGAGATGACAACGGAAGAATTGATTCAAAAAGCAGAACAAGCCAATGACGTGCAAAGCAGTTTTCGTTCAATCGTTCTGAAACTCCAAGAACTTATAGATTCGGTTTGGATATACGTCGTAATAGCGTTTTCTTCCGTTGTCGCAGTATGGGGCGCATATATAGGAATCAGAGTAACCGTTGCAAAGAAGAACGAAGAAAAGATCAATGCAAGAGGTATGGTAAAGCAACTTGCGGTAGGCATAATCGTTATGTTTGTTTTGGCAATGGGAACTCCGCTTGTGATAAACGGACTCTCGCATTGGGTAACTTGGTAGGAGGAGCAAAATGCTTATATTTTTTCAAGAATTATGCTTGCTTCTTTTTCTGTGGCTGTTAAAACTCGTTGACGGACTGATGGAAATTTTCTCTGCGATTGCAGGCGTTACTGACGTAACCTATCGCGGCGAGAGAGTGAATATCATCGAATTTCTCGCAGGCGACAATACGGTAAACACGATTTTTTGGTGCATATTCATTTTGGCGATCGGATTGACTTGCATCTTCACGATTGCCGCGCTTATCAAGAATATGATAACGAGCCAAAGAAACGTATCGACGATCGTCGGGAAATTCTTTCTCGCTCTGCTCGGCACAATGGCAATGCTCGCCGTTGTGTTCCTGATTATTCTGATTTCCAATTCGCTTTTGGTTCTCGTGTCAGAGATATTCCAGATCGGCAATACGACGAAATTATCGAGCGCGCTGTTCAACGCTTGCGCGGGAGAATGGATAAACGGCTATTCGGTGTCGGAGTTTGATATATCACGGCTCGGAGTGAGAGATATTTTCGGGGACTACACGACAGGTTTCGTATTCCCTGACGAATGGCGTTACAACGGCATGGTAAATCCCGACGCATTCTTGTATCTGCCGTCGCTGATCGCGGGTATCGCGCTTGCGATTTCTCTTATCGTGGCGATATTGAACCTTGCAAAGCGCGTGTACGAAATTATCTTTATGTACTTTGTAATGCCGCTTTCGATGTCAACGCTTTCGCTTGACGACGGCTCGAGGTTCAAGGTTTGGAGAGAAACGTTCATTACGAAAATCGTCCTTGCCTACGGCACGGTGTTCTCGGTCAATATCTTCGTTTTGCTTTTGCCGATGATAACCAAAATGCACATCGACGGAGTGAGCGGATTCGGGAACGCAATGTTCTTAATTTTTATGATCGTGGGCGGCGCAATGGTAATCCCGGCAGGGCAGGCGTTGTTTGCAAAACTGTTCGGACAAGCGGACGATATGCACGCGGGCGGAAATTTCCTGCGCTCGGCGTTCTACGGTTCGCGCATGGTCGGTGCGGCAACGTTCGGGTTGGCGCACAAGATTATTCACGGCGGCGTCGGAATCGGGAAAACGATAGCAGGTCACAAAAAAGGAAAAGGCGGGGGCGACAGTTCGGATAAATATTCCGAAGAAAAGTCATCGACCGGAACAAGCGAAGAAACAACGGAAAATTCGGATAGCGGAGGTGAAAGCACAGAATGAGAATTATTCCGAAGAAAATCAAAGTAAAAAACACGGTATGGAAATGCTATTCGATGGCGGACGTAATCGTTGCGCTCGTCGTGCTTGCAATCATCTTCGTGGCAATCACGTCGGGAAGTTATGCGTTTGCGGTCATTATGGGGCTGATAGCCGTCGTAATGTTTATGCCTACGCAGGACGGCATCTTCTATTCGTGTATTTTGGAGAACATAAAATTCCTGTTTGCAAAAAAGGTCTATACCGAAAATGCAAGCAAGGCAAAAGAACGGGTTGACGCGATTATCGACCTGAAAGACATAAAAGAAAACGGACTGATCGAATACGGGGGCGGTTATTTCGGCAGAGTCGTTAAAGTGGGACAAAAGAACTTCGGCATCGAGGACGTCGAACAGCAGAATATCGACATAGGGTATCTTGCAAACGCCCTGAAAATGCTTGACGGAACGCAAATAGCGGACGTCGTAAAGATTGACCGTCCCGTAAATCTTGACTGTTTCGCGCAGGACTTGTTCGCGCGGCTCGGCAGTATTAAGGAGAGCGTGGACGAGAACGGCGTGAAAGAAATAAAGGAGAATATTTTACAGGAGCGCATCGACCGTATCGACAAGATGAATAACATCCGCAAGCAGTATCTTTCGGATTACTACATAGTGGTGTACGGCAAGAACGAACTCGACCTTGAAAACACGACGATAAACGTGGCAAGCGAGATAAACAAATGCGGCTTAAATACCAAACTTCTCGGAAAACGGGAAACGGCGGTGTTCCTGAAATACAGCTTCTCCCGCAATTTTGACGAAAGGGAGATAAAGGAAGTCGCGGACAGCGACCTTCTCGCTTGGGTGAAACCGAAAAAAGTGGAGTTTAAGGCAAACTCGTACACGGTGGACGGAACGCAAGCGGCGGTGTTCGCCATAGCGGATTATCCGTTGCGCGTAAAAAACGCTTGGGGAGCAGACCTTTATAACATTCCGAATACGAAAGTCGTTCTGCACGTTAAGCCCGTGGACAAGTTTAAGGCAATCAAACGTATCGACAAGTGTATCGGGGAAATGGAAACCAAACAGATAATGTCCGAAAAGGCAAGCGAAGCGAACAGCGCGGAAACGCACAGGGAAACGATGCACGCGCTTCTCGACAGTCTGCAAACGGAAAACGAATCGCTTTTGGACGTTACGCTGACCATTACGGCGTACAACTATCTTGACGACGAGAATTACAAGAAATCGGTGCGCAGAAACGTTATGACGGGCAATTTCAAGCCGTCTAATCTTTACGGTTTACAGATAGAAGGGTTCAGGTCGTCGGCAATCTCTCCCGTTTCCACCTTAAAAACATACGAGCGCGGCATCAACAGCTCCAGCTTGGCGGCGGTATTTCCGTTCGTGAGAACGTTCGTTATGGACGAGGGCGGCATTATGCTCGGAGAGAACAAAGCGAACGGCTATCCGTTCATCTTCAATATGTGGAAACGCGGCAACCTGTATCAGAACTCAAACGGTATGATTATCGGTAAGTCCGGTTCGGGCAAATCGTTCTTCTTAAAGTCGCTCATCGCAAACGAATGGGCGAACGATACGAGGGTAATCATTCTCGATCCCGAAGCCGAGTACCTGACCTTGACAAAAAATCTGTCGGGCAATCTGATAGACGTCGGCAACGCGAAAGAAGGCAGAATCAATCCTTTCCATATCTATAAGATACTGACGGAGGACGGAACGCCCGCCGAGCCTGCGGTTACGTTCAATACGCACCTGAAAATGCTTGAAAGTTTCTTCAAAATCGTTCTTGTGGGCGCGAGCGCGGACGTTATCGAACTCATCAATAATCTCGTCGTGGAAGCGTATGAGAGAAAAGGCATCACCGAAACGACCGACTGCACGAACTTCAAAGCAGAGGACTTTCCTTTGTTTTCCGACTTGCTTGCAGTATTGCAGGAGAAGAACAAGGAGGAAATGGACAATCTGACCTTGCGCGATATGCGCACGGCGGAACTGTACTTGCAGAAATTTGTAAACGGCAGATATTCGGACATTTGGAACGCGCCGTCCACGCTCGAAGTCAATGCAAACCTTATCGACTTCAATTTTCAGTCGCTTTTTGCAAATAAGAACAATACGGTGGCGAACGCGCAGATGTTGCTTGTTTTCCGTTTTATCGAACAGGAAGTCATCAATGCGAGAGAAGCGAACAAGAGCGGAAGAAACTTGCGGACGCTCATTATCGCCGACGAAGCACATCTTTTCATCGACGCGAAATTTCCGATTGCTTTGGACTTTTTCTTTTCGATGAGTAAGCGTATCAGAAAATATAACGGCGGATTTATTCCCGCCACGCAAAACATTGCGGACTGGAACGCAAACGAGGAACTCAGGAGCAAGACGAGCGCCATTCTCAAAAACTCGCAGTACACGTTTATTTTCAAATTAAGCGCGCCCGACATGAAAGACGTTTTGGACGTTTACAAGGCGGGCGACAGCTTCAACGGCGACGAGCAGAGAATGATTATATCGGCGGTTACGGGACAGGTGTTCTTTGTCGGTTCTACGGAACTTCGCACCTGCGTGAAAATCACGACGGGAGAATATATCAAGAGCCTGTTTGAGGAGAAAACGGGCGAAAATTATCAAAAAGGGGAGGTTAAATAAGTGGTAAAAACCAAACTGAAAGGCATAGCAAGGTGGCTGTGTCTTGCCGTATTCGCACTCTGTATCAGTCTGTGTTTGGCAATGGCGACGACAAACACGGCGTATGCGGCGACAACGCCGAAATATACCTTGGCGTATGACTATACGCACTATTACAACTATAACACGTCTAAATCGGCTGACGGTTCGGGAACGGGCGTTTTATCTGCAAGCGTAAAGGGCGACAACGGAAGTATGACGACCGTACAGTTTTATATTTACGGAAGCTCCACTTCGGGTACTGCGAATCTTACCAAAGGCGGAGCGATAGCAAGCAACTCGCTCACAATTACGCTTGACGCGTCGATACAAGGTTATTCGATGAGCGTAACCAACAGTTCGGGAACGACCGTAGGTTCTCAGTCAGGAAAGAATTATACGCTGTCGAATTTGTCGGACGGTACATATAATTTCACCTGTTCTTTGAGGGGTGCGGGATGGAATCCGAACGCACGAGCATACGCTTGGTACAGTATGGACGTTTCGTCCTCATTTGTCGTAGATACTACGGCTCCGACAATCAACGGCGCATCGACTTCTTCGACCGGGAAATACACAAACGCTTCCACATATATTTCCGTTTCCGATTCGGGAAGCGGTGCGGAAGCACTTTATATGAAAGCGCCGGGCAACAGTTACTATTCAAACGTCGGTACTTCCACAACGGTTTCATCGACCGCAACAAACGGGTTGTATTATTTCTACGCCAAGGATAAGGCGGGAAATACTTCAAGTACATATTACTTGTATCTCGACACGACAACACCCACGGGAACGATAAAGAACAGCAGCGGCACGGCAATATCGGGTTACACAAACGGCGCATTTTCCTATACGGCAACGGATACGGGGAGCGGCGTGAGCTACCTGCAATATAAAAAACCGGGTAGTTCTTCGTGGTTGTCCTATACTTCGGGTACAACGATTGCTTCAACCGCAACGAACGGACAGTATCAGTTCAGGGCGGTAGATAAGGCAGGAAATGTGTCGGATACGAAAACGATCTACCTTGATTCCGCCGCGCCTACGGGAACGATAAAAAACAGTAGCGGTACGGCAATATCGGGTTACACGGGCGGTGCGTTTTCCTATACGGCAACGGATACGGGGAGCGGAGTGAGTTACCTGCAATATAAAACGCCGGGCAGTTCTTCGTGGACGACTTATTCTTCGGGTACAACCATTTCCGCAAGCGCGACGAACGGTTTGTATCAGTTCAGAGCTGTGGACAATGCGGGAAACACTTCTGCGGTGAGTTCAATTTATCTCGATACGGCGATTCCGACGGGAAAAATTACCGACAGTAACGGAACGACGGTTACGACTACGACCAATAAAGCGTTCAAATATACGGCAAGCGACGGGTTGAGCGGAATCGCTTATATGCAGTACAAGAAGCCGAACAGTACGGTATGGGAAACTTATGCAGCAGGTACGCTGATTCAGACCACGGATACAAACGGCATTTACCGTTTTCGTGCGTTTGATAATGCGGGAAACGAATCCGAAACGGTTATGATTTGTCTTGATACCGTAAAACCGACGGGAACGCTTTACGGCGGAACTTCGACGGTCGCAAGCGGCGGAAAAACCAATGCGAACTACGTTAAGTTTGTGCCGAGCGATTCGATGTCGGGAATCAAAAGCATTTACGTTCAAACCCCTTCATCGTCGGGCTACGAATCCTACACGAGCGGAAGCCAGCTCGCAGAAGAAGGCACGTACAGTTTCTATTGTACGGACGCTGCGGGAAACTTCTCGATGATTTACACGGTTATTCTCGACAAGTCTGCGCCGATTCTCGGGTGCTTGCAGACGGAGTTTTATTCGACTTACGGACTCGGCTTTACCGTATCGGCAAGCGATGACAGCGGAAGCGTAAAGCTGTATTACAAAACGCCGTCAAGCAGCAGTTACGTACTTGCCGGAACGTCGTCCTATTCGACGACGCTTGAAAGCGAAAACGGAAAGTATTATTTCTACGCCGTTGACGATTTGGGAAACAGAAGCCAAACCTATTGGATTGACCTTCAAATCTTGTATCCTGATCCGACGGTAGAACAATCGGGAACGGACAATTCCGTCTATATCACTTGGACGAACGGCAACACGGCAACGCTGAACGGAGATGATTATACCAAAGGAACTTGGATCAAGACGGAAGGCAGTTATACCGTAACGGTAACGAACGAATACGGACTGTCCACGACAAAGACGTTTTCTATTACGCACAATTACGTCGTAACGAAAATCGTTGAGCCGACCTGCACGACAAAGGGCTATTCGGTTTTTAAGTGTACGAGTTGCGGCGATGAGTACGAGGGGAACGTAAAACTTGCGTTCGGACATAACTACGACGTCGAAACGATAGAGGCAACCTGTACGACTTACGGTTGTATCAAGCATACCTGTCTGAATTGCGGCGATACTTACGAAACGGACGTTCGGACGGCGCTCGGTCATAAATATACCGAAACTACAAAGGAGGCGACCTGTACGGAGGACGGCGGACAGCTTCATACCTGTACCGTTTGCGGATACGAATATCTGACCGATACGGTAAAAGCGACAGATCACGATTATACCACAAGAGTCGTGAGAGAACCGCATTGCGAAACGGCGGGAGAACGAATTTTCCACTGCGAGAAGTGCGGCGACGAATACTATACGGAGATCCCGGCTACGGGGCATAACTTTGAACTTGCGGAATCGTCCGTTGTGGACGGAGAGAATATCCGTACTTACGTCTGCACGAATTGCGGAGCGATTACCACGCAGAATATGGGTGAACAGTACGAAAAGGTATCTTCTTATGTGGAGTATCTGTTTGAACAGTATCAGCCTTATATGTGGTGGGTGCTTTTGGCGACCGCGGGCGGTTGGAG
>ENA-ORPH01003902-ORPH01003902.1-human-gut-metagenome-genome-assembly--contig:-NODE-3902-length-10436-cov-5.563048_pt1 | contig 10436 bp, 16 predicted proteins | sample MGYA00242142_ERZ509074 | MGnify/ENA primary metagenome ERZ509074 (study PRJEB26280, sample SAMEA2338724) | human gut metagenome | biome: human gut; feature: human-associated habitat; material: faeces... | reverse complement strand
CATGCTTGAGCATCGTCTCGAGCTTGATACGGCTCGTCCAATTAAGTTGTTTATATGTCCGCTCTCCCATAGCGCGCCCTCCCTCAAGATATAGAAAAAGGGCGGGAAAGCCCCGCCCTCTCGTTACTGCGACAAGAAATCCTCTATCGCCTTTTTGATAATCTGCGCTTGCGGAATACCCTCGGCGGCACATTTCGCCTTGAAAGCCGCCGCCGTTTCCTTTGGAACGCTCGCAGAAATGAGCGTATATGTTTTTTCGTTATATCTCCGTTTGACCTCCGTCGAGGTACGAGTCTTTCTTTTCGCCTCCGGCATGGTATCACTCCTCAAAAGATTTCGTTTTCCGCGATATACCTTTCGACCGCCGCCGCGTCCGGCGCGGCCTCTTTCGGTATTTTGTACTCGACCGCAACGCCGCCGAGAACTCGCTCGGCTTTCCATTCGCGGGAGAGTTCCGTTACGGAATACTCCCGCTCGCCCTTTTTGATAATCATATATAACCCCCTCATGCCTCCGTCGGTCTGAAAAAGACCTTGTTTCCCCGCCGGTAGATTTTCCCCTCGCAAACGTAGTCGGCAAATACCGGCTTTCCGTCTGAGCGTTTTTCTTCCTTGATAGTGTGCTTGTAAAAACGGTACTTCCATTCCTTTTCTCCGCAAGATGCGTCCCCGGCCTTTGCCTCTTGCCATAGTTTATAGAGTTCTCCGAGGGTATCAACATCCGCCTCGTCTATGTCGTCGTCGCCCGGCATATAAGCGCCCATCGAATAATAGGACGTTGACGAGCTCTCGAACTGGACGAAGATTTTCCCGTTCCACTTCTGCACCGTGTGCGTGTATCCCATAATAGCCCTCCTTATTTTGCACTTGTTTTTTTCGCTCGTGCTGTTATAATAGGACTTACGGGAGGGACGGTTTCCCGTCCGCTCCCTGCCTCGGCTTACTTGCCGGGTTTAGCCTTGCTCGGTTTTGGCTTTACAAGGGTGATTGTAACCTTGACTCGTTCCACCGTGTCGTTACGTTCAACCGCTTTCGCCAATTCCTGCAAGGCTTTTTCTATGTTGTCCATAGCGTTTCTCCTTTCCTTTAGGATGTACTCATTATATCATACTACTATTAGTATGTCAATAGGTCAAAACGAAAAAGTGCAAAAAATAATCCCCGGCACGGAGCCGGGGATTTACTCTATTCCGAGGAGCCAAAGGGCGGACACGCCGAGGACACGGGCAAAGACGGGTATCTCGTAATCGGGAATAAACCGCGTCCCGATTTCGATACGGCTTATCGAGTCCCGCTCCATTGTTACGCCCTCGACCTGCACCCGCGCCGCGAGGTCGCTTTGTGAGAGCCGGAGCTTTAGCCGTGCCTCGCGGATGCGCTCGCCGCTTATATTCTTCTTTCCCTCAAAATCATATATCCGCAAGCTCTCGCCTCCCGTGTGTTAATGTTCTGCATTTTTCTTGACTTTAGCACATACGCAACGCATAATTGTGTTAAAGGTCAGCAGACCGAAAAAATAGGAGGGAGTTACTCATACCATGAAAAAGCTCAAGACTTGGCAAATAGTATTACTCGTTATTTTCTATCCCGTCGGTATCTGTGTATGGATATATCGGGCTATCAAACGAAGCCAGTTAAAGAAAGCTCGGGAGGCCGAGCAAGCCGCGCTATCCGCCCGCCGGGAGGCCGAGCGCGCCGAACGCGAGAAATTCGAGGCCGTTCGTGCTCAAATCTCCCGCCACCGTAGCGAGCGCCGAGAGTGGCTCGACGCAAATTGCGACTATGTTTCTTTTAAGCTCGTCGGTGTGACATTCAATAACGACGACGGCGTAGGGCGCAATCGTCAAGATATTCTCCGTGAAATCGAGGAGGACGGCGAGCTCGATAATTTCTCCTATGATACATACGACTACGAGGGAAATACCGCCGTCGGCGTTTATTATAACGGCGAGCAAATCGGGAATATCGCGCAAACGGATTTGAAAAAGTTCCTTTCTCGTACCGTATGTGAGCTTGCAGATTTCGAGGTCGTTTCCGGCGAGTCTCGTCGCGGTATATGGGTCGGTTTCTATTTCAATAAATAACATTTGCACGGAGTTTTCCACCGCCGCACAAAAAGAAAAAGCGGGCGAGGCCATAGAGCCCCGCCCGCTTTTTCTGCACGATTATACGTCGGAAAGATTGCCGAGAGCGCCCGCCGCCTCGAGTGCGCGGTAGATGATGCAAGCGACGGCCTCGCGTGTAATCGGCTGTTGCCAGCCGAAATTACCGGCTCCGTCGCCGTTGAAAATGCCCTTGCGCTTGCAGTATTCCGCCGCCTCTTTCGCCCATGCGGAGGGCGTGTCGCCGGTATCGGCGCAAGAGGTCAGTTGCTTTCTTGCCTCGTTAATATCCATGTCGAAAACCTCCTCGTTTCCAGAGAGGCGAGCCTTAAATCTCGCCCATTGTTCATTTCCGCTCGTGCCGTAATAGGCGTTCATGTCGTCGCCCATCCACGGGCGCGGACACCATTTCCCCGTAATGTCGTAATGCCGGACGACGTTCTCGGCGGGGATATTGTATTTCTCCATAAGAGCCCGCGTAAACTCTACGAGATTATCGACGGTCTTTTCGGTGAAATACCAATCCCGAGCCGCCGCGCTCCCGGCGGTCGTCTTATCGAGCTTATACGGGCGTACTTCAATCCCGATGCTGTTCGCGTTCCTGCATCTCGGATGAACGTATCCGCTGGACGTGCCACAATGCCACGCGATATTGTTGTCCTCGACGCACTGATAAACGATATTCCCCTCGTCTAAACAGTAATGCGCCGAGGCTTGCCTATCGGCTCCGGCGAAGTAGTTCGCCACCGCCGCCGCCGTGCCGAGCGAGCCGAAATAGTGGATAACGATATACTCGATTTTCCGTCCCGCTCCGGCGCGCGTGAAGTTCCGGGAAATAATCCGCTTCTCCACCGTCAGCATAAATTATTCCCCCTTGAGAGTCTTGTCTACCGCGTCGCTGATTTTCTGCGTCTGCGTTCCGAAATAGAACGCGATAACGACCGTGTAGACCGTCATAAACTCTTGGCTCGTCTGCCCTGTAATGGCGAGGTACGCGAATACCCCGGAGAGCAAGAGCGTGACGAGGCTCTTTACGCTCAAGAGAGCGCCGAGCCGCTTTACGATGATTTCTTTCATTTTGCTACCTCCTTTAGCAATCTCGTTTTGTTGCCGTGTCGTATGTAATTCCGCCGGTCGTGTTCTCGGCCTTGCTCTTATTGAGCGAGAACGAGAGCACGGTAGCGGTCGCGGCCTGTAAAAAGGCGATAAGGGCGGTCAAATATGGGAGCGAGCCGGTGTAGTTGTTGGCTACGGAAATCCGGCAGAGGTCGAGCGTCGTCATGGTCGATTTGTAGTCGATATAGAGGACGGCATAAACGAGGAGCTTTGAAAAGGAGATATACCCCTTTGCAAAGCTCCATACCTCGAGCGCCCATTTTTTGAACTTCCGCCGCCGCGCCGCGCCTTTGCGGGCGGACATTATCCGTCCTCCCGCACCTCGCGCCCCTCGAGCCTGTCGATACGATGATGTGCCGACTTTGCCGAGCTCTCCACCGCCGACATACGCTCCGCCATGCTGATATAGCGCGCGTCCTGTGCGTCCTGCTTGCGCTCGATACGGTCGATGCCGCCTTTAATGTACCCGATTTCGGTCAACATTGTTCCGGCTTCTTTGCCCTCGCTCTCGCTGTCCTTTTTCGAGTTCCTATGAAAAGCGGCATAGCGGGCTATCCCGCTCCGGGCGGCGGCAGTCGTCGCAATCCGCCGCCGAGCACGAGGAGCAATAAAGCCGGTGAAAAGCACCGTCCCACGGCGTTTCAATCGCCGGGATAGAGCCGAGGAACGCCGCCAGCGCCTCCGGGCTTGCCGTGATACTCTGGTAGTTGTTCATGCTCACGCCTCCAAATCCCGAAGTATTTTGCGGAGGTCTGCATCGAGCTCTCTCCAAAACTGCGCGTTGTCGGCGGCGTGGATATATTTCGGGGAGCCGTCCTCTTTCTTTTCCTCTGCGAGCTTCTCCCATGCCTCCGCCTCACCCTCGCGGGTCTTGGTCGTCATAAGGATATAAAGGGAGAGTTTGGAGCACTGTTCCGCCGTTAGTGTCTTTCCGTTCATGGTATGAGTAACCTCCTTTTTTACTGTGCCGCTTTCCGACGGCCTCTATTTCGGTACGACCGATTTACTCGAGCCTCCGCTACCGCCGCGCTATACCCTTGACGAAAGCGGGAGTCCGTTTCCCCGGTCTTGCCTCGCTCGAGCTCGCGGTATATGGTCGCTTGGCACTTGCCGACACGCTCGGCAATCTCGCCCGGCTTTGCGCCCTTTGCGTACATTTCCTCGATAATCCGCCGCTCCTCGAGCTTTAAGCACTCGTATTTCATAGCCTCGCCTCCGTTTCTGCGTAAAAAAATAAGTGCGTCGGAGCTTATTAGCTCTTTCGCACATAATAATAAACTGCACTTTCGACTCTTTAAAATAAAAAAGACACTTGCGAACGCTTGTTTGCCATGCTATAATAAAAATCTGGACTGTCTTCCGGGAAATGAACTACAGAGAGGAATGAGAGCCATTCATGAAGGATATCCTGCCTTATCTGAAGCCGTACCGCAGGCGCATTGCGCTGGCGATGCTGCTGGTCGCGGCGGCGACGGTGTGCGATCTGCTGCTGCCGACGATCATGAACGACATTTTGAATAACGGCGTCCGGCAGTCGGACTTTGCGTATATCGTGCGCTGCTGCGCGTGGATGCTGGCCGTTGCGGCGGCTGGCCTTGCCGCGCTTCTGGCCGGGCGGAAGATCAGCTGCGATGTGGTCGCGGGCTTCAACGCCGACCTGCGCACGGACGTGTTTTCCCTCGTCAACAATATGACGTTCGAGGAATTCAATTCTATCGGCGCTGCCGCGCTCCTGTCCCGGTCAACCTACGACATCGGCACCGTCTCCTGGGTCGCGTCGATGATCTCCGGCAGTCTCATTACGATCCCGGTGCTGTTTTTCGGCGGCGTCATTCTGGCGCTGCGCAAGGACGTGATGATGAGCCTGATCCTGCTGCTGTTCGTCCCGGCGATCTTCCTGATCGTCCGGCCCATCAGCAAACGGATCGGCCCCCTGCACGAAACGTCCGACAAGTACATCGACATTCAGAACGACGTCATGCGCGAGCGCCTGCACGGCATCCGCGTCATCCGCGCATTTAATAAGGAAGCAAGCCTGCAGCAGAAGATCGCCGACGCGACGCACGTCATGGCCGAGAACATCATCAACGCCAACGTGCAGATGGGACTTCTGAGTCCGGCAGCCGTGCTGCTTGTGAATCTCGCAGGCGTGGCGATCATATGGCTCGGCGGCTGGCGTATGGAGACAGGCGGCCACGCCATCTCCGGCGGCGATATCTTTGCCATCATCCAGTATCTGGCGCTTGTCGCCAACGGCGTTCTGATGGGCGGCTTCGCGATGGTCATGCTGCCGCACGCCAAGGTCGCGGCGGACCGCATCGGCGAAATTTTCCACGCTGCAGGGATGCAGGAGACAGCCAAAGGCGCGGAGCACACGTTCAGGGGCGAAATCGCCCTCGACCATGTGACCTTCCGCTATGAGGGCGCGTCGGAGGCCGCCGTGCAGAATGTCAGTATGCACATTCTGCCGGGGCAGAAGATCGCCGTCATCGGCGGCACGGGCAGCGGCAAAAGTACGCTCGTGCAGCTGCTGCTGTCCTTCCGTCTGCCGACCGAAGGACAGATCCTCTTCGACGGCGTCAGCGCTTCGCAGATCGACCGGGGCGTGATCCGGAAGAACATCAGCTGTGTCCTGCAAAAGACCGCCGTGTATTCCGGCACCATCCGGCACAACATCGAGATGGGCCGTCCCGGTGCGGAGGAAGCGGACATTCTCGAAGCCGCCGATATCGCACAGCTCACGCCCTTCCTCAATTCCCTGCCCGAGCATCTGGAGCATCCGCTCCAGCAGTCCGGCAAGAACCTCTCTGGCGGCCAGAAGCAGCGCCTGTGCATCGCGCGCGCCATTTTAAAGGACGCGCCGATCTACGTCTTTGACGACAGCTTCTCCGCGCTCGACTTTTTGACGGAGGCGAATCTGCGGCGGAGCCTCAACGAGAAAATTCAGGGCAAGACCCAGATCGTCATCACCCAGCGCATCACCTCGGCCATGAACGCGGATCATATCTTCGTCATGGAGCGCGGGCGGCTGGTCGACCACGGCGTTCATGCGGAGCTTTTGTCCCGCTGCAAGATCTATCAGGAGATCTATGCCTCACAGACCGGAGGTGACGCGAAGTGAAGCAGGAACAGAGAACCCACGTTTCCGCCGACGCGCTCATCCAGCTGCTGAAGGGCGCGAAGGCCATCCGCTGGCAGCTTGCGCTCGGCGTCGTCATGAGTCTGGCGCTCGTTGTGTGCGCGCTGATCATCCCAACGCAGATGGGCGCGCTGGTGCAGATCCTGATCGATTATTTTGACGCGCCGGAGACGGGCGCGTCCGTGCTGGCGCAGCTCGCGCCGGGGCTTCTGGCGCTGGCCGGTGTGTATCTCCTGCGCGCCGCCATCAGCTACGGCAAAATGCAGCTGCTCAACCGCGCCGTCAGCCGGTATTTCACCTGCAACCTCCGCATCCAGATCTCCGACAAAATTCAGCGTCTTCCCGTCAGCTTTGTCGATCATACGCCTGTCGGCGATATCCTCTCGCGCATGACGGAGGACGTGTCCCGGATCGGCGGCTCCCTGCATACCGTCCTCGACACCATTACAGGCGGCTTTTTGCAGATCCTGGCCATCGCGGTCGTGATGTTTTTGCAGAACTGGCAACTTTCGCTGGCCGTGATTGCGTTTATGCCGGTCTCCATCTGGCTGTCGGCCAAGATCGCGGGCCGCTCGGAAACGTATTTCCATCAGATGTTCAAGCAGTCCGGCGAGCTGTATTCCGTTGTGGAGGAAGCCTACACGAATTACGCGACGACAAAGGCCTATAACCTCGAGGAGCACTGCGCTGAGCGCCACGCGCAGATCAACGACGCGCGCCGCGTCTCCGAAGCGAAGGCGACGTATCTCTCCGCCATCGTCCAGCCGGTCATTGCCGCGTCCAATTCGCTGGCGTATATCGCCATCAACCTGCTGGGCGGCTGGCTCATCGTGCGGCAGGGCGTTCCGGTGGGCGTGATCGTGACGCTGGTGCTGTTCGCGCGGCAGTTTTCCGAGCCGCTTGAGCAGATCTCCAATGGCCTGAGCACGCTGCAGCAGGCCAAGGCGGCTGCCCGGCGCGTCGTCGATCTGCTGGAACTGCCGGAGGAAGCGCCGATCAAACAGGAGCTTCCCGCAGGCGGAGACGGCGTAGAGTTCCGCCACGTGGACTTCTCCTACGAGCCGGACACCGAGCTCATTCAGGATCTGAACCTGCACGTGGAAAAGGGCCAGCACGTTGCCATCGTCGGCCCGACCGGCGCGGGCAAGACAACAATTGTAAATCTGCTCATGCGCTTCTACGACGTCGATTCCGGCAGTATTCTGCTGAGCGGGCGCGACATCGCGGACTATTCCCGCGCCTCCACGCGCGACCGCTTCGGCATGGTCCTGCAGGACACGTGGCTCTTCGGCGGCACGATCGCTGAAAACGTGGCCTTCGGCAAGCCGGACGCGACGCGCGAGGAGATCATCCGCGCCTGCGACGAGGCGTACTGTGACCACTTTATCCGCACGCTTCCACAGGGCTACGATACGGTCATCGGCAGCGATACCTCGTCCATCTCCTCCGGCCAGAAGCAGCTGCTGACCATTGCGCGCGCGCTGCTCGCGCAGCGGGAGCTGCTGATCCTCGACGAGGCGACGTCCAATGTCGACACGCGCACGGAGCTTCTCATCCAGAAGGCCATGGACCGCCTTATGCGCGGCAGGACGTGCTTCATCATCGCCCACCGCCTGTCCACGATCGTCGACGCCGACCTCATTCTGGTCCTGCGCGACGGCCGCATCGTCGAGCAGGGCAAGCACCGCGACCTGCTGGAGAAAAAGGGCTTCTATTACGAAATTTATAAAAGTCAGTACGATATTGCGTAAAAACAACGAGGCTGCCGCAGATAAAAAAATCTGCGGCAGCCTCGTTCTGTTGAACGGCTGCTTCTCCGGGAGGCACTGACATGGGATTTTATGATGTGAAAATTGACAATCTGACTGCCATTTGGTATGATAAATTTAGAGATATTTTGGAAATGAGGCAATTACATGGAGCCACTGGGAATTCTGAGTCTGGATCGAAAAAAATATACACAGGCGATGGCGGAAAATCTTCCGGCGCTGCGCGCACGGCTCGGCCTGTCGCAGACGCAGCTGGCGGACTGCATCGGCGTTACGCGGCAGACGATCTCCTCGATTGAAAATCAGTCGCGGGAGCTGAGCTGGACGAATTTCCTGTCTCTGCTGTTCCTGTTCCTGCAAAACGCGCAGACCGCAAAGCTTCTGCCTGTGATGGGGATCTATACGGACGAGCTGGCGCGTATTTTTTCCTTTACTGACCTGAATCAATTCAGGCAATAACGGTTGATGGGAGACGCAGATATGGAGATCATCATACGCATCTATGACCGGGAGCGGCTGCTTGAGGCGAAGCTCCAATCAGGCGAAACGTGCACGATCGGAAAAGCTGCGGGCTGCACCATCCAGCTTGCCGCTGCCTGTCTTGGAAAAAAGACGATCACGGTCAAAACGGACGCGGATAGCTGGTCCGTGTCCGGCGCCGGGTTCCGGCAGGAGAAGCTCCCGTATGAAAAATCGCTCGTTCTGGATCCGGACGCGCATCTCGCGCTTACGGCGTACCCGCGCCGCACAAAGGCCGCCGTTCCGGTGCCGCTGACCGGGACGGAACGGCTCACGATCGGCCGGAACGCGGACTGCGATATCCAGATCGCGGATCAGCAGATCTCCGGAAAGCATACTGCGCTGTTCTATCAGGATGGCCGGTGGCGCTTTCAGGATCTCAAAAGCCGGAACGGCACCTATTTGAATATGCGCCTTGCCGGAAGCGGCGTGCTTGCCGACGGGGATGTGCTCTCGATCGGCTTCTGCCAGCTCCGCGTCAGCGGGGACCGGCTCTTCGTGTGGAGCAGCAAGGCTGTGCGCGTGAAGCCGACCGCTGCGCCCGAAAAGCGGACGGCGGTGTCGCCGGACGATCCATATCCGTTCTGCTTTAAGCCGTCGCCGCGCCTGCTGGAGGAAACGCCCTGCAAAACGCTGGAGCTGCAGGCGCCGCCGACGATCGGCGGAAAGCCGAATGTCAGCTGGCTGAATATCCTGCTTGCGCCGCTGCTCAGCGTGATCGTGATGGTCGCGGTGTGCCTTCTGGTCACCAATGTGATGACCATGCTGTATTTCAGCGTCCCCACGACCATCATCGGCGTGGTGGTATCGATCCTCCGCTACCGGGGTGAAAAGAAAAAGTACCGTTCCCAGCAGCAGCTGCGGCTGGATACATACAGCACGTATCTGCAGGAGCAGGTCCGTGAGCTGGAGGCGCTTCGCAGCGAACAGCAGACCGTTCTTGCACATATGTCCCCGTCGACGGATGTGTGCATCCGAAGAGCGGCGGCGGTCGACCGGGAGCTGTGGGGGCGGCTCTCCCGCGACGAGGATTTTCTTTCCCTGCGCGTTGGCAGCGGAACGCTCCCGGCAAGCTTCTCGGTTCAGACGCCGAAGCAGATGCTGCGGCTGGAAAGCGACGTCCTCGCGGAGCAGCCGACGCAGATCGCGGAGCGGTTCGCCATGATTCCGGACTGCCCGATCTGCGTTCCGCTGGGTGAGCATCTGTCCTGCGGCGTTGTGGGAAAGCGCGCGCGCTGCGTCGCGCTTGGGAAAAATCTGATCGTGCAGGCCGCGGCCCATCACAGCTACTGCGATCTGCGGATCGTCGTGCTCTGCGAGCAGGAGGAGACTGCGCAGTGGGAATTCTGCCGCTGGCTGCCGCATTGCTGGGACGAGGGGCATACGGCGCGCCTGATCGCAAACACGCCCGAAACGATCCGCGCACTGCTTGAACGGCTCTTCTCGGCGCGGGCCGCTGCCGGACAGAACGCCGGGCTCGGCGCAGCGCCGCGTGCAAAGCCGTGGTACCTGTTCGTGTGCGCAGCGCCGGAGACGGTCACGCAGCACGCGTTTATGAAATTTCTGACGGCAAACCGCCGGGAGCTTGGCATCAGCGTGCTGTACCTGTTTGACCGGATCGATCTGCTCCCGGAGGAATGCCACGATATTCTGGACTGCAGGGAAGCAGTGGGCGTGCTGTTTGAGCGCAGGCACGCGTCCCGGAAGCAGCCGTTCCAGCCGGAGCAGCAGTTCATCTCCGATGTCTCCCACGAGCTGCGGACGCCCACGGCGGTCATCCTGGCCGAGTGCC
>ENA-ORPH01003895-ORPH01003895.1-human-gut-metagenome-genome-assembly--contig:-NODE-3895-length-10453-cov-2.623197_pt1 | contig 10453 bp, 9 predicted proteins | sample MGYA00242142_ERZ509074 | MGnify/ENA primary metagenome ERZ509074 (study PRJEB26280, sample SAMEA2338724) | human gut metagenome | biome: human gut; feature: human-associated habitat; material: faeces... | reverse complement strand
GGATCGCCTGGCGGATCATCGGATCGTTTCGAACGGCAAAAACGGCGCAGACCGTAGAGTCCGTCGGTTTTCTCCGATTTCGCCGGAGCGCCGCGTTCGCTTTTACCGCGATTGTTCGAGGACAAAGGAACGATATTCCGATCGTTTTTGCAACCCTCATTTATGAGGAGTGCGGATGTCGCTTTCGTCCACGTAGCCCATGCTGACCGCGCAGATGACGAGTGCGGCGACGGACTGTACGCCGAGCTTCTGCATGATGTTGCGGCGGTGGGAGATGACGGTCGTGAGCCCGATTTGCAGCCGGTCGGCGATCTGTTTGTTCAGCAAACCCTGAGCGATGAGCGTCAGCACTTCCGTTTCGCGTACGGAGAGCAGGTTGGCGGCCGGAGTGCCGTGCTGCCGGGGAAGGGCATGGTCGGGTCGAGGCGCTTCGCTGCGCAGGCACAGCAGATCGTGTACCAGCCGTTCTTCGCCGCCGAAGATATCGATCTGGCGCATTCGGGCGAACTGGGCCGAATACCCTTTGCCCAGCAGGATCGTCTTGTGACTGTTTTCCAGGAAGAAGGTGCGGTGGCGCATGAAAACCTGCATGGCGGCGAAATAGTGGAAATAACGCTCCGGTCCGGAAGCGATGAATTCGGTGAAGCTGTCGAACACGGCGATCTCTCCCGGAGGACCTACCTTTTCGAGAATCGTCCGCAGGCCCAACCCGATCAGGATGTTGGGCGTAATGACGGCGATGGCCGGTTTTGTCGGGGGACAGCTCATTCGTGGTGGTAGGGTTCGTTGTTCAGGATGGTGAAAGCCCGGTATATCTGTTCGGCGAAGATGGCTCGCACGATCTGGTGCGAGAAGGTCATCTTCGAGAGCGACAGTTTGGCGTCGGCCCGTGCATATACCTCGTCGGAGAATCCGTAGGGGCCGCCGATGACCATGACCAGCCGCCGGATGCCGCTCGCCATGCGTTTTTGCAGCCAGTAGGCGAAGTCGATCGAACGGTATTCGTCGCCCCGTTCGTCGAGCAGCACCACGTAATCCCCGTCGCCGAACTGACGCAGGAGGCTGGCGCCCTCGGTCGTGCGCTGCTGTTTGGCCGAGAGGTTCTTGGTGTTTTTTACGTCGGGCAGGACCGTGACGGCGAAACGGCAATAGAAATTGATTCGCCGGGCATACATGGCCAGCAGCGATTCGATCTCCTTGGAGTCCGTTTTTCCGATTACGATCAGTTCGATGTTCACGTTGGTTGGTTTATGGTCATCCTGCCGGCGGCTTTTGGCGGCGGAACGGCGATAGGTTGTTTCTGCGTCCGGCGATTCGCCAACAGGCATGACGGTTTCCGGCCGAATGTGCGGCCGGGGTACGTTACGGTTTTCAGGGGACTATTTCCAGGTCCGTATCCCACTCTCCGTCGGCATCGATGCAGATTACGGGACGCGAAGGTTCCACGGACTTGAGCCACTGATAGGCTTTGTACATATTATATCCGTTGCCCGACTCTCCACCCAGAGCGAATCCGATGATGCAGGTGTGGTTGCGGGAGCGGTAGTGCATGTTCCGCACGCGTTCGAGGTATTCGTCCGCAAGACGCGGATCGTTGCTCGGTGTGCCGCCTGTGGTGCGGTCGTCGCGCTTTTCCGGAGCGTTGATATTGGCCTGATCGATCACGAAGAGGCCCAGTTCGTCGCACAGATTGTAGAACCAATAGGGTTGAGGCGCATTGGGCCAGATGGTATTGATCCCTTTTTTCTTGAGCGCCAGCAGTTCTTTGCGCGTGGCAGCGGCGTCCGCTGCCGCGTTGTATCTTTCGGAAACGATCGTGACAGGTTTGTCGAAACGGGTAATCTTCCCGTCTTTCATCTCCGTCTTTCCGAATCCTACTTTGAGGGGGATGTACTCCTTGAAGACTCCCTTGCGTTTGGTGTAGAGCATGACCCGGTAGAGCGGGGCGGCGCCTTTGGCTCCCCAGCTATTTTCGTAGGTGTGATAAATGTAGGGCGAGAAGCGTACCGTGTCGAGCGAGCGTCCGGGAACGGTTATGTCGTTTACGCTGAAATCGAGCAGCTTGCCGTTGGGGGCGTAAATGTCGAACCCGACGGTGATCGGTTCCTCGTAGTTGTAGCCGTTCTGCACGATCACCTCCAGGTCGAGCATGCCGAATTTGCGGGTCGAATCGGGGATCAGCGCTACGTTGAAATCGCGTATGCTGCGTTTCTCCTGGGCGAAAAGATAACTGTTGGTAAACGGTTTTACCGGGGTCGGAGTGAAACCTTTTTGCAATTCGGGCGTATTACTTTCGTGCAGTTCCAGTAAAATGAGGTTATCGCCCTGTTTGACGTAGGGGGTAAGGTCGAAGTCGGCCGGAGCGAAAGGGTCTTCGACCACGGCTACGGTGCGGTCATTGACGCGGAGCGTGTAGGCCGTGCCCGTGTTTTCGAGATGGAGGTAGATGAACGAGTCGAACCAACCGTTCGGAAGATTGACCACATCCCCGATTCCGAGCACCTCTTCCCCGTCGTTCAGAAGCCCGGGGGCGAAAACCAGGTATTTGTCGGTGTTTTTCCGGTTGAGCGCATCGGCGTCTTCGCGGGTGTCGAACGGGACGAATTCGGAACGGTGGATGCGTCCCCCGTCTTGTCCGTAAACGGCCCCGGTGTAACACAGGACGGCGATAGCGAGGAAAATTCGTTTCATGGCGGAATTGTACTATAATGCGATTGACAAAGGTACTTTTTTTTTGACAAATCACAAATATATCCTATCTTTGTCTATCTTTAAGAATGAGTAAAAACAAGAAGAAATTACCGAACGTATGAAAAGCTTGAGAATCGCAGAATTGCTGCAGTCGCCGGCGACGGACGCCGAGGTCGTTGTGAAAGGTTGGGTCAGAACCAAACGTGGAAATAAGAACGTGGCTTTCATCGCCCTGAACGACGGATCGTGTGTGGCGAATATGCAGGTTGTGGTCGATCTGGCGAAATTCGACGAGGAGCTGCTCCGTAAGGTGACTACCGGAGCCTGTCTGCGTGTGGACGGACGCCTGGTCGCTTCGTGCGGTGCGGGACAGGGCGTCGAGGTGCAGGCCGAGAAGATCGAGATATACGGTACGGCGGATCCCGAAACCTATCCTTTGCAGAAGAAGGGACATTCGCTCGAATTCCTGCGCGACATCGCTTATCTGCGTCCCCGTACCAACACGTTCGGTGCGATTTTCCGCATCCGTCACGCGATGGCCTATGCGATACATAAATATTTTAACGACAAAGGTTTCTATTACCTGCATACGCCGCTGATCACCGCTTCGGACTGCGAAGGCGCCGGGGCGATGTTCCAGGTGACGACGCTCGATCTGAACAACCTGCCCAAAACCGAAGAGGGGGCCGTGGACTATTCGCAGGACTTTTTCGGCCGTCCGTGCAGCCTGACCGTGTCCGGCCAGCTCGAAGGCGAGTTGGGAGCTTTGTCGCTGGGGCAGATCTATACTTTCGGCCCGACGTTCCGTGCCGAAAACTCCAATACGCCGCGCCACCTCTCCGAGTTCTGGATGATCGAGCCGGAAATGGCCTTTTACGAGCTGGAGGACAACATGGAGCTGGCCGAGGATTTCCTGAAATACCTGATCCGCTACGCGTTGGAGAACTGCCGCGAGGATCTGGAGTTCATGAACAAGATGTGGGACAACGGTTTGATCGAGCGGCTCAACTTCGTGTTGAACCACGAATTCAAGCGGCTGGATTATACCGAGGGCGTGGAGATTCTCAAGGCTTCGGGCCGCAAGTTCGAATTCCCCTGCGACTGGGGGTGCGACTTGCAGTCGGAACACGAACGCTATCTGGTCGAGGAGCACTTCAAGCGTCCGGTGATCCTTATCAACTATCCGAAGCAGATCAAGGCTTTCTACATGAAGCAGAACGAGGATGGAAAGACCGTCCGTGCGATGGACGTGCTGTTCCCGAAGATCGGCGAGATTATCGGCGGTTCGGAGCGCGAGGCCGACTACGAAAAACTTTCGGCCCGTGTACACGAACTGGGTATGAACGAGAAAGAACTCTGGTGGTATCTCGACACCCGTCGTTGGGGATCGGCTCCTCATTCCGGTTTCGGACTCGGGTTCGAGCGCCTGCTGCTCTTCGTGACGGGTATGGGTAACATCCGCGATGTGATTCCCTTCCCCCGTACGCCCAAGAATGCGGAATTTTAATTAAATCCGGACCATTTATCTATTAACCCGTTTTCAGCCGTTCCTGATAATACTTTTATCACGAACTGCAATATTTTATTTTGCCAAAAGAAGAAGCCGATTACTAATTTCGAAGTTAATAATTGGGAGGAGACAAGTATGAGCATGATCAATCAAAAGCAGGTATTGTCCCTGCAACAGAAATTATCACCCCAGCAGATTCAGATGATCAAATTGTTGGAGTTGCCGACCATGCAGCTCGAGCAGCGGATCAAGCAGGAGATCGAGGAGAACATCGTGTTGGAGGAAGACGATCATACTCCGGAGGACGAGCAGCCGCAGCAGATTTCGGTGGAGGAATACCTCCGGGAAGACGAAACTCCTTCCTATAAGAGCCGTATCAACAACTATTCGAAAGACGATAAACCGCGCCAGGCCCCCCTTGCGGGCGGACGTTCGTTGCAGGAGTACCTGGTCGAACAGTTGGGATACCGCAATCTCTCGGAGCAGGATATGCGTCTGGCCGTTTATCTGGTCGGCAGTATCGAGGAGGACGGCTATCTGCGCCGGAGTTTGGAGGCTATCGCCGACGACATCGCCTTCACGCAGGGCGTAGATGTTTCGGTCGAGCACTTGGAACGATTGCTGTCGATTATCCACGAACTCGAACCGACCGGTGTAGGTGCCCGCAACCTGCAGGAGTGTTTGTTGTTGCAATTGGATCAGGAGAATCTTAATACCCGCTCCCGCCGGCTGGCCCGCAAGATCGTGGAGTGCTATTTCGACGAGTTTGTCAAAAAGCATTACGAAAAACTGATGGCCCGGCTTCAGGTTTCCGAGGACGAATTCCGCGAGGCGATCGAAGAGATTACCCGCCTTTCACCCAAACCGGGCAACCTTTACTCCGAAGGCGGGGCCGATACGACGCCTTACGTGACGCCGGATTTCATCCTCGATTACCACGAAGGGCATTTCGACCTGACGCTCAATTCGGGCAATCTTCCCGAAGCGAGAATCAATCATCGTTATATCGAAATGATGCGGGGCATGGTGGATTCCGACGGTCGGGTCAAGGAGAAGGACCGCGAGGCGATTCAGTTCGTCAAGAGCAAGATCGATTCGGCCAAGTGGTTCATTTCGGCGATCAAGCAGCGGCACGATACGCTGATGCGGACGATGCAGGAGATTCTCGATTACCAGCAGGAATATTTCAAGGACGGTAACAAAAGTAAGTTGCGGCCGATGATCCTCAAGGATATCGCCGATCGCACGGGGTTGGACGTATCGACCATTTCGCGCGTGGTGAACAGCAAATATGTACAGACCCAGTTCGGCATCATTCTGCTCAAGTCGCTCTTCTCGGAGGCGATGCAGACCGAGAGCGGCGAGGAGGTTTATCCGAACGACGCAATCGTAATGACCCAAAATGTTAAGCTCAAAGCCATATGGGGCGATAAGCGCGAAACCGTTTCGCTGGTTTATCATTCGAATTTCGGCGAGGACAAGACCTTCAAGAAGCTGCTGTTCGCTAAGCTGAACTCCGGCGAGATCGCGTCCCACAATTACGTGAAGTACCGTGGCGTTGAGGCTAAGGCGGTCGTTGACGACCCCACCCCGGCAGAGCCGGTCTACGACCCCACCCACCCGCTCGCAGACGAGCGCGGCTACATCTACGAATCCAACGTTGACGTTGCCACCGAGCAGCTCGACGCGACGGAAGCCGAGAACATGTTCTCCGCGAATATGGCGGTGTTCGAAGTGGTAAAGTCCATGGCTTCGAAGGCGCTGACCCTCGGCAAGGGCTGATTTTCGAAAGGAAGATTTAAATGGTTGACTTTACAACAATGAACGCGCTCACCCGCATGAAGCCGATGGAGTCCATGACCCCCATGGGCGAGGATCCCAAGAAAAAGACCTACGCGGTGGACGCAAACGAGGCTTCCTTCCTCGATATATTCAAGGGAATGGTTGATAATGTAGTCGAGACCAACGAGCAGGTAGACCGCGACGCGATTGACCTCATGCTCGGCAATATCGACGACCTTGCGCAGGTGCAGTCGAACATCACTAAGGCAGGCATTGCAGTAGATCTGCTTGTTACAGTGAAGAACGAGGCGCTCAGCGCTTACAATACGATCATCAACATGCAGGTTTGATGACCTCAAAGCTGCCGGCGCGGCAGCATAAAACTTCGGAGGACGTTCTTATAAATGAATGAAAAGCTGAAAACTGTTGTAACGACAGTTAAAACGAAATGGACGGACGCTTCAAAAATGGCGAAGATCCTGATAATCTCCATTCCGGTGGTCGTTATTGCAATAATCATTGTGCTTTGCGTTATGCTCAATTCCAATAAGAGTACGGCAGTGCTGTTTTCCGGGCTTTCTGCTTCAGAATCCGGCGAGATAGCTTCCGCGATCCAGGAGCTGGGCGTTACTGACGTTACGGTGAACACCAACGGTGATATCATCGTGCCGGCGGAAAAGGCTGACTCGCTCAGAATGCAGATGTGGGCGCAGGGCTACCCCAAGACCACGATCAACTACGATATCTGGAACAACGGCGTTGACCTGTGGAGCACCGACACAGACAAACGCGAGGTAAAGCGCCAGCAGCTCGAATCACGGCTGGGCGCAACCATCGCTTCGATGGACAAGATACAGTCCGCGACCGCTAACATCACCCTGCCGGAGGTGTCCAACTACGCGCTTTCCGACAACAAGGGCGAGAGCCAGTGCGCGGTATTCATTCAGCTCAAGGCGGACGCAGAGCCGCTTACCAACGAGGAGGTGCGCGCGATATACCGCGGCGTTACCACCAGCGTTGAGGGGCTTACCAAAGAGAACGTCTCCATCATGGACAGCAAGCTCAACTCCTACGAATGGGTAGATCCGGAGCTTGACCAGCCCGAAGAGGACGAGGACACCGATAAGTCAGGCGTTGACATCGCAAGAAAGCGTCTTGAGTTCGAGCAGGAGTTCGTACAGGTGCTCAAGGACGGTCTCGGCGACATGTTCACCAAGATGTACGGCGAGGACGGATTCGCGTTTAACGTTTCCGCAAGGCTGAACTATGATTCCAGGAACACCGAGTCCACTCAGTATACCCCGGCAGAGGGAACCGACCACGGCGTAAAGGACCACGAGGACAAGGTAGCGTGGGGCGGCGCCCTCGATGAGGACGGCGGTATCGTCGGAGTAACACCGAACGCAGACCTTTCTCCGGATTATCCTACATACACCGGTCTTGAGGACGGTCAGAACTATTATTATAATAAGGAAGAAATACAGTACAGCGTTTCCAATGTCAAGGAGACCGTAACTAAGGACGGTTACTCCATCGACTCCCTCAGCGTTGGACTGGTCGTAAATCAGACCAACATGACCCAGGGCGAGCGCGACGCATTGCAGGCGATAGTCGCTAATGCAGCGGGTACTACGGTCGATCTCGTTTCCGTTTACAACATTCCGTTCGCACTCAGCGCTACAAACAACGGCGGCGCAAACGGAGACGGAAACCTCCAGATCATCACTCCGCCTGTGGATACGTTCCGCAATACGCTCCTTTACGTTGTAGTCGGCCTTGGCATCGTGCTGATACTGCTTCTGGTGATGACGCTTATGATGAGCCATTCGAGAAAGAAGAAGATCAGACGCCGCCAGGAGGCTGCGTTTGCAGCAGCCACACAGTCAGGTCAGACCCAGACTGCCGCTGGCGCGACCGCGCAGGAGCAGGAGTCTCCGGAGGAAGTGGACTTCAACATCGCGAGCCTTACAGAAGAGGCTGCGAAGGAGTCCCGCGAGACTATACTCAAGCGCGAGATAAGCGATTTCTCCAAGACGAACCCGGAGATTGTCGCACAGATCATCAAGAACATGATGAAGGCAGAATAAGCCTCACTAAGGGGGGACAGATATGGCAGAAGGTAAGAAGGCAGAAGAACTCAACGCCAACCAGAAGATCGCTCTGGTTCTCGCCGCAATGGGTGCGGATAATGCGTCCGCAGTATACAAGCACCTGTCTGACGATGAGATCGAGGCGCTTTCCACCGAGGTCGCAAAGCTGGAATATCAGCCTATCGACGTGGTCGAGGGCGTTCTCAATGAGTTCTACGAGCTTTGCCTGACTCAGAAGGTAGTTACCGAGGGCGGCGTTGACTACGCCCGTGAGATACTTGAGAAGGCTTTCGGCACTGAAGCGGCTAACAACCTGCTTCAGAGGATAACAAAGCAGCTCAAGACCAAATCATTCGACTTCGTGAGAAAGGCCGACTATAAGAACCTGCTCGCGATAGTTCAGAACGAGCACCCGCAGACAATCGCGCTCATACTTTCATATGCAAGAATAGATCAGGCGGCGGCTATCCTCGCGGAGCTTCCCAAGGAGAAGCGCGTCGAGGTAGTCGAGAGAATAGCGCGAATGGACAGAGCTTCTCCTGACGTTATCAAGGCGCTTGAAGCTACGCTGGAGAAGAAGTTCGCAAACCTTGTCAACACCGACAGCATGGAGGTCGGCGGTATCTCGTACGTTGCGGAGGTCATGAACAACGTAGACCGCGCGACCGAAAAGTACATATTCGACGAGCTGTCCGCAAGAGATCAGAAACTCGCGGATCAGATCAAGCAGAAGATGTTCGTATTCGAGGATATCGTCAACCTGGATTCCATGGCTATCCAGGAGTTCACAAAGCAGGTCGACCCGAAGGATCTCGCTATCGCTATCAAGGGTTCCACCCAGGAAGTTGCGGAGTGCATATTCTCCAACATTTCCACGCGTGCAAGAGAGAGCCTTCAGGCAGATATCGAGTACCTGCACAACGTGCGTATGCGTGATGTTGAGGCTGCACAGCAGAACATCGTTGCGACTATCCGCCGCCTCGAGCAGGAACAGATCATCACCATCTCCCACGGCGGAGGCGGAGACGAGGTCATTGCGTAATGCGGCGTGACCCTTGGTTCAGAGTATTTCAGCGTAACGGAGGGATATTGTGTCAGTTTTAAAGAGGAACTCCGTTTATTTCGGCGGCGGCGTCGATATTTCGAACACCATCGACCTGAAAAGGTTCCAGCCCGCTCCCGAGCCGGCGCAGCCCGCAAAGCAGGAGCCCCAGCCGGATGAACCGAAAAAGCCCGACCCCGAGCAGGAGCTGCTCGAGGCAAAGCGCAGGCTTGACGATAAGCTCCAGCAGGTGGCATTCCGGGAGAAACAGCTCGAACAGCAGAAGAAGGAGCTTGAGGAGCTCAAAGAGCGCTGCGTTCAGCAGGGCAAGGACATAATCCTTGAAGCGAAGAACCGCGCGGAGTCGATAATCCGAACCGCGAACGACAACGCTTCACAGATAGTCTCCGACGCCGAGGCGAACCGCGACAGCGTGTACATAAAGGCAAAGGCGGAGGGCTTCGAACAGGGTACCCGCGACGGCAGGGAAGCATGTCTTGCCGCCGGGAGGGATATCCTCGATGAGGCAAAATCCTATGCCGAGAGGATAAACTCCGAGAAGGAGCAGCTTTTCGCGGACTACGAAAAAGAGATATACGACACTGTAATGCAGATAGCGAAGAAAGTCACGCTGGACAGCATTACTTCAAAGGACAGCGCGGCGGTCAAGCGCCTAATAAAGAAGGCGGCGAAGGAATTCCGCAACTGCGAGCGCGTCAAGATAACCCTTAACGACAACGGCGCAAACGAGGAGCTGACAGGTGACTACGAGTACCTGAAGGAGCTTTGCGGAGGCATTCCGAACGTTGAGGTGGAGCTTCTGCCGGAGGCCGACCCGGGAACGGTGATAGTCGATAACGGCAGCGAGATAGTGGACGCGGGAATAATGACGCAGCTCCGCATGATTCAGGAGCTTGGTGACGGAAAGTTCCGCGAACCTAAACCCACAAGGAAAAAGAAGAAACCCGCCCCGGAGCCTGCCGAAGAAGCAGACGCCGAGGAATGACCCGACAGCGGAGGAAGTCATGGCACTTGAATTCGGAGCATTTCGCGATGAAATAACTAAATATGACACCTTCCGCTATATGGGAAAGATAGAGAAGATAGTCGGAATGACCATCGAGGCAAGCGGTCCCGCCTGCAATATCGGCGATGTCTGCCGCATTTACTCGAAGGACATGACGAGTTTCATACGCGCGGAGGTCGTGGGGTTCAACAAGAGCAACATTCTGCTCATGCCCTACACCGAGATCGAGGGTATCGGGCCGGGAAGCATTGTCGATTCCACCGGGGACAAGCTCACCGTTAAGGCGGGGCCGGGTCTCATCGGGCGGATAG
>ENA-ORPH01003892-ORPH01003892.1-human-gut-metagenome-genome-assembly--contig:-NODE-3892-length-10458-cov-3.143805_pt1 | contig 10458 bp, 10 predicted proteins | sample MGYA00242142_ERZ509074 | MGnify/ENA primary metagenome ERZ509074 (study PRJEB26280, sample SAMEA2338724) | human gut metagenome | biome: human gut; feature: human-associated habitat; material: faeces... | reverse complement strand
CCGCCGTCAGTTTCTGCATGGTCTCCCTCCTCGGCAGGTTTTCCCGGGGCGCGGGCCTTCCGGCCGCCCGGCAAAGGCTCCGCCTTTTGCTGATGGATCCTCAAAGATTTCAACCTCTCCCGCATGCGCGTCCTTTGCTTCCAGCGCCCAGTCGCGGCCGGTAAAGCTTCGATTTTTTGTCGCGCGCACACGCAGTGCATCTTTTCCCCACGCTTCGATGCAGACGGTCTCGCCATCGTAAGAATAAATTAACTTACCCTCTTTTTCCCAAAACATGTAAAAATCCTCCTTTTGTCAAAAACGGCAGGTCATTTCTGGCCTGCCGTTTCTCCTGCTGTTTTGCACTTCAGACATTGACCCGCCGGATCAACGCCTGCTTCTTACAGGTAATATTTTTTCTGTTTATTTTGCCAGATTTTCTTTGTATGCATTGTAAGCATCTGTCTGAATCTGAAGGAACTCGTCAATGCCCATAGCTTTCAGCTGATCGATGTAGGAATCCCACTCATCATCGATGCCGCCGTCTACTACCCAGTGCGCATACTGTGCTTCTACATATTTATAGATATCGGTTCCAATTGCCGTGATTCTGGAAAGGTCTTCGTCGGTATACTGAACCATCGGGAATCCACAGTTTTTCTCAGTATCAACGTATTTCTCATTGATCGCATCATCGGCCAGTTTGACACCGTCGCCCTGATCCTCCGGAAGAGAAACTTTGTCATAGAAATCCTCGTTCATGTATTTTGGTCCGAAGTCACGTAAGGAGTTGGACCATGCGGAAGTATCCAGAGAAGATCCATCGCTTGGCGCATCTACATTGTAGGTTCCGTCGCCATTGTCTGTGATCTGGCTTCCGATCGTACCATAGAAAGTCTGTAACGATGCAAGATCGGTGTAAAATTCATCCGCCCACTTCAGCAGGGTGTCAGGATCTTTACAGTCTTTGGAGATCATGAGCTCACGATCGGAGATATCAAGGTAATTGGTTGCTGCTTCTACGTAGTGGTTTCCATCGTAGCCTTCTACTGCCTCAAGAGTCTTAAACTGATTTACGTTCGGGCCAACCTCAGCATCTGCAGTCCATCCAAAGATAAGACCTACCTGAGAACCTCCATCTGCCTGCTGTTTTGCTGTCTTCATGGAGCCATCCTGTGTGAAGTACTCAGGGTCAACAACGCCCTCTTCCCATAACTGACGCATCCATTTTACTGCTTCTTTATAGTTTTCTTCCATCGGCATGAAGACCGGTTTTCCTTCGCCATTCAGTCCCATGTAGTTTCCATCGCGGCTTACCATGGTTCCGAACGGGGAAAGGATGTGGCGCAGATCACCGCTTAACAGTCCGCTGCCTGCTGAATTTGTGATACCGATTTCGTTGGTCGGATCCCCGTCACCATCAGCATCTTCTGTTGCAAATTTAACAAGAACCTCTTCCAGCTCTTTATAGGTCTTCGGAGTTTCCAATCCTAAGTTATCCAGCCATTCCTGGTTGATACACATAACATCGCCGCAAACCTTCGGACGAAGCGGAAGCTTCTTCGGTAAGCTGTAGATTCTTCCGTCACGGCTGGTGCAGACTGCTTTCAGTTCCGGATCAGCCTCAAAGGCTGCTTTCAGGTTCGGCATATTTTTTTCGATCAGATCTGTCAAATCCAGGAATGCCGATTTGTTCTGTGCCATATCTGCCTGTGTTAAGCAGATAGATCCAAGGAATGCATCCGGGAGGTCTCCGGAAGCCAGCAGCAGAGATTTCTGCTCGGACCAGTCACTGTTGTAATAAACCTGCCAGTCGATGTTGATATTCATCTTGTCCTCGATTTCCTTCATGACTCCTTCCTTCAGGAAATCGGTCGGCCAGGTATCGGTCCATCTTACCGTTGCAATTTTGTAGGTTGGGCGGTCACTGGTATCTGCTGTATCACCGGCAGAAGATTCTGTCTTGGCAGAACTTGTGGCAGTGCTTCCACTCTTACTTTCCGATCCTCCATTACTTCCGCATCCTGCAAGCAGTCCGGCTGCCATTGCGGCCGAAAGAGCAACGCTCCAGGCCATTTTTGTTTTCTTTCGCATCATCATCATCTCTCCTTTATGATTTTTTATTTGCAATACTTCTCTCCTGTCCGCAGGATCAGCCTTTCAGTGATCCGAGCATAACACCCTGATTGAAGTATTTCTGCACTAACGGGTACATACACATGATCGGCGCGGAGGAAACCACGATGATCGCGTATTTGATAAGGTCGGCCATCTGCTTTGCCTCAACGGCTGCAGCGCCGGTACTCATGGCACTCATAGTCTGATTGCCGACCAGAATGCTTCGAAGGACAATCTGCAGCGGCTGCAGACTTTCGCTTCGGATATAAATCAATGCATTAAAGTAGGAGTTCCACTGTCCTACTGCCGCCCACAGGGCAATAACAGCGATAACGGCTTTGGAAAGCGGGAGAACAATCTTGAAGAAGAATCCAAGGTATCCACATCCATCCAGCTGCGCCGCCTCCCAGAGATCCTCCGGGATACTGTTATTAAAGAATGTTCGTCCTACGATGATATAATACGTTACAACGGAGAACGGAACAACCATAACCCAGAAGGTATCCAGCAGATGAAATCTCTGTACTGCCAGGTAGGTCGGGATCAGACCACCGGTGAAGAACATCGGGATCAGATAAAATGCCGTGAAAAATTTTCTTCCATATAAATGCTTTCTGGAAAGCGCGTAGGAAGCCGGAATATTGACAACAATTGTCACAAGTGTTCCCATAATTACGTAAGCAATCGTGTTACGGTAGCCGGTCCACAGCTTTGCGTAGCTCGCCAGCTGTTTGTAGCCTTTGAAGTTAACTCCTTTTGGAAGGAGGATAATCTGTCCGTTAGATACGGCTGCCGGATCACTGAACGATGCAATGACGATGAAGTACATCGGATACAGGGTAATGATGATCAGAAGCACACCGATCGTATACAGGATGATATCGAAAATCCAGTCTTCTCTGGATTTTTTTACTTTATTTGTTGATACTGCTTTTGCTTTACTCATATTTTTGCTCTCCATTCCTATGTAGGCTCAAAATTCTGTCAGATCAGTGAGGTATCACTCATTTTACTGGAAAGGAAGTTGACTGCCAGAAGAAGAACCAGATTGATAATGTTGTTAAACAGGCCAATTGCAGCGGAAAGGCTGTACTGGCTGCTCACAAGACCCATCTTATACACATAGGTGGAAATGATCTCACTTGAGGTACTGTTCAGTGTATTCTGCAGCAGGTAAACCTTCTCAAATCCAACGCTCATGACGCTTCCCATTCTCATGATAAACATGATGGTTGCCGTCGGCAGCAGAGCCGGAACATCGATGTGGATCATTTTATGCCATTTGTTGGCACCGTCCATCGTTGCCGCTTCATACAGGGTCGGGTCTACGGAGGAAAGCGTTGCGATATAGAGGATACTGTCCCATCCTACATGCTGCCATGCCTCAGACCATACATAAATGTGCGGGAATGCTTTTGCGCTTCCCATCAGGTTCGGGAGTTTAAATCCAAGCAGTCCGACCAGCTTTGCGATAATACCTGTACTCGGGGAGAGGAACAGGATCAGCATTCCGGCCATAACAACGGTAGAGATGAAGTGCGGCAGGTAAGTCGATACCTGGAAGAATTTTTTAAATTTCTGTGCCTTCATCTGGTTAACCAGCAGTCCCATGATAACAGGGAGCGGGAATGTTACTGCGATGGTGTAAAGACTGATGATGATTGTGTTTTTGATGGTCAGACCGAACTGATAGGAGTTAAAGTACTGTTTGAAGTATTTCAGTCCAGCCCAGCTGCTTCCCATAATGCCTTCCGCAGGTGTAAAGTTTTTAAATGCAATCACAATTCCGTACATCGGATAGTACGTAAACAGTGCAAAAATGATGATGGAAGGAAGCATCAGTAAGTATAATGGCCTGCTTCTTCTCACTCCCTCTACAAATCCTATGGAGCTCTTCTTTTTGGTTTTACTATGGTTGGCGCTCACATATCATCCCTTCTTTCCTTTAGATTTTTCGTAACTGTTCAGAGTCCCATCTCGATTTTTCTTCCATTTCGCATGGCTCTGAATCGTTACAATTTTTCTTTTTCATGCTCTCGTTTCAACCGATGAACATATTATACAAAAAAGAGGGGCGTTTTTCTATTATTTTCCGGCAGTCTGTATATTAAAAAAGAGATGTCTTTTCACATCTCTTTTTAAATCAGAACGTTTTTTTGTTATTGACATCGTTTTTTTGTTATTTTTGTCTGCTCCGGTACTCATTTGGTGTACATCCGACCAGCTCCCGGAACGTTTTACTGAAATAAGAAAAATTTCCATAGCCGACTTCCATCGCAATTTTGCTGATCGGAAGTGAGGAACTGCGTAAATACTCCTTGGCCCGCTCAATGCGCCGCTCGGCAATATAATTCGGAAGCGACATTCCCGTTGTTTTCATAAAAATTTTGGAAACGTAGTCCTCTGAGAGAAACACTTTTCCTGCAAGCACGGATCTTGAAAGATCCTCGTTCAGATTCTGTTCGATATAGTCTTTTAGCTGCTCCACCACATTGTCACTGCGGGATTCGTTCTTTTTCTGACCTTCCAGCACATCAAACAGATAATCGATGAACGCATGGGCACCTACCACAGAGAGAACCGCCTCTCTCCGTTTCGTTTCATATTCTTCACAGTCAAAAATCTGACCGAAAACGATATTGCTTTCTTTTAAATAAACATATATATTCTGTATCATTTCTTCAAAAAAACGACTTGTGAAATCTTTTCGCAGACCGCCGCTTTTCTCACGCTTTCTCAGATATTCCTGCAGCTTTTCCCGCACAGCCGCAAGGGAATCGGATCGCTCCATCTCAGCCAGATACGTTTTCCACGGCACTTCCTGATAATCACGCTCTACGAAGGACCAGCGTGTCTCATACAGAATCCCTGTTTCATCCGGCACTACATACTTTTCCATCTCTTCGAGCTGATCGCGGCTCTTTGAAATCTCATCCAGTGCCGCCGGTTTTCCCATGTACATGCAGAATCTTGCCGGAAACGCACCCGCCAGACAGGTCCGCAGTTCTGCCAGTTCCTCCTGCGTTCCCATCGCACTTCCGTGATTTCGCAACACAACTGCCCATTCCAGATCGCTGACATGTACCACGGTTTCCAGTTCATTTCTGTTGTTTCCACATATTCCGTCAGAACATTTGTAATCACAAAATTATATAAACTGATCTCCTTTTTATAATGTTCCTTATCCGGAATTTCCAGTACCCGCAGCAGAATCAGACGGAAGGTCTCATCCGGAGTACAATATCCGCTCTTTTTTGCCCTTTCAATCCAATACTCCTCCTGCAAACACTGAACCAGAAGATCCTCCCAGAATTGCTTTTCATTCTCTCCTTTTTTCTCCTGTTTCTTCTGTTTTTGATGTTTTTCCTGCACAATCCCGACAATTCTGCGCAGCGCTGTTTCCAGATCCGCATTGGAAATCGGTTTTAACAGATATTCCCTTGATGACAGCTTCAGCGCCATCTGTGCATACGCGAAATTTGCATAGCTGCTCAGGAAGGTACATTCGATATCCAGCTTTTTGTACCGGATCCATTCCAGAAGCTCCAGCCCGTTCCCCTGCGGCATATCAATGTCACACAGCAGCATTTCAATCGGATACTCTTCCAGCAGCTTTTGCGCCTGACGGATGTTGTTTGCCGTAAATACCATATCAATTCCAATTCCGCTCCAGTTGACGGTTTCTTCCAGCTTTTCCACCAGAAGCTTATCATCATCTACAATCAGAATACTAATTCCCATAGGTAAGCCTCCAATATATTTTTCTTCTTTTTCCTACAGAAAAAAGCCAGCCGACAGACTCTTATTTTTCTGTCAGCTGGCCTGTTTAAAAACCATTATAACCTGTTTATTCTTTTCCGTCAAAGCAATAGGTACACATTTTGCATTTCGGCAGTCCGATCGACTCTACCAGATCGTCCAGACGGTGATACCTGAGGCTGGTGAAATTCTGACGGCGGCAGATTTCCTGACACATGGACTCGTAGCGGTCACTCTTCGGATCTGCATACTCTTCCAGTACTTTCTCTGCGTTTTCTCCCTCTTTTTCCAGAATAATCCGTCTGGTGATCAGATCCAGCTCGGATTTGGAGCGGGAGAAATTCAGGAATTTGCAGCCGTACAACAGCGGCGGGCATGCCGGGCGGACATGAACTTCTTTTGCACCGCTCTGATATAAAAATTCCGTTGTCTCACGGAGCTGTGTGCCACGCACGATGGAATCGTCGATCAGCAGCAGTTTTTTCTGATCGATCAGTGCCTGCACCGGGATCAGCTTCATTCGGGCAATCAGATTTCTCTGTTCCTGGTTGGTCGGCATAAAGGAGCGTGGCCAGGTCGGGGTATATTTGATAAATGGTCTTGCAAACGGAACCTTGGACTCATTCGCATAGCCGATTGCATGGGCAATTCCGGAATCCGGCACGCCTGCAATGAGATCCGGGTGGACATTGCTTCCCGCATCACGTTTGGCAAGCATGGCACCGCAGTGATACCGCATCTCCTCGACATTAATTCCCTCGTAGGACGCGGTCGGGTAACCATAGTAAACCCACAGGAAGGAACAGATCTTCATCTCTTCCTGTGGCGGCACGAGCATCTCGACGCTCTCCGGCGTAATAAAGTCAATCTCACCCGGTCCGAGTTCATGGTAATCCGTGTAACCCAGGTTCAGATATGCAAAATTTTCAAAGGATGCGCAGTACGCTCCCTCTTTCTTTCCAATGACAAGCGGGGTGCGGCCTTTCTTATCACGCGCAGCGTAGATGCCGTCTTTTGTCAGCAGCAGCAGCGTCATGGAACCGTCAACAACATCCTGCAGATGGCGGATGCCCTCCGGAATCGTCTTTTCACTGCAGATCAGAGATGCCGCAAGCTCAGTTGCATTGATCTGACCGGTGCTCATCTCCTGGAAATGGGTGCGACCGTTGCCGTAAACCTCTTTTAAAAGCCGATCCATGTTGTTGATTTTTCCAACCGTGGTAATCGCAAAGCTTCCAAGGTGTGACTGGATCAAAAGCGGCTGCGGTTCATAGTCGGAAATGCAGCCAATGCCGAGGTTTCCCTCCATTTCTTCCACATCACGCTCAAATTTTGTACGGAACGGTGAATTTTCAATGTTGTGGATAGCACGTGAAAAGCCATTTGCTCCGTATGTCGCCATACCGCCTCTTCTTGTTCCGAGATGTGAGTGATAGTCTACTCCATAAAACAGTTCCAGTGTACAGTCTTTTCTTGATGCAACTCCAAAAAAGCCTCCCATTTCTTGTCTACCTCTCTTTGTGTATTTTTTCTCCCTTTGTTTCTCTTAAATATGAATGCCCCGGCAAACCGGGATGCCCGGTTACTGTTCACCGATGCGGGAACCGCAACTAGTCTTCTTTTAGTGTACCACGATCTTCTCCGTACTGTAAAGTACAACTAATAAATTTGATATAAAAAATAATCTACATTAATAAATAAATTTACAGCTTTTTCCACAAAGATTTTACTGTAAAATCAAAAAAGAAAGTATTGATTCTTTTTATCGGTTATGATACTTTAAAACTGCTTATGAATGTTGGTTTTGCGTTAAACGCAATAAAACGATTCATTCTTATTTTATCTTTTCTTAAGAGGAGGTTTTTACCATGGTTTCACTTTTGTTACCAGTCATTTATCTGGCATTCATCAGTCTCGGACTGCCGGATTCTCTGCTCGGCTCAGCGTGGCCGGTCATGTATCAGGAGCTTGGAACTTCTGTTTCTTCTGCCGGCATCATTTCTATGATTATTGCCGCCGGAACAATCGTATCCAGTTTGAACAGCGACCGTCTGAATACCCGCTTCGGCACCGGAAAAATCACGGCAGTAAGCGTTCTCACAACAGCAGTGGCGCTGTTTGGATTCTCCGTCAGCCACTCTTTTCTCGCCCTCTGCCTCTGGGGTATCCCCTATGGCCTCGGCGCCGGAAGCGTGGACGCAGCCCTGAACAACTACGTTGCCCTGCACTATAAAGCCCGCCATATGAGCTGGCTGCACTGTATGTGGGGCGTCGGATGCAGCACCGGTCCGGTCGTCATGGGATATGCCATCAATCATTCCACCTGGAACAACGGCTAACGTACCATCGCATTGTTTCAGATTGTGCTGACTCTGATTTTATTTTTCAGTCTTCCGCTCTGGCAGAAGCCATCTGCTGATGCTTCTGCAGATGAGAACTCCGTTCCGGAGCAGAGAAGTTTTTCCCGCCTGATCCGCGTTCCCGGTGTCAAAGAGGTTCTGACCTGCTTCTTCTGCTACTGCGCAGTAGAATCTACTGCCGGCATGTGGGCTGCAAGCTACTGTACTTTGTTCCGCGGCATTGATGCAAAACGCGCAGCAAGCTGGGCAAGCCTGTTCTACGTTGGCATCACGATCGGACGGTTCTTCTGCGGTTTCATCACAATGAAATTAAATGACCAGAAAATGATCCGGCTGGGACAGGCTGTGATCGCAGTCGGCACGATTCTGATGCTGCTGCCGCTTGGCGATTCCCTTCTGTTTATCGGCCTGATCCTGATCGGACTTGGCTGTGCGCCGATTTATCCTTCCATCATTCACGAGACACCGGCAAACTTCGGTGCCGACTTAAGCCAGGGAATCATCGGCATCCAGATGGCCTTTGCCTACGTCGGAACCTGCCTGATGCCGCCGGTTTTCGGCGTTCTCGGCCAGCATATTTCCTTCGGACTGTATCCGGTATTCCTGATGGCCATTTTGATTCTGATGGTTGTAATGGCAGAGCGGATGCACCGCGTAACGGCGGAAAAGAGAAATTCTTATAAAGCCAACTATTAATCCAATTATTCTGCAGTAGAATGGTCCCCTTGGATCAAACTCTGATATACTGCGTACAAAAAAGTACATCTGATCAGGTTACTCCCTGATCAGATGTACTTTTTGTAAATTTCGGAAATTTTTTCAAGCACGCTCCGCTTCAAACTCTTTCACCACATCCTCCAGCAGGTTTCTGATCTGCAGGTGCTGCAGACATACTTTCTCACATTTTCCGCATTTCACGCAGTCTGATGCCTTTCTGCCCGGTGCAGTATATACAAGATTGTGATAAGAAATACTGATACATCACGCCAATTTTCCTGTTTCATTCCTCAATCATGCCAAAGACATCTTCAATCTCGCCCATATACAGATAATGGAGATCGCCATCTTTATATAAAGTATCGCGCGTAAATTCCGGCAGATCTTCTTTCTCCATTCTGACCGTATAGATTTTTTTACAGACAAAGGTCAGCTCTGCCTCTTCAAATCCAACCGCATTTCCCAGCATCTTCGGTGTCAGACTGGTCAGACTGATCTTATCCGGCACATCATTTCCCGATTTTGATCCCAGGATTCCAAGATCCTTCCGATATTTCTCCGGGAAAAAGCAGACCGTAAACTCGTCTTCCTTCTGCAGAATCTGATGCGTCCGGCGGCTTTCCCGGATAAATACGGTAATGATCTGCTTTCCTTTCTTTGGCGGTCCCCAGATCGTCCCCATCGTACCCCATCCGATCGTCATCGTATTATACTCCCTTGGCGTACCCGCAGTACACAAACCCCAGCGGTCATCAAAAATAGAAAACACATCATACTTTGCGGTTTTAAAATTCTCCATCGTAATGTTCATACTACATTCCCCTTTCGCTGATTTGCTTTGTTATCCTTAGCATACCGTACGGTAGTAACTACCGGGCAAGAACTTTTTTTCAAAGTCCTACGTTTTTATAAAAACAGGAAATTTTTTTATTTTAGAAATTTCATTTTTCCACAACGCAAAAACCGGAATGCTTACACATTCCGGTTTCCAGCAGAGCGCGAGACGGGATTCGAACCCGCGACCCCAACCTTGGCAAGGTTGTACTCCACCCCTGAGCCACTCGCGCATTTTTTAATTTTTATCTTGTTAAGTGCTCGCTACACCTTACAAATGATAATATACACGAACGCTCCCTATTTGTCAACAGTTTTTTTGAATTTTTTCAAAAAATTAAAAAATATCCACGATTTGCACATTTCTCATCTCTTCCAATCTGCCACAACCACCTCACACCGATCTGCCACCGGCAGATACAGACCCCACCTCCCGTCCTCCATTCCCTCCCCACACACGCCACAACCACCTCACGCCGATCTGCCACCGGCAGATACAGACCTCCCTCCCGTCCCCAATCTCAGACCTTGGGAGTCATCGGGCGGGCGGGCAGACACTGCGGTGCGAAGGGCATAGAAAAAGAGGGCAGAAACTGTGAATGCAGGATGTGTGCGAGAAAATGGGATGAAATCTGGTGCACAACACCAGATTTCAAAACGCACTGAGCTGAAAAATCATCCGATTTTTCGG
>ENA-ORPH01003874-ORPH01003874.1-human-gut-metagenome-genome-assembly--contig:-NODE-3874-length-10503-cov-3.865142_pt1 | contig 10503 bp, 9 predicted proteins | sample MGYA00242142_ERZ509074 | MGnify/ENA primary metagenome ERZ509074 (study PRJEB26280, sample SAMEA2338724) | human gut metagenome | biome: human gut; feature: human-associated habitat; material: faeces... | reverse complement strand
GGAAGAAAAAGAAAACTACGAAACGAAACCCGAGGCCGGCTCCCGCCGAATCGTTGCTGCTCCGAAGCCGCAGGATATCGTAGAGATCGACTCCATCCGTCTTCTTCTCGATGCCGGACAGGTTGTCATCGCAGCAGGCGGCGGCGGAATCCCGGTTCTCCCGCAGAATGAAGAGTTAAAGGGTGCATCCGCAGTCATCGAAAAAGACCTCACCAGCGGCCTGATGGCAGAAATGCTGAACGCAGACATGCTGATGATCCTGACCAGCGTGGAAAACGTTTCCATCAACTACGGTACCCCGGACGAAAAACCGCTGGAGCACATCACCGTTGCTGACGCGAAGAAATACATCGCAGAAGGCCAGTTCGGAGAAAACTCCATGCTGCCGAAGATGGAAGCAGCTGTTTCTTTCCTCGAGAAAGGCATCGGCCGTACCGCAGTCATCACTTCCATTGATTCCGCACTCGCCGGATTCCAGGGAAAAACAGGTACGATTATCGAGTAATACAAAGTATACAAAAAAAGGATTCCCGCGAGTGGGAATCCTTTTTTTCTACTCTTTTTCCGGACTAAAAAGCCAGATTAGAAAGTAAATTTATCTGCAAAGTAAGCATCGAGATCCTCAATTTTAATTCTCTCCTGCTCCATGGTGTCACGGTCACGGACGGTAACAGCACCATCGGTCTCGGAATCGAAGTCGTAGGTGATGCAGTACGGAGTACCGATCTCATCCTGACGGCGATACCGTTTTCCGATATTTCCACGGTCATCAAACTCGCAGTTGTATTTCTTGGACAGCTCTGCAAAGACTTTCTCAGCGCCCTCGTTCAGCTTCTTGGAAAGCGGAAGCACACCGATTTTTACCGGTGCCAGTGCCGGATGGAAATGCATCACGGTACGAACATCATTCTTCTCTGCGTCGAGAACTTCCTCGTCATAAGCGCTGCACAGGAATGCCAGAACGACACGGTCAGCACCAAGAGACGGCTCGATAACATACGGGATGTATTTCTCGTTCTTCTCTGGATCGAAATAGGTCATATCCTGTCCGGATACATTCTGATGCTGGGTCAGGTCGTAATCGGTACGGTCTGCGATTCCCCACAGCTCGCCCCATCCGAACGGGAACAGGAACTCGATATCGGTTGTTCCCTTGCTGTAGAAGCACAGCGCTTCCGGAGAATGGTCTCTTGCACGCATCTCTTCGTCTTTCATGCCGAGGCTCTTCAGCCAGTTGATGCAGAAGCCTCTCCAGTACTGGAACCAGTCAAGGTCGGTGCCAGGCTCGCAGAAGAACTCCAGCTCCATCTGCTCGAACTCACGGGTACGGAAGGTGAAGTTACCCGGTGTAATCTCGTTACGGAAAGATTTACCGATCTGGCCGATTCCGAACGGAATTTTCTTTCTGGAAGTACGCTGTACGTTTTTGAAGTTTACGAAGATACCCTGTGCAGTCTCCGGACGAAGATATACGGTGTTCTTCGCATCCTCTGTAACACCCTGGAAGGTTTTGAACATCAGGTTGAACTGACGGATATCGGTAAAGTTATGTTTTCCGCAGGACGGACACGGAATCTGATGCTCCTCGATGAAGTTCTTCATCTCTTCCTGGGACCATGCGTCTACGCTGCCGCCTTCGATTTCAATGCCTTTTTCCTCACAGAAGTCTTCGATCAGCTTGTCTGCACGGAAACGCTCGTGGCACTCTTTACAGTCCATCAGAGGATCGGAAAATCCGCCGAGATGACCGGAAGCTACCCATGTCTGCGGGTTCATCAGGATCGCGCAGTCAACACCTACGTTGTGCGGGCTCTCCATGACGAATTTCTGCCACCATGCTTTTTTCACGTTGTTTTTCAGCTCAACACCGAGCGGGCCGTAATCCCAGGTATTTGCCAGGCCGCCGTAGATTTCGGAACCCGGATATACAAAACCTCTGGATTTTGCTACTGCCACAATTTTGTCCATTGTCTTTTCCATAGTTAGTTACTCCTCTATTTTATTTGTTTACTTACCATAAACAACAATAACAGGACTGGCAAGAAGAACGTCCTGCTCATATTCCTGCTCTGTTTCTTCTGTCTTAGTCTGCTCTGATGATGACGCAGAAGCACTCTCTGTGGACTTTGTGGTCCACTCGCCGGCCGTATCCACCGTGTTTTTTCCTTTGATCACGGCTGTACCGGAAACGCAGAGCACCGGATCTTCCGTTACGATTTCCAGCGGCTCCTCGCAGACAATCACGCGTACATGCTTAACGCCTTTGACCGCATCTTCGACTGAAACCTCATTGCCTTTAGAATCGACAAAGGAAGCGGAAAAATCATATCCCGCTTCTTCTGCCTCATCCAGCGTGCCTGCGAAAAATTCTGCTCCGTGATAATCCGCGTAGGACTGGTAATCTCCGTATTCCATCCGAATCTCCACCTTGTCCTCTTTGATCTGGCATTTTTCCAGCTTCACGGAATCCGCATCGCCGCGCTCCTCTGTGAATTTTTTGATGTCATCCTCCACAAAGACCTTCAGTTCGTCTTCCGTGTAATCATCGTCTTTGCTGTAATCTTCCACAATAGCTTCTGTCACAACACCATTTTTGCTCACATAGACAGATGTCGTTGTCACATCTTTTAACTTCTCACAGCCCGACAGCAGCACGGAAGCCGCTGTCAGAACTGCGAGAAGCTGTCCTGCTTTTTTCATAAAAATCCTCTAAAAACCGCCTAAATTATTTATTGCGGTAAATGATATCGTCTCTTCCCGGTCCGTTGGAGATCATGGTGATCGGGAATCCGATTTCTTTCTCTACAAACTCGATGTAGTTTCTGCAGTTCTCCGGCAGATCCTCGTATTTCTTGATGCCGCGGATATCGCATTTCCATCCCGGAAGGGTTTTCAGAACCGGTTTTGCTTTCTCAAGAATGCTGGTGTTCGGGAAATCGTGGATTTCTTTTCCGTCTACTTCGTATGCTACGCAAACCGGAATCTCGTCCAGATATCCGAGAACGTCAAGTACAGTAAATGCTACATCGGTCGTACCCTGCATTCTGCAGCCGTAGCGGGAAGCAACACAGTCGAGCCATCCCATACGTCTCGGACGTCCTGTCGTTGCACCGAACTCTCCGCCGTCTCCGCCGCGTCTTCTGAGCTCATCTGCCTCATCTCCAAAAATCTCGGAAACAAATGCACCTGCTCCTACTGCGCTGGAGTAAGCCTTGCACACCGTTACAATTTTCTTGATTTCATATGGCGGAACACCTGCTCCCACTGCGCCGTAGCCGGCCAGTGTGGAAGAAGAAGTTACCATCGGGTAAATTCCGTGATCCGGGTCTTTTAAGGAACCAAGCTGACCCTCAAGCAGGATCTCCTTGCCTTCCTGAATCGCGTTCCACAGGAATGCGGAAGTATCGCATACGTATGGCTCAACCATTTTTTTGTATTCCATCAGCTCTGCATAGATCTCATCCGGATTTAACTGCGGTTTGTGATACAGATGCTCGAGCAGAATGTTCTTGGTCTCGCATACGGATTTCAGTTTCTCTTTCAGGTGCTCATCGTCGAACAGCTCGTTTACCTGGAAACCGATTTTTGCATATTTATCTGAGTAGAATGGAGCGATACCGGATTTGGTGGAACCAAAGGATTTTCCTCCCAGACGTTCTTCCTCGTACTGATCGAACAGGATATGGTACGGCATTACCATCTGCGCGCGGTCGGAGATTTTGATCTTCGGTGCCGGTACCCCTTTCGAAATAATCTCGTTTAACTCATTGATCAGAACCGGAATGTTGAGTGCAACACCGTTTCCGATTACGCTGGTTGTGTGGCTGTAAAATACGCCGGATGGAAGGGTATGAAGTGCAAACTTTCCATAGTTGTTTACAATGGTATGGCCTGCATTTGCACCACCCTGGAAACGGACAACAATGTCTGCCTCTTTTGCGAGCATATCGGTAATTTTACCTTTTCCCTCGTCTCCCCAGTTTGCTCCTACTACTGCCTTAATCATATGACATCCTCCTAATTCAACGTATACTTGCGGCCTTTTTGTTCCGGCCGTTTATCTTTAGTATACCATGTTTTTCTCATAAGCGAAACTTATCATTACTTATAAAATCTGTTTTTTTATTATTTCTGTTTATCAAACGCATCAGACGTTGATTTCCGCAGTCATGCCAAGTGCCTCTTTGTTTGCCTCAAGCACCGGATTGACTACGTTCTTCAGGAATGCGTCAACCTGTACGGATGCGCGGCCTGTGTATTTGGACGGATCCATCGTCTTTTCCAGCTCTTCTTTGGTCAGATGGAACATCTCATCCGCTGCGATCAGATCGAGAAGATCATTATCGCGTCCTTCCTCTTTGACATGTTTTCCGGCGATCATGGACAGCTCGCGGATTCTCTCATGCAGCTCCTGACGGTCGCCGCCTGCTTTCACCGCATCCATCATGATATTCTCGGTTGCCATAAACGGAAGCTCTGCCATCATGTGTTTTAAGATAACCTTTGGATAAACCACAAGTCCGTCTACGACGTTCATGCACAGATCCAAGATACCGTCGATGGCAAGGAAGCCTTCCGGAATGGAAAGTCTCTTGTTTGCAGAGTCATCGAGGGTTCTCTCAAACCACTGTACAGAAGAGGTGATGGCCGGATTTAATGCATCGGTGATCACATAACGGGACAGGGATGCGATACGCTCGCTTCTCATCGGATTTCTCTTGTATGCCATGGCGGAAGATCCGATCTGTCCTTTCTCGAACGGCTCCTCAACTTCTTTTAAGTGCTGCAGAAGACGGATGTCGTTGGAGAATTTTGTTGCGCTTGCCGCAATGCCTGCCAGAATGTTTAATACTCTCGTATCGACTTTTCTGGAATACGTCTGTCCGGAAACAGGATAGCAGTTCTTGAAGCCCATTTTCTCAGCGATCATCGGATCGATCTTATCGATGGTCTCCTGATCTCCGTCGAACAGCTCTAAAAAGCTTGCCTGTGTGCCTGTTGTTCCTTTGGAGCCGAGCAGCTTTAAGGTGCTCTGTACGTACTCGAGATCTTCAAGGTCCATTAAGAACTCCTGCATCCACAGGGTTGCACGTTTTCCGACGGTGGTCGGCTGTGCCGGCTGGAAGTGGGTGAAGGCAAGGGTCGGCTGGTCTTTGTAGGTATCCGCAAATTTTGCCAGCTCAGCGATAACGTTCACCAGTTTTTTCTTCACCAGCTTTAAGGCTTCGTTCATGACAATGATATCGGTATTGTCGCCTACGTAGCAGCTGGTTGCTCCCAGATGGATAATTCCTTTTGCTTTCGGACACTGTACGCCGTAGGCATACACATGGGACATTACGTCATGACGGCAGACTTTCTCTCTTTCTTTTGCCACATCGTAGTTGATGTTCTCGGCATTTGCTTTCAGTTCTTCGATCTGCTCATCTGTAATAGAAAGTCCCAGTTCTTTTTCTGTCTCAGCCAGCGCAATCCATAACTTTCTCCAGGTACGGAATTTCATATCCGGGGAGAAGATGTACTGCATCTCCTTGCTTGCATAACGTTCGGAAAGAGGGCTTACATATCTGTCAGTTCCGCTCATAGACACGATTCTCCTTTTCTTGTCAAAATGTGTATTCGGTTTCTCTTTTATCCCCGCTCTTTTTCATCCCCAAAAACAGAACGGGGCGTATAAAGAGCGTGTTTGAAATACGTTTCAACCACGCTCTAGTATAACGCATGTTGTTTTTTTAGGCAAGTGCAACGTCGTTACTTCTCACGAAATTTTCCCAAAAAGCCCTGCATTCTGGCATTTTTCGAATCGAAAACGTCATCCGGTGTTCCTTCTACGGCGATCACTCCCTGATCCATAAAGATGACACGATCCGAAATTTCCCGGGCAAAGTTCATCTCATGGGTAACAATCACCATCGTCATGTTCATCTCGGCAAGCGATTTGATAACCTTTAACACCTCACCTGTCAGCTCCGGGTCGAGTGCCGAGGTCGGCTCGTCAAAGAAAAGCACCTTCGGGTTCAGCATCAGCGCACGCGCAATCGCAACCCTCTGACACTGACCGCCGGAAAGCTGACACGGATACGCCTTTTCTTTTCCCGTGAGTCCCATTTTCTGCAGCAGTTCTTCTGCCTGTGCTTCCACCTCCGCACGGTTCCGTTTCTGCACATGAATCGGCGCATCACAGAGGTTTTTCATCACATCATAATGTGGAAACAGGTGGAAGCTCTGGAATACCATTCCAAAGTTTTCCTGAATTTTCCGCAGCACGGCCGGCTTTGCATAAACGGATTTTCCATTTTGCATGGTGACTGCCTGCTCGCCAAGATACGTCAGGTCACCGCCATCCATCGTCTCCAGCATCGCCGCACACCGCAGCAGCGTCGATTTTCCCGATCCCGACGGGCCGATGATCGAGAGCACCTCGCCCTCTTCTACTTTGAGGGAAATATCTTTTAACACTTCGAGATCCCCAAAGCTCTTTCTTACATGGTTCATTTCCAGATAAATCATATCGTTTTCCGCTCTCTTCCATAGTTAATGATAATAAGAAAATTTCTTTTCCAAAAGTTCCATCACCCACGCCACGACAAAATTGAAGATGTAGTAGAAAATACCGGCGGCGACGAACGGAACCATCGTGGTCTTGGCCGCCGCGATCTGTTTTGCGATCGTGAACATTTCCACATAGGAAATGGAAAAGGCCAGCGACGTATCCTTGACCAGCGTAATCACCTCATTGGTGATCGCCGGCAGAATCCGTTTCACAACCTGAGGCAGAATAATGCGGACAAACGTCTGTCCCTTCGAATAACCAAGAAGCTTTGCTGCCTCGTACTGTCCACGATCCATCGAAACGATGCCGGAGCGGTAGATTTCTGCAAAATAGGCGCCGTAGTTTAAGGCAAATCCGGTGATAATCGCCGGAAAGCGCCATTTTCCGATGTTCATACCGAACAGATAGAACGGTCCGAAGTAAACCACCATGAGCTGCAGCATCAGAGGCGTGCCGCGCATCAGGGAGATATAGAGCCGGAAAATTCCGCTCACAATCCGGTTTTTCGACATACGCCCGAAGGCGATCAGCAGACCGAGCGGCAGGGAAAATACGAGCGTCAGGACAAATATCGAGATCGTTCCCGCCATTCCGGTACTAAGCTGTGATAGAATCATGGACAACTTCATGCTGCTTTACTCTCCTTTTTTCTCCAGACACACCATGTCTGCGATTCCGTATTTTTCTGCGAGCTTGCCGAATGTTCCGTCGGCCAGAACCTGCTGCAGGCCTTCGTTTACTTTATCGCAGAGCTCGGTATTTCCTTTTTTGAATCCGATCGCATATTTCTCAGAGTTCAGGTGCTCGTCGAGGATTTTGTATCCTTCTCCGCGGCTTTCCAGCTGATATTTGGCAACGCCGATATCCATGGCAACCGCATCGATGGAACCTGCCTGAAGCTCTACAAACGCATTGTTGTAATCCGGAAACTGCTGCAGAGCGGCGAAAGTATCGGCGAGTTCTTTCTGACCGCCATCTTCCTCACTCTGTAAAAGATCGAGTGCTGCGGATGCTGCCTGCACACCAACCGTCTTTCCTGCCAGATCGGACAGGCTGTTGATGCCGGAATTCTCAGATACGACCATCACCTGGCTGTTGTCCACGTACGGATCGGACCAGGTGTAATCGTCCTCTCTGCCGTTCATGGTAAAGCCGTTCCAGATGCAGTCAATCGCACCAGAATTCAGCTCGGTATCTTTCGCATCCCAGTTGATCGGGGTTTTTACCAGCTTCCAGCCGTAAATCTCGCAGACTGCCTCAGCGAGCTCCAGGTCAAGTCCGGTGTAATCGCCCGTCTCATCGTCCATGTAGCCGTACGGCGGGTATTCTGCATCGAAGCCTACGGTAAAGGTTGTCGTTCCGTCTGCGGAAGAGGATGCTGCTCCTGCTGATGAGGCAGATGTTTTTGCTGTGTCTGCAGAGCCGCAGCCAGCCAGCAGGGCAGATGCACAAAAGGCTGCTGCCAAAATGCTAACCATTTTCTTTTTCATAATAATCTTCTCCTTTTCTACGTGATCATGTTATCACTGTACTACGCTAAACTAATTGGTATCCTACCATACTCCGGCACCTCCTGTCAACCCGCACCGGTTAAATAATCCAGAAAACCTGTTCCAACACAAAAAAGTCTCCGAAACGGTCAGCAGATTCTGCTTTTTTCCGTCTTCGGAGACTTTGATTTTTCTATTTTGGATAACTATTTATAAACCCTTGTTACACGGCTGCTGATATCGCAGAGCATCTCGTAATCGAAACGTGCCGCCGGGTTGGCGATCTCTTCGATCGTGATGGTCTCATCCCCGTCGGTTCCGACAAGCGTTACAACGTCCTCCACCTGCACATCCGGGATGTCGGTCACGTCCACCATCATCTGATCCATACAGATTCTTCCGATGATCGGTGCTTTTTTCCCGTGGATCAGCACACAGCCCTGGTTCGAGAGAGCTCTCGGATAGCCGTCTGCATAGCCGGCTGAAACAGTTGCGATCCGTGTCATCGGTTTCTCGGTCACATACGTGGCACCGTAGCTGACGCCGATGCCCGGGCCGACTTCCTTCACATGGATGACATGGCTCTTCCAGGAAAGCGCCGGGATCAGATCGAGGCGCTCTTTTTTTACCTCCTCGGATGGGTAAATGCCGTAGGTGATGATACCGGAACGCACCATCTCAAAGCGGTGATCGTCAAATTCCATGATTCCGGCGGAGTTGCAGATATGGCGAAGCGGAATCGTCACGCCGCGCTCTGCTAAAAGTGCCGTCATCTTATCATATTTTTCCATCTGCATCGAACAGTACGTCTTGTCTTCCTGATCGGCGCAGGAGAAATGCGTAAACATACCTTCCAGCTCGATGTGCGGAAGATCCGCGATTTTTGCCGCCTCATCCGCATCGTGCTCCGTCACCTGGAAGCCGATCCGCGTCATGCCGGTATCGACCGCAAGGTGTGCTTTTGCTTTCCGGTTCTGGCGTGCTGCCTCTTTTTCGAGGGCAAGCGCCTGTGCGTAGCTGTCGATCGTCTGAGTGATGTCGTATTCCACAAGGTCGCCGTACTGGGACGGGGACACGTAGCCGAGAATCAGGATCGGCGCGGAAATGCCGTTTTCTCTGAGCTCGATAGCCTCCTCGATGGTTGCGGTTGCAAAATAATCAACCTGGTTTTCCAGATAGGATGCTACCGGAACGGCACCATGGCCGTAGGCGTTCGCTTTTACAACGCCAAGGAGTTTCACGCCCTCTGGTAGTCTTTTTTTCACTTCTCTGATGTTATGCCCGATCGCTTCGAGTGAAATCTCTGCATAACAGCGTAAGTATCTGTTCACTTTTTTCCTTCTTTCTTTCCGTACTTTTTCTGAGACGCCAAAACGTGCCTGAAAACTCTTTCGGATTATTTTCAGACACGCTCTCGTATCAGATTCCGGCTGTGCCGGTTTTTATTTGTCCGGTCTGCGGATGGCGGAATAGATATTTTTTACATTTTTCAGCACTACATGCGTTCTTGTCGCATCGACGCCCGGAAGGCTCATCACCTGGCGGTGGATTTCTTCGAGTTCGTCGGATGAGTGACAGGAAATGCGGATAATCAAATCAAAATCTCCGGTCTGATAATAGCAGGATACGATGTACTCCAGTTTCTGGATCGCATCTGCAAAACTGTCAAAGAACTTCGGATGCTCCAGGCTGACTTCCATCAGCGCGGTCATCTCATTTCCCGTTTTCTTTTCGTCTACAATAATGGTGTATTCTTTAATCACTCCGGTTTCTTCCATTTTACGGATTCTCTCGATGACTGCAGAAACCGATAAATGAATCTCTTTGCTGATATTGGAAGCCGTCTCGCGGGCATTTTTCTGCAATATCTTCAGAATCTTATAATCAATGGCATCCATGTATTTTTCCTCCCATAAGAATTGACAGGGTTCTTCTTTCCAGATTTTAGCATAAAATTTCCCTGTCACTACCTTTCTATTATATCAAATTTTTCAGATAAGTCCAGTTTTTCCCAAAATATTTTATAGAAAGATTAGAATTTTTCTTTAAATTGCACAGATGCCGGTTTTTCTATTCTTCGAAGGTTTCTGCAATATCCTGCATCAGAATGCTGATCCCGAGGTGCTGCTCCATTCTCCTGCATAGGGAAGTTCCCCCTTTTTCTTTGTTTTCCGTTTTTTTATTATAGTACACTTTCCTTCCCGGAACAAGACTGATATTTACGTGCTATTCACCGGACGTTCACTCGCGCCATTTGCCCTGAATTTTCACCTTTTTCAGTATTTTAAAATTTTTTTCAATTTTTTTTAAAAAAGGGGTTGACTTTTCTCCGGCTTTCCTGTAGAATACGTTTTGTCAGTGAGGCACGGCAGTCAACAAGACAGAGAAAAAAATCAGTGCCAATCATCTGCGGGTGTAGTTCAATGGTAGAACCCCAGCCTTCCAAGCTGGTTACGTGGG
>ENA-ORPH01003870-ORPH01003870.1-human-gut-metagenome-genome-assembly--contig:-NODE-3870-length-10510-cov-3.538881_pt1 | contig 10510 bp, 10 predicted proteins | sample MGYA00242142_ERZ509074 | MGnify/ENA primary metagenome ERZ509074 (study PRJEB26280, sample SAMEA2338724) | human gut metagenome | biome: human gut; feature: human-associated habitat; material: faeces... | reverse complement strand
TGAATGAAACGCAGCGTAGCAGCGCTACGCTAAGTGGAATGAACGGACGCCAGAAAGGAAAAGGCGCAAGCAGATGGCACAGGTGAATGCAGGAAATAGTATATTAGAAGCGGCTGTACACCTGTTCTTCGCGGCCAGCCTTCTGCCAGGCGGGCGCATTCTGCACGCGGCGGACGCGGCGCACCGTGAAGGCGCTGCCATCCTCCATCATCATCGCCACAGCGGCGGAAATGACCGCAATCAGCTCGCTGTCATCCGCCACGGGCACTTCTTCCACCACGGGCGCGGCAACCGGCGCGGGAGCGGGCGCTTCCGCCTGCTTCTTTGCCTTCTTGCCGCCCTTGCCGAGGTTCGCGGTGGCATTTTCCATCAGCTTGATCAGACCAATCAGAATCGTCAAACCGAGGAACACGATGGCGATGCCGATGAGGGTGACGGTCAAGCCGAAGCCCAGATTATTGCCCAGATTACTCAAAAAGGCTGCAAAGTCCATTTTTCACACAATCCTTTCCTCAATCACAGCGGCAGGTTGCCGTGCTTCTTCGGGGGATTGGATTCGCGCTTGGAGGAGAGCATCTCCAGCGCCGCAATGACATACTTGCGCGTTTCGGCGGGATCAATCACGTCATCGACCATGCCAGCCGCGGCAGCCGCCCCGCCGTCCGCCACATCCGCGGCGAACTTCGCTTCCAATTCCGCACGGGACTGGAGCGCGGGCTTCTTGTCCGCCTTCAGGTCGTCGGTGTAGAGCACCTGCACCGCCGCTTCGGGGGTCAGGGCGGAAATCACCGCGCCCGGCCACGCGTAGGTGACGTCAGCATTGCTCTTGCCGCCCATGGCGACATACGCCTGACCGATGGCATTGCCGGTGACAATGGACACCTTCGCCGTCGTCGCTTCCGCGTAGGCGTAAAGCAGCTGGGTGGTCGCCTTGATGGTCGCCGCCTGCTCGTCAACCGCCGGGACGGCAACGCCCTTGCTGTTGATCAGGGACACGACCGGCAAGCTGTAGCAGTCGCACAGGCGGATGAAGCGCGCGGCCTTGCTTGCGGACTGCGCCGTCAGCACGCCGTCGTTCTCCTTGCCGTTGCCAACCACCAGACCGACCGGACGGCCGCCCACGCGGGTCAGCGCAACGCGGATTTCCTTGCCGTAGTCCTTGAAAAGCTCCACATACGCCGCGCCGTCCGCCATGGCAGCCAGCTGGCTTTCCGCGTCCGCCGCGTCCAGCACGGGCAGAATGCGGTTCATGTCGTCGGTGTCCACAATCGCGGCATCCTCCGCGTTGCAGCCGGGCAGATAGTCCAGCACCTGCACCGCCAGAGAGATGGCTTCGTCCTCGTCCTTGGCCGTCAGCGCGACGCCGCCCTGCGCAGCCATCGTCTTCGCGCCGCCGACCGCCTTGGCATCCACCGTCTTGCCGGAAATGGCGCTCATGACCTGCGGGCCATAGACCATCAGCTGACCAACGTTTTCGGCTTCAATGGTGATGTCAGCCAGCTGGGCGATCATTGCCGCGCCGCCGACCACCGGGCCCAGCACCAGCGCGATGACCGGCACCACGCCGCTGAGCTTTGCCAGACGGGTGAAAACGGAGGCGTAGGCGTTCATCGCCGCCGCGCCCTCGTCAATGCGCACACCGGCGCTGTCGCACAGGGCGATCACGGGCGCGCCCGTCTTCTGTGCCAGATCCAGCACCTTGACAATCTTCTGCGCCTGCATCTGCCCCATCGCGCCGCCATGCACCGTGAAATCCTGCGCGAACACGTACACAGGGCGATCCTGCACCGTGCCGCTGCCGGTCACGACCCCGGCGTAATCCCCATTGCGGGATACCAGCGCGTCCGTCTCCACGAAAGAGCCGGCGTCCAGCAGCTTCGCCACCCGTTCACGGGCGGTCAGCTTGCCAGCCGCGCGCTGCTTTGCGATTCGTTCCGCGTCTCCCTGCAGGATGCTCTGCTTTTTCGCCAGCACCTGCTTCAGGTTCTGCTCACTCATGTTCAAAACTCCCTCCATGTCATGCCCCTTTCGGGGCGGGAAAAGTTGAGGTTACAATTTAGCCCGACTTTTCTAATTCTACATGTCCCCCCTATTTCCTGCTGCCCGGAAAAATTTTGTGGTTTTTCTGAGGAATCCGGCGGGATTTTTGTGAAAATCGTCCGAACCGATGAAATTTCGTCAAAAAATGCACCCGGCAGGAAACGCGGAATGCGAATCATCCTGACGGGTGCGCCAATGGTTACGCCGTTGTGAAGACTTGATAGGCGCAGGTTACACGGTAGCCGAGTTTCTGCGCAATGTGTGCTGATGTTTCATTCGCCGCGTCCCACGTCGCGATTTTCCCCTGCTGATGCGCCGTCAAGATGAGCTTCGCCGCTGCCAGCGTCGCGTAGCCGTATCCGCGGTGCGCCGGTGCTGTGTCCACCTCCACCTCGATGCCGCCGGGATACGCCGCGTAGCTGGATGCGCCGGACACAAACGCCCCGTCCGCGCAGACCAGCACCCCCAGCCCGCTGCGCGCATATTCATCCTCCGTGAATTGACTCACGAAGTCCGCCGCCCACAGGGTCTTGCGGCAGAACACCATTTCCGCCGCGCCAATCGGCACAAGCGTCACGCCCTGCGGCAGATTCGCCAGCAGCGCAGTCAGGTGCGCATCCTCCGGCTGACGGCACGGGTCAAAGGCGATGCGCTCCGACCACGTTCCCGACCGCTGCGCCTGCACCAGCGCGAGAAACGCACTGCTCCCCTGCACAATCCACGCGCGATTCTCCGCGTTCAGTGCGCGCCGCACCAATTCTTCCGACGGTTCGCCGCCGAGGAAGAGGAAATCGCCCGCCAGCACCGCCGCGCTGCTCGGACGCGCCGAATCATCCGTCATCACGCGCCCCTGCCCGTTCAGCGCCGCTTCGATGATGCCGTGCGCACCCGGCAATCCGGCAAACATCCCGCGAATGTCCGCGCTGCTCACCCCTTCACGTCCTCCTGCACTATCGTGTTCGCCTTGCCGAAGGTCGTTTCCAGCGCCGCGAGGAAGGACTCGTCGCTCTGGTCAGCTTTCTTTTCCTTCACCGCGCCGATGGCCTCAAAGTGGCATTGCATCCCCGATGCCTGCGTCAGCGCCGACGCAATCGCCGCGCGCTTCTTCTCCTGATTCATCAGCCCGACGTACAGTTCCTGCCCCATCGGCGCCTGCCAGCGGTAGGTGTCGCCGTCGCACCCGGCGTATTTGCCCATCGTCAGCATGGCGAACGTGCCGGGGTCGGAGCGCTTCAGGATGTTCATGGCTTCCTTCCACGCGTCCGTGTCGGTCTTGCCGGTCGGGGTCATCACGGCAGGCGCGGCGGGTTTGGGCGCTTCCTGCTTCGGCTCGGATGCAGGCTTTGCCGCCTTTTTCGCGGGCTGCGCAGGGGCAAACGCGCCGCTTTGCAGCTTCTCCTGCAAGACGGTCAGCTGCTTTTCCAGTTCGCTGATGCGGTCGTTGAGCGCCGCCGTATCCGCCTCGCTCGTCCGCAGGCAGCTTTTCAGCGCGGCGTTTTCCAGTACGATTCGCGGCGACGACGCCCAGCGCAAATCCGTTTCCACGCGCATAAACAATTCCAGCATGTTCATCAGCCGCGTCGTGGTGAATTTTTCCGCCTGCTGCGCGTACTCCTGCGCATCCTCCTGCGTCAGGTCAAGCAGGGCGCTCAGGTCGTCCGGGCTGCACTTGGCAATCAGCAGTGCACGCAGGTGCTGGCTGACGTCCTTGGCGAACACCATCGGTTCGCGCCCGGCGCGCATCAATTCGTCAATCATCCGCATGACGGCGGACGCGTCCTCTTTTTCCAGCGCATCGGCGAAGCGGAAGAGGAAGCTGCGGTCGCTCGTGCCCAGCACATTGCGCACGAGGTCTTCCGTCACCTGATTGGAATAGCCCAGGCACATGTCCAGTATCGACATCGCGTCGCGCAATCCGCCCTCCGCGGCGCGGGCGATGAGCATCAGCGCGTTCTCCGACGCTTCCGCCTTCGCGCCCTCCGCCGCCTGACGCAGCCGCCCCGCGATTTGGTGCGCCGGAATCCGCCCGAAGTCGAAGCGCTGGCAGCGGCTGAGAATCGTCGCGGGCAGCTTCTGCGGCTCGGTCGTCGCGAGGATGAAACCGCCGTACGCCGGCGGCTCCTCCAGCGTTTTCAGCAGCGCATTAAACGCGGGAGTGGACAGCATGTGCACTTCGTCGATGATGTAGACCTTGTATTTCCCCTGCTGCGGCGGATATTTGACCGTCTCGCGCAGATTGCGGATTTCCTCGACGCCATTGTTGCTCGCCGCGTCGATTTCCATCACGTCCATCGACTCGTCCGCCAGCAGACGGCGGCAGGATTCGCACTGCCCGCACGGATCGCCGTTCACGGGGTGCTCACAGTTGATGGCGCGCGCGAGGATTTTCGCGGTGGACGTCTTGCCCGTGCCGCGGCTGCCGCAGAAGAGGTACGCATGGGCGACGCGCCCGCTCATCACCTGATTGCGCAGCGTGGAGATGACCGCCTCCTGTGCCACCATGCTGGAAAAGTCTTTGGGTCGCCACTGGCGGTAGAGTGCCTGATATGCCATAATTTCTGTTTTACTCCTTACAGTATGCGATTATTGCAGAGGATTTCGCGCCTGCGGACGCGAGGAGGGGGCTTTCCGCTCGCCCCCTCCACCCCTTCGGCGCCGCCACTTGTTTGGGAAGCTCCAATCATTTCAAATCATTCGCTTAAAGACGATAAATTCTTCCCCGCGCGCGACCAGCACGCCCTGATCGCCTTCCGCCGCCAAGCCGTAGTCCTCGCCCGGCACTTCCAGCTCCATCCGCATTCCGTTCACCTTCTGGAAGGTCATATAGTAGATGGTTTTCGGCGCGCCGTCCTCCTGCGTCACCAGCGTGCGCTTGCCGACGACGCTCGCTTCCATGCTGTCAATCGGCGCGCGCGCATCGTCCGCCTCCACATGCACCATGCTCGTGATTTTCGCCACCAGCATCAGCACCAAAATCGCGCCCAGCACCGTGCCCAGCATCGTCAGCACATTCCGCAGCATTTCTGCATCCATCCGTTCTTCCCTCCATTTGCTTCATCATGGGCATTATACCATAATCAGCGCACATGCACAAGAGTCGCCGTGCAGAAAAGCAGTTTTTCGCGCAAAATAAGCGAACATGTATTCTGAAATCTGTCCAAAATGCCCCCTGAAAAAAAGTTTGCAATTTTCCCGAAAAAATTTCAAAAAACCCCTTGCATTTTTCCGAGAACTATGCTATAATACTTTCTGTGCTCAGCGCTTCACCGCCTGACACAAAGAGAATAAGCGCTTGGGGCATTAGCACAGTTGGTAGCGCGCGACATTCGCATTGTCGAGGTCAGGAGTTCGAATCTCCTATGCTCCACGGATGGTCAAGGTTGAAAAGCCTTGACCTTTTCTTTTGCTTTCAAACATCCCGCAGCAAAAAGCCGACCGGACGGAGGATTTCTCCCCTGCCCGGTCGGGTTCTGTTTGCAATTGCCTTATCTTGGCATCTTCCGAATATACAGCGTTGCTGTCTGCGAATCAAAGACGAACAGCACCATGCCGTTCGGCTGCTTCCAGAACCCCTGCGTCACCTGCTTGATTTCCGCTGCTTCCAGGCAAGTCTCCTCGTTGAGCATCCCGCTCGTCAGCGCTTCGCCCGTCAGCGGCATCTTCGACCAGCCGTTTTCCTGCGCCCAGTACACAAACCGCGCGGCGTCCTGCCCGTTCAGCTTGTAAATGCCCATATTGTACAGGTCGTTGTCCCGGTGGTAGGACTGGTAATTCACCTCGCAGCGCGGCACAAAGTAGCACCGAAAGCCCGTCAAAGACCGAATCTCCGTGTGCGGCGTCATGAGATACAGAACGAGCGCGGTCAGCAGCGCCGTCAGCACCGCCAGCGCAATCAGTACTTTCTTCGCGCCCGACCGCAGCGCATGAAACAGGTCAGACAGATTCGCGCCGAAGTCCAGCATGATTTCTTTCATGCGCACCCCCCTTTCTTATGGAGGATTTCGGCGTGCGCGCCCGCTTTCCCTGCCGTTTGCCGCATTTCTAATGGGATTCTAATCCAAAAAATCGGACGAGGTTTTGCGCCCCGTCCGGTTTTCTTATTCCTCTTCTCCCCCGATGGCTTCCTTCAGCGTCCGCCAGCCCAGCACGGCGCACTTCACGCGCGCGGGCATGTGCGAAATATCCTTCAGCGCCCCGGCTTCCTCCAGCTCGTCGATTTCCTCCGCCGTCGCTTCGCCCTGAATCATCTTGCGGAAGATTTCACCCAAGCGCAGCGCTTCTTCCTTCTTCCGCCCGACAATCATGCCCAGCATAATGTCCGCCGAGGCCTGCGAAATCGCGCAGCCGTCGCCGATGAACGCGCCGTCGGTAATCACGTCGCCATCCACCTTCAGCTTCAGCGTAATGTCGTCGCCGCAGCTGGGGTTGACGCCTTCCAGCTCGATGTTCGCGTCCGGCAGATCGTGCTTGAACTCCGGATGGATGTTGTGTTCTGTCAGAATTTCGTTATAAAAGCTCCTGTTTTCCATAGCCCATTCGCTCCCTGATTGTTTTCAGGCTGTCCAGCAGCCGATCCACCTCGTCCGGCGTGTTGTAGAACGCGCAGCTTGCCCGAACCGTCGAGGAATAGCCGAGGTGCTTGAGCAGCGGCTGTGCGCAGTGATGCCCCGCGCGGATGCACACGCCGTCCGCCGCGAGGATTTCGCTCACGTCATGCGGATGCACGCCATCGACCGTGAACGTGACAATGCCGCTGTGTTCCTCAGGAATTGCCGACCCCAGCACATGGATGAACGGCATATCCGCCATCCCCGCCATCATGCGGGCAACCAGCGCCGTTTCGCGCTCGTGCATGGTGTCAAAGCCGACGGACTGCATATAGCGAATCGCCGCGTGCAGCCCGACCGCGCCGGCGGCATTGCCCGTGCCCGCCTCAAACTTGTAGGGCAGCTCGGCATACGTCGCCCCGGTGCGCGTGACGGACTCGATCATCTCCCCGCCGGAGAGGAAGGGCGGCATCTTTTCCAGCAGCCTGCGTTTGCCGTACAGCGCGCCAATGCCCATCGGGCCGAACACCTTATGCCCCGAAAACGCGAGGAAATCCGCGTCCAGCGCCTGCACATCCACGGGGATATGCGGCGTGGACTGCGCGCCGTCCACCACGATAACCGCGCCGACGCGGTGCGCCATATCCGCGATTTCGCGAATCGGGTTGACGCGCCCGATGACGTTTGAAACGTGCGTCACCGCAACGATTTTCGTCTTATCGGTGATGATTTCCGATACCTTGTTCAGGTCGAGCCGCCCATCCATTTCGCAGTCGATGAATTTGAGCGTTGCGCCCGTTTGCCGGCACACCATCTGCCACGGCAGCAGGTTGCTGTGATGCTCCAGGATGGACACCACCACCTCGTCGCCCGCGTGGACGTGAGACAGCCCATAGCTGTACGCCACGAGGTTCAGCGCCTCGGTCGTGTTGCGCGTGAAGATAATCTCCTGACTGCTCTTGGCGTGCAGGAAATCGCGAACCGCCAAGCGCGCCTCCTCCACCGCCTCCGTCGCCGCGATGCTCAGCGGATACAGCCCGCGCAGGGGATTGGCGTTCTGCGTCTCATAGAACGTTTTTTCCGCGTCCAGCACGCACTGCGGGCGCTGCGCCGTCGCCGCGTTGTCCAGATACGCCGCTGTTTCCTGCATCAGCAGCGGAAAATCACGCCTGTAATCCGTCGTTTTCATCCATTTCCCCATCCAGTTCGTTCAGTATCGCCGCGCGCGCCGTTTCGCTTTTCACCTGCTGCGCCACGCGGGCAATCGCCGCGCGCGAAAGCAGCTTTTCCGCCGTTTCGCGGTCGATGCCGCGGCTGCCGAAGTAGAAGCGCGTGTCGTCGTCCATCTCGCCGATGGTCGCGCCGTGCGTGCCCTCGACATTCTCCTCCGCGCAGAGGATGACCGGCACGGTCTTGTTCACCGCGTCCTCGCCCAGCATCAGCACCGTTTCCTGTTCGCTGCCGACCGACCCGGACGACCCGCGCTTGAAGTCAATCGTGCCGCGGAAAATCTTCTTCGCCGCGTCATTCAGCGCGCCGGACGCGTTGATTTCGCACTTTGTCTTTTTCCCCCAGTGGTTGACGACAAGGTTCATGTCCAGCGTCTGATTTTTCCGCGCCAGATAGCCGATATTCGCCGCAAACGACGCGTTCTCGCCGTCCAGCCCGATGCCCGTCTGCGCGTACACATCGCCGTGACCCAGCGTCACTTGCCGCAGCACAATCCGCCCGCTGCCGTGGCAGTGCCCGATAACTTCATCATACACCAGCGCGTTTTCGCCCGGCGCGACCAGCTGAATCAGCTCAATTTCCGCGCCGTCCTCGGCGGTCAGCTCCGTCTGCACATGCAGCTTGCCCGCCGTGCGAAGGGTCTGGAAAAGCGACTTTTTCGCGCCCTTTTCCGCCTGAACGGTCACGCGCTTGCGGGTATACGCCGCGTCCGATGCAATCAGCATATCCGCCTTTTCTGCGGATTCTTCCGGCAGCACAACCGTCGCGCTTTCGTCCCAGTCAATACTCGCTTCATTCACGCCCAGACGATTCCACGTCCGGCTGGGCAGCTGATTGATGGTCATTTTTCCCATTGATGGATGCTCCTTTCCGCTCAGCCGATGCTGCCCTTCATTTCAAGGCGGATGAGGTTGTTCATCTCCACCGCGTATTCCACCGGCAGTTCCTTGGACACGTTGTCCGCAAAGCCGCTGACAATCAGCGCGCGCGCGTCCTCTTCGCTCATGCCGCGGCTCATCAGGTAGAACACCGCGTCGTTGCTGATGCTGCCGATTTTCGCCTCATGCCCGATGGCGGCGTCGCGCGTGCGGATGTCCATCGCGGGAATCGTGTCCGAGCGGCTCTCGCTGTCGAGCATCAGCGACTGACAGGATACCGCGCTCTTGGCCTGCTTGGCGCTCTTCTCCACCACCACGCTGGAGCGGAACGTGCTGATGCCGCCGCTCTTGCTGATGGAGCGCGTGTTCATGTACGAACTGGTATTTTTGCCAACGTGCACGACTTTCGCGCCCGTGTCGAGATTCTGCCCCGCGCCCGCGAACGTCACGCCCGTGAACTCCATGCGGGCGCGGTCGCCCTTCAAGATGCTCATCGGATACAGGCAGCCCACATGCGACCCGAACGAGCCGGAAATCCACTCAATCGTGCCATCCTCCTCCACCAGCGCGCGCTTGGTGTTGAGGTTATACATGTTCTTCGACCAGTTTTCAATCGTCGAATAGCGCAGCTTCGCGCCCTTTTTGACGTACAGCTCCACGCAGCCGGCATGGAGGTTCGCCACGTTGTACTTCGGGGCAGAGCAGCCCTCGATGAAGTGCAGGCTTGCGCCCTCGTCCACAATAATCAGCGTATGCTCAAACTGCCCCGCGCCCTTGGCGTTCAGGCGGAAATACGATTGCAGCGGAATGGACACCTGCACGCCCTTGGGAACGTACACAAACGAGCCGCCCGACCAAACCGCGCCGTGCAGCGCCGCAAACTTGTGGTCACGCGGGGTGACGAGCTTCATGAAGTACTTGCGCACCATGTCGGCATATTCGCCGTGCAGCGCGCTCTCCATGTCGGTGTACACCACGCCCTGCGCCGCCACTTCCGCGCGCACGTTGTGGTACACCAGCTCCGAGTCGTACTGCGCGCCCACGCCCGCCAGCGACTTGCGCTCCGCCTGCGGAATGCCCAGCCGCTCAAACGTGTCCTTAATGTCCTGCGGCACGTTCTCCCAGTTGTTCTGCATCTTCGTGTTCGGGCGGACATACGTCGCGATGTGGTCAATGTCCAGCCCGTCCAGCGACGGCCCCCAGTCCGGCACGCGCATATTATTGTAGATTTGCAGCGATTCCAGCCGGAACTGCTCCATCCACGCCGGGTCGTTCTTCTCCTTGGACAGCTTCTCGACGATGGCGGGGGTCAAGCCGGCTTCCATGCGGTACGCGTCATGCTCCGCGTCGCGAATATCATAAATGCTGCGGTCAATGTCCGCAACTTGGCTCTTCTCTGTCATGCCGCTCCCCCATCAGCCCTTGAAGCCCTTTTCGTTGATTTCTTCCACCAGCGCCGCGTCGCCTTCGCGCACAATGACGCCGTTTTCCATCACATGCGTGCGGTCAACGCGCAGCGCCTCCAGAATGCGCGTGCTGTGGGTGATAATCAGCAGCGAACCGTGCGTCTTTTCGCGGAACAGGCGGACGCCCTCGGACACCGTGCGCACCGCGTCCACGTCCAGACCGGAGTCGGTTTCATCCAGAATGGCGAGTTTGGGTTCGAGCATCAGCATTTGCAGGATTTCCGCCTTCTTCTTTTCGCCGCCGGAGAAGCCGACGTTCAAATCGCGCTCGGCGTAGCTTTCATCCATCGACAAAAGCGCCATCGTTTCCTTCAGCTTCTTCTTGAAGTCCCACAAGCGGATGCGGCTG
>ENA-ORPH01003846-ORPH01003846.1-human-gut-metagenome-genome-assembly--contig:-NODE-3846-length-10564-cov-2.634599_pt1 | contig 10564 bp, 7 predicted proteins | sample MGYA00242142_ERZ509074 | MGnify/ENA primary metagenome ERZ509074 (study PRJEB26280, sample SAMEA2338724) | human gut metagenome | biome: human gut; feature: human-associated habitat; material: faeces... | reverse complement strand
TGGTTCAGGCGATGTCGTCGTTTTCTCAACCGAATACGGGTGCGATTTCTCAAGACGCTTCTTTATCCGGATGTTTTAAAGAAACCGTAACAAGATTACGGCAGGCCAGAACATAGCCGAACATTGCGAATGTCCCGATAAACATCGGGACATTTTCTGTTCGGGATACAAACTATTTTCCAAAATCATTCAAAGCGCCGGCCGGTTCCGCCCCCGTATGGCGGAAACTCTCAAGTTATCTTTTACGCTTTCCCGGCGCAGACGAAAAAAGATTGATTTCCCGGACATTCCCTTTTATTTTCAAGTCACTTTATATGTGTAAGGGAAAAATTCATGAGCGCGAAAACCAAAATCATCATTGATACCGATCCGGGGATTGACGATGCAATCGCTTTGTTTATGGCGATGGCGGATCCCGATTTGGAAATAGTCGGCATAACGGCGGTCAACGGCAATGTCGGCGTTGACAAAGCCGAATATAATATTCGCCGGCTGTGTGATTTTGCTTGGCATACGGACATTCCCGTTTATAAAGGCTGCGACAGACCTTTAAAACGCACAACGTTCAACGCCGAATGGGTTCACGGATCCGACGGACTGGCCGGACTGGATTTCGGTACGCCGGCCTACAAAGGCGAAAATGAAAATGCCGTTGACTTTATCATTAAAACGCTGATGAAATCGCCTGAAAAAGAAGTCAGTCTGTTGGCGATCGGACCTTTGACAAACATTGCGACCGTTTTTTTAAAAGAACCGAAAACCGTTTCCAGAATCCGCGAGCTGATTATTATGGGCGGCGCATTCTGCGAAGACGGACCGCGGGGAAATTCAACGCCTTACGCCGAATTTAACATGCTGGCGGATCCGCATGCCGCGCAAATCGTTTTTGACATGGCCGAACGCGTTACCGTCATTCCGATGGAAGTCGGCATGCAGGCTGTTGCGGACAAAGCTTTTATTGAAAAAATGCGCGATTTAAATACGCGCTGCGCCACGATCAGCGCCGATCTGTTGGACGCAACGGCCAAAACGCTGTCGGCCCATCTGGCTCAACTGTCAAAAGACGGTATCGCTCCCGAAACCGGAACGTCCCTGTACGACCCCTGCGCTGTCGGCTGTCTGATTCGCCCGGCTTTATTTTCCGGCAGATACGGTACTGTTCAGGTGAATACGGATCCCGGCAGCGAAAAGTTCGGCATGACAACTTTTGAAGAAGGATCCAAAAGAAATTGCCTGGTAACGCATAAAGTCGACAAAGAAGCTTTCAAAGAAATGCTGCTGTCTTATCTGGCGGCTCTTCCATGATTTACGCACCGTCCCGTTTGTCCGTCGCGCCGATGATGGATTGGACGGACAGGCATTTTCGCTATTTTATCCGCCGCTTGTCACGCTGCGTACAACTGTACAGCGAAATGATCACGGCGCAGGCCGTTGTTTTCGGAGAAGCGGAAAGACTGCTTTCTTTTGACTCGCAAGAAAATCCTCTGGTTTTGCAGCTGGGCGGATCGAACCCGGAATTGCTGGCCAAAGCCTGCAAAACCGCCCGCGATTTTCATTACGACGGCGTAAATCTGAACGCCGGGTGCCCGTCCGAACGTGTTTCCGCCGGCAGTTTCGGGGCCGCTTTGCGCCGCGATCCGGCACTGATTGCCGACTGTCTGGCCGCAATGAAAGAAAACGCCGGCGTTCCGGTATCTTTAAAAACCAGAATCGCATTGGAAGAAACGACGCTTGATTCCGACGGGTTTGACGATTTATGCCACTGCGCGGAACTGGCCGAAAAAGCAGGCTGCACCGAAATTATCGTTCATGCGCGCAAAGCAAGACTAAAAGGGCTGACCCCCAAGCAAAACAGAGAACGCCCGCCGTTAAATTACGACTTGGTTTACCGCTTTAAACAGACCTTTTCACATTTAACCGTTTCGATTAACGGAAACATTGATTCTTTGGAATCGGCGTCGGATCATTTAAATCACGTCGACGGAGTTATGATCGGCCGGGCCGCATACGGCAACCCGTATCTGCTGGCCGAAGCGGATCAAAAAATCTTCGGCAGGAAAACGCCCGTTGTTTCACGAATTCAGGCCGTGCGCGACATGCTGCCGTATCTGGAAAAAAATATGGCGGACGGCATACGCCCGCACATCATCATGAAACACTGGCTGAATTTGTTCAAAGGCTGCCCCGGCGCGGCCGCCTGGCGCAGAGAGCTGTCACAAACAATGTTTTCAGAAAACTGTCATTTTAAAACAGTTGCAGAAACTCTTAATAAAGTTATATCTTCTTTTCAAAACTAATTATCGAGGATTGCGGTTATGAGCGATACGACTCTTCTTGTTTTATCGGGTATTTTAGGTTATCTGCTGGGATCTGTTCCGTTTGGAATTGTCTTCACCCGTCTGGCGGGACTGGAGGATATCCGAAAAATCGGATCGGGCAACATCGGGGCAACAAACGTTTTAAGAACAGGGCGCAAAGATCTGGCTTTGCTGACGCTTTTGTGCGATTCGGGTAAAGCGGCGCTGGCGGCCGGGATCGCTTATTACTGCGTTCCCGAAGAAGGCATCAGCGACACGGCGGCTTTAATCGCCGGAACGGCCGGCGTTTTAGGGCATAACTTTCCCGTCTGGCTGAAATTCAAAGGCGGCAAAGGCGTTGCCGCAACGCTGGGCATGTTACTGGCCACGTGCTGGCAGGCAGGCCTGCTGTCCTGCGTGACATGGCTGGTTATGGCGTTGCTTTTCCGTTATTCGTCTTTATCGGCGTTAACGGCTTTGATTTTGGCGCCGGTATACGCTTATTTTTTTGCAACGCCGGAATACGTTTACTTTTACAGCTTTCTGGCACTGTTGTCCGTTATCCGCCATCGCGCCAATATTTCCCGCCTGATCCGCGGCGAAGAAAGCAAAATCAAATTAAAGAAAAAAGCGGAATAGTCCATTGAATCAGGAAGAAAAAATCAATCGGCTGCGGCTGTTCAGATCCGAAAATGTCGGCGCGGTGACATTCCGCGTTTTAATGGAACATTTCAAAACGGCTGAAAAAGCTTTAAGCGCTCTGCCGGAAAAAGCGCGTAAAGGCGGTTTGCGCAAGCCGTTGAAAATTTGTTCCCGGGCCGAAGCGGAAAAGGAATTTGAAGATATTCAAAAAGCCGGGGCGGAATTTATTTTTTCGGGCGAAGACGCTTATCCCGAACAGCTGGCAATCCTGCCCGACGCGCCGCCCGTCTTGTCGGTCATGGGGAACAAAGCCCTGTTAAAAAAGCCCCATGTCGCCATTGTCGGCACCAGAAACGCGTCGGTAAACGGCAAAAATATCGCGCGCCACATCGCTTTGGATCTGGTCAAAGCGGGATACAGCGTTGTTTCCGGCATGGCTTTGGGCATTGACGGCGCCGCGCATGACGGGGCGTTGTATATGGCCGACGAAAACGCGTCGACGACGGCTGTTTTAGGCACGGGCGTCAATGTTGTTTATCCCGAACAAAACCGCAGAATATACGACGCTATCCGGCAAAAAGGCGCGCTGATTTCCGAATATGCGCTGAACACAAAACCGCAGCCGTCCAACTTTCCGCAAAGAAACCGGATTATTTCCGGACTGGCGTTGGGATTGGTCGTTATAGAAGCTACGCTGCGTTCCGGATCGCTGATTACGGCGAACAAAGCGCTGGAACAAGGCAAAGACGTTTTTGCGGTTCCGGCGTCGCCTCTGGATCCCAGAGCGGCCGGCGTCAATCATCTGATTAAAAACGGCGCGCCTTTGATCGAATCGGCCGAAGACATCATCGAACATTTAAGGACGGCAACGGCCTTTTCGCTAAGTGAAACCGCGGGAAACGGACAAAACACACAGCTGCCGGCCGAACCGGTTTATCAGGAACCCAGCGACCAAGACAGAACGGATATTCTGTCTTTGCTGGACGGGTCGCCGATTGAAATAGATTTATTAATTCGGGAAACGGGCTTGCCAGCCAGCGTAATTTCGGTTTTATTAGTTGAATTGGAACTGGCCGGGCAAATCGAACGGCTGCCGGGCAATAAAATTATTCGTATCACTTCTTTATAAAGGCAAACGGTCATGGACGTTGTTATTGTCGAATCTCCCGCAAAAGCGAAAACAATAAATAAGTATCTGGGAAACGGATTTGAAGTGATTGCCAGTTTCGGGCATATCCGGGATCTGCCGGCCAAAAACGGTTCGGTGCGCCCCGACGAAGATTTTGCCATGGACTGGGCGATCGAACCAAAGGACGAAAAGCACATCAAAGCCATTGCGTCCGCCGTTGCCAAAGCCGACACCGTTTATCTGGCAACCGACCCGGATAGAGAAGGAGAAGCGATCGCCTGGCACGTCGTTCAGGAATTAAACCGCCGCGGAAAGCTGAAAAACAAAACGCTGAAACGCGTCGTTTTCAATGAAATTACGAAAACGGCCGTTGCCAACGCCATGAAAAACCCGCGCGAAATAGACATGCCTTTGGTCGACGCTTATCTGGCCCGGCGCGCTTTGGATTATCTGGTCGGTTTTACGATTTCCCCCGTTTTATGGCGCAAACTGCCGGGCAGCCGGTCTGCCGGGCGCGTTCAGTCGGTCGCTTTGCGCCTGGTGTGTGAACGCGAAAATGAAATTGAAGCTTTTAAAGCGCAGGAATATTGGACGATCGACACGGACTTTATGACTCCGCGGGCAGATTTGTTTACAGCGCATTTGTCCGTGCTGGACGGACAGAAAGTCGGTAAATTTACCTTGTCTGACGAAACGCTGGCCAAAGCGGCGCAAAAGAAAATCGAATCGGCCAACTTTGACGTCGGCGCGATCGAACGCAAAACGGTCAAGCGTTCTCCCGCTCCGCCTTTTACGACGTCGACTTTGCAGCAGGAAGCCGCCCGCAAATTGTTTTTTTCCGCTAAAAAAACCATGCAGCTGGCGCAGCAGCTTTACGAAGGGATCGACATCGGCGGGGAAACCGTCGGTCTGATTACGTACATGAGAACGGACGGTATTCAAATGGCGCAGGAAGCGATTGCCGAATCACGCGCCGTCATTGCCGACGATTTCGGCGGCAGGTACCTGCCCGAAAAGCCGCGTTATTATAAAAACAACGTCAAAAACGCGCAGGAAGCACACGAAGCGATCCGCCCGACGTCTTTGCACCGCCGCCCCGAACAAATGGCGCGCTATTTAAACAAAGACATGAAGGCGTTGTACGAACTGATTTACAAACGGGCGCTGGCTTCGCAAATGCAAAGCGCCGAAATCGACAAAATGGCCGTGGACTGCCCGTCGCGCGACGGACAAATCGTCCTGCGCGCCACGGGACAGACGATTGCTTTTGACGGCTTTTTAAGGGTTTATCACGAAGGACTGGACGACGGCGACGAAGAAAACGGTGCGATTCTGCCGCAAATGACGACCGGAGAACATCTGGATCAAAAAGCCGTCCGCCCCGAACAGCATTTCACTCAGCCGCCGCCGCGTTATTCCGAAGCCAGCCTGGTCAAAAAACTGGAAGAACTGGGAATCGGTCGGCCGTCCACCTATGCGTCCATTTTGTCCGTTCTGCAGGACAGAAAATACGTCCGGTTGGAAAAACGTCGCTTTATTCCCGAAGACCGCGGCCGGATCGTCACGGCGTTTATGGAAAACTTCTTTAACAAATACGTACAGTATGACTTTACCGCGGATCTGGAAAATTCTCTGGACGACATTTCAGCCGACAAACTGAATTGGAAAGAGCTGCTGCGCGCGTTCTGGAACAATTTTGACACGACGGTCAAAACGGTCGAACCGTTGACGATTACGGATATTTTAAACCGTCTGGAAGAAAGCCTGTCCGAACACCTGTTTGCCGCGCCCGAAGACAGGATCTGTCCCGAATGCGGCGCAACCAAAGGCGGGCGGCTGAGCTTGAAAATCGGCAAATTCGGCGCGTTCATCGGGTGTTCAAATTATCCCGAATGTCGTTACACGCGGCCTTTCGGCGGCCAGACGACCGAAGAAAACGCCGAAGAAGAAGCCGATTTAAGAGAACTGGGAACCGATCCCGCAAACGGCGAAGAAGTCGTTTTACGCAAAGGCCCTTACGGCTGGTACGTTCAGGAAGGCAAAGACGCCCCCAAACCCAAAAAAGGCGAAAAGAAAGACAAATCCGCGGCAAAACGTACCTCCCTGCCTCGCGGCATGAATCCCGCGGACGTTACGCTGGAACAGGCTTTGGCATTGCTGGCTCTGCCGCGCACTTTAGGCGTTCACCCGGAAACCGGACAGGAAATTCAGGCCGGCGTCGGACGGTTCGGCCCGTATTTGAAAATCGGATCGACATTCAAATCTTTAACGGCGGCGGACAACGTTTTAACGGTTGACCTGCCCCGTGCTTTGGAACTGCTGGCCAACGTCAAAGAAAAAACGCCGCCGCAGGAAATCGGTCCTCACCCCGCGGACGGCAAGCCCGTTATCGCCAGTTCCGGCCGTTTCGGTCCGTATATCAAGCACGGTAGCGTCATCGCTTCGATTCCCAAAGCGATCCGCGATGAAAACCGCCTGCCGACAATGGAAGAAGCCGTCGCCCTGTTAGCCGCCAAAGCTGAAAAGAAACCCAAAACCACCGCAAAAACAAAGACGGCAGCGAAAAAAACGGCAAAGAAAAAAACGACAAAGGCCAAAAAAGCATGAGCAAGTCCAAAGCGCCCCTGCCCGGTATGAGCGAGATCATCGCCTTTTTAAACGACAACCCCGGCAAAGTCGGAAAGCGGGAAATCGCGCGCGCTTTTCACATCAAAGGCGAGGACAGGGCAAAGCTGAAAGAAATGCTGAAGGAATTAAAGACTTCCGGCAAAATCGAAAAGCTGTCCGGAAAAAAGATGATTGCCGCCGACGGACTGCCGGAAACGTGCCCGTGCGAAATCACGGGAACGGATTCGGACGGCGAGTTGGTCGCCCGCCCTTTGAATTGGGACAAGCCGACTTCAAAGCCGCAAATTCTGATTACCGATTTGGGACGGCTGCGTCCGCCGCCCAAAGAAGGCGATTTGGTCGTTTTGAAATTAACGCCGAAAGGCAAAAAGTTTTTTCACGGCGCGGTTGTCCGGCGTTTATCCGAAAAACCGAACCGGATTGTCGGCGTATTCGATACGACTTCGGGCAAAGGCGGACGGATCTTGTCGGTTGACCGGCGGCTGCATCAAAACTATATCGTTGACCGCGATCATGCGGGCAAAGCCAAAAACGGCGACGTTGTTATCGCGGAAGTCTTGGATTCCGTTTTCGGCGGTACGGCGCGCCATGCAAAAGTCGTCGAAGTCATCGGGCGGGCGGACGCGCCGCAGGCGGCCAGTCTGATCGCTCTGCATCTGCATGGAATTCCGACGGAATTTTCCGAAGCCGCGCTGAAACAGGCGGAAAAAGCCAAGCTGCCCGACATGAAAAAACGCGTTGACCTGCGCGATATTCCTCTGGTTACGATTGACGGCGAAGATGCGCGCGATTTTGACGACGCCGTATACGCCGAACCGGACGAAGATAAAAAAAACAAAGACGGCTGGCATATTATTACGGCGATTGCCGACGTCGCTTATTTTGTGCGTCCGGGAACGCCGCTGGACGACTGCGCGCGCGAACGCGGCAATTCCGTTTATTTCCCCGACCGCTGTATTCCGATGCTGCCCGAAAAACTGTCGGCGGACCTGTGTTCGTTAAAGCCCGGGCTGGACCGTCCATGTCTGGCGGCGCATTTATGGATTAACAAAAACGGCCGGCTGATCCGTCATAAATTCGTCCGCGCCATGATGCGTTCGGCGGCGCGACTGAACTATCACGAAGTCCAGAAAGTTTTTGACGGCGGTTTGACGGAAATGAACGCCGATCTGCGCCGTCATCTGCAGGATTTGCACGCGGCTTATCAGGTATTGGCTCAGGCGCGTCAAAAACGCGGCGCACTGGAACTAGACGTAATCGAACGCGAAATAGAACTGGACGACAAAGGACAAGTCAGATCAATCACGCCGCGCGAACGTCTGGACAGTCATAAGACCGTTGAAGAATTTATGATTCTGGCGAATGTCGCCGCCGCCGAAACGCTGGAAGAATACAACGTTCCCGCCATGTACCGCATTCATGAATCCCCCGGTGCGGAAAAAGCTGCCGCTTTGCAGACTTTTCTTGCGACAATTGGCATAAAAGCGGGAAAAACCGGCAAATTGCAAAGCAATGATTTAAATAAAATTCTGGATAAAGTTCGTGGCACGCCCCGGGCGGCCATGGTCAACGAACTGGTTCTGCGTTCGCAAAGCCAAGCGCGGTACAGCCCTGAAAATCTGGGGCATTTCGGGCTGGCTTTGGAACGTTACGCGCACTTTACGTCGCCGATCCGGCGGTATGCCGATCTGCTGGTTCACCGCGGGTTAATTTCCGCGTTAAAGCTGGGCAGCGGCGGTCTGATTGACGAAGACGGCGATTTAACCGCCGATCTGGAAGACCTGGGCGATCATATTTCGGCGACCGAACGCCGCGCCGCGGCGGCGGAACGCGATGCGGAAGAACGTTATCTGTCCGCCTATTTAAAGGACAGAATCGGCGAACGTTTCGGCGGCGTTATCAACGGCGTCAGCCGTTTCGGCCTGTTCGTCACCGTCGACGATATCGGGGCGGACGGCTTAATCCCGATTTCTTCGCTGCCGAACGATTACTATGTCCATGATGAAGAACGCCACCGCCTGTTCGGATCGTCCACGGGAAACACTTTCGAACTGGGCGAACACGTTTTCATGACGCTGGCCGAAGCGTCGCCCGTCACAGGCGGACTGCTGTTCCATATTTTGGGAACGGGACAAATGCAGCGCACGCGCCCTGCCCGTTTAAAGCATGCAAAGCGCAAAAACAAAAAAAACAAATCGGGTGCGCGTAAATCAAAAAGGAAGTAACCATGCGCCGTTGTTTTTCCTGCTGGCTGTTTTATTTCCTGTCCGTTTTTCCCGTTTTTGCGCAGGAAACAAACGTCCCCGTCTGGTGGGAAACGGTTTTGGGATATACGCAGCTGCCCATCGGGCGCATGCAGAAAACGCTGCAGGCCGCCTGTGATCTGATCACGACGAAATCATTAACCCCCGTTACGGCCAGCCAGCTGGCGTTCGCAAGCGTAAAAAGCCTGTCTACCATTGATCAGAAGATCAGCGTGATGAAAGACGGCAAGCGCGTTTTGATTCTGGCCGACGGGAAAATATTAAAAAGTTTCAGCGCGCCGGCGGACGAAGACTGCGCGAACTGGCCCCGATTGACATTGGCCGCCGCAGTCGAAGCACGCCCCTATTCGCCAAAGGCGCAGGCTGCGGACGCGGAGGAATTTTTCAATATTTTCCTGAACGCGGCATTAGGCGTCATTGATTCTTATTCTCACTACGCCGGGGTCGACCCTGCGGAATTAGAGCCGTTAAAAAAACCGGCGGGCATCGGCATTTCCTACCGCCGGATCGGCAAGTATCTGGAAATAACGGAAATTCTGCCCGACGGCGCGGCGGCACATTCGGATCTGGCCGTCGGCGACAGAATTTCGGCGATCGGCGGCAAAGCGGTAACGGATCTGTCGCGGGTTCAGGTTTTGAACCTTTTGCGCGGCGAAGAAGGATCGGATATTTTCTTAACGCTGCGCAAGGACGGCAAAACACAGCAAAGAACGTTAAAACGCACGCAGGTATCCGCTTCGCCCGTCACATATTTTTTTGATGAAAAAGACCGGCTGATGACGATCAGAATTTCCGCGTTTACGGAAAAAACCGTTTCCGGATTAAAAGCGACGCTGTACAAAGCCAAACAATTAAAAACAGCCGGACTGATCATTGACCTGCGATCCAATACGGGCGGTCTGCTCAAAGAAGCCGTTTTGGCCGCGGACCTGTTTTTGCCCGACAACCTGTTGATGATAAAAACAAAAGGCCGCCTGGAACAAACGGAACAGCAGTATATTTCAACGCCGAAAAAGAACCGCCCCGTTTACCCGATCGTTATTCTGACGGATTCAAAAACAGCGTCCAGCGCCGAATTTTTCGCGGGCGTTCTGCAGGAATACCGCCACGCCGTCATTATCGGCACGCCGACATACGGCAAAGGCGTTATCCAAGCAAACGATTCTTTGCCCGGCGGCGGTCAATTATACCTGACTTGGGCGCAGTTTTATCTGCCGTCGGGGTATTCGCCGCAGACTTACGGCCTTTATCCGAATATTTGTACGTCGGGAATAACGCTTTTAACGCTGGATCGGCTGCCTGCCGCGCAGACACAGTTAAAGCCGTGGCGCACGGGAACAGATTCCTTTAAACGCAAAGCCTTGGCCGTCTGCCCGCCCCAGCCGCGCAAAGACAATCCGGCTGACGACGAAGCCGCGCGCCAGCTTTTGCTGAATCCTGCCCGCTATGAACGCGCTTTGACTTATTTTTCGCTTGACTCAACAGAAAAATAGCGTATTTTTTTGGATATCGTTTTGATTTTTTAAGGGAATGGTTTGTCATGGCAAAACCCGCAACATTACAGATTAAGCTGGAAAGCACGGCCGGAACGGGATATTTCTACA
>ENA-ORPH01003843-ORPH01003843.1-human-gut-metagenome-genome-assembly--contig:-NODE-3843-length-10570-cov-2.972325_pt1 | contig 10570 bp, 9 predicted proteins | sample MGYA00242142_ERZ509074 | MGnify/ENA primary metagenome ERZ509074 (study PRJEB26280, sample SAMEA2338724) | human gut metagenome | biome: human gut; feature: human-associated habitat; material: faeces... | reverse complement strand
TTACAAAAAAATAGCAACATTTAGAAAATAAAAGAACTTAAATTTTATTTTTTTGAAAATTAGACAAAAGGGAGGAAAATGTAGTACAATGCAAAAGGTAGATAGTTATGGAAGAAATAGATAAATTAGACAAAGCAACAACATTTATATATGCCATATTAATATTTATGAATACATTCTATATTTTCGGCTTTTTACTTTTTAATGCTAATATTAATTTGCGTTTTAATACTAATATGTTTTTTATCGTCATGCCGATAGTTATTTTTGTTGTTTCAATTCCTGGAATTGTTTTAGGTGTTTATTATTTAATTGATTGCATACGAAAAAGAAAGAAAACTATAATGGCAATAATTGATACATGTATGGTTTTTATTGCCTTTGTCTTAATTATTGGAACAGCGTTTTATATTTTAAAGTAATAGTTTAAAAAATGGAAGCGGTCAGCTTCCATTTTATTTTACTGTCAATAAATTTTGATTATTGGTGTAACTGAATTCGTATGTTGATGCACCAAGATAGGAAAGATTATAAATTAAACCGGGGTTGAATTTTGTTCCGATTAATAAATCCATAATTTTTGAACCAATGGTTAAATTTAATGATTCAGCGGTTCCAATTGATAATAAGGCATTTAATGTATTGATGAAATCTTCGGAATCGGCGGAGGTTAAGTAGTTGAGTTTGAGAGTATTGTGATTAACATTATATCCAAAGCTGTCATCAGTTTTTGTTACATCAAATATTGAATTGACATATAAATTTTCAGGAACTTTATTTCTTAACATATTGAGAGGGAAAGAGTTCATCTTTGCTATAAATGGATCAAGAGAAATCTTAACTAATACTGAGAAAGTAGTTATTGTTTCTCCACTGATTATGTTTGGTGAAAAAGAGAAGTCGATAAGTGAAATAGGAACAAGTGTATCGCCGATTTTTATACCATCTTTTGCTTGAGTTTTAAGCAATGTATCAGCTAAAGCCCCAAGTTCTTTATCGGTAATTTGATATGTTGCTACAAATCTTTTATCGATACTATAGTTGAATGAGTAGCCATTTTGTTCATCGTATGATACTAAATTTGGAACGGAATTATTAAGTGAAGTCATAGCGCCAGTCAGATCATTTTCATCGAATGGATCTGGTGCTAACTTTTTTTCATCGACTTTTTCATTTAATTGAGAAAGTTGATTGATTGTATTGATCGGATCGATACCATATTTTACTCTGACAAAAACATAAGTTCCGCCGCCAAGAAGAATAACTATGATAAGTAATCCGAGAATAAATTTGATTAAGCCTTTTATAAATTTCATTGGAAATCTCCTTGATGCTATTATATTAAAAAGTTTATTAAATGAAAAGGACAATAAATATCTACTGCTGAAAAAATATGAAAAAATGAAATATTTTGAAAAATATATGAAAATGTCTATTTTTTAAAAATTTTCTTGTTATATCTTTTTTGATAATTTATACTTAATAAGGAAAAGAGGGGAACATGAAAAAAATAGGCAAGGTATTGAATAATTATTTTAAACTGCAGGAAAGAGGATCGACAGTTTTTAAAGAGATTCTCGGCGGAGTTTTAGTATTTTTTGCAATGCTTTATATTCTTCCAGTCAATACTTCGATTATTAGTTCAACTGGTATTTCTTCTGGAGCAGTTTTTGCTGCAACCGCAATTTGTTCTGGAATTTGCTGTCTTATTATGGGAATTGTAGGCAATTATCCTGTAGCGTTATCTGCTGGTATGGGAATGAATGCTTATTTGGCTTTTACAGTATGTGGACAACTTGGTTATACTTGGCAAGAAGGTCTAGCTGTTGTCATTCTTTCCGGAATAATATTTTTTATTTTTACAGTTACCCCAATTCGGAGAATAATAATTGATGCTATTCCACAATCTTTAAAATATACTATTTCGGCTGGGTTAGGCGCTTTCATCTGCTTTGTAGGACTTAAAATGGGCGGAATTATTCAAGCTAATGGTTCAACTTTTGTGTCTTTAGGTAACTTAAATCCAGCGAATGGAAATGCCTATGTTTTATTGGCGTTATTTGGAATAATTTTAGCGTTTGCTTTGATGGTGGTAAAAAATAAATATATCAACACTTTCGCGATTTTGATATCGATGTTTGTTGTGGCTGCAATCGGTTTGATCTTAGGAGCATTTAATGTTCCAAATATGCCTAGTTTTTCAGGTGATACTGGATCTATTGGTGATATAAAAGATGTTTTTGGAAAGAGTATTTTAGCTATACCGACTATTTTAACAAAGCCGCAAACTTATGGTGTCGTATTTTCTTTTGTTATGGTTCATCTTTTTGATACTTCGGCAACACTTATTGCAATAAGTGAACCGATAGGTGCAATTGATAAAGAAACAGGAAAAGTTAAAGTTGGTACTAGAGTAATGATGGCTGATGCAACAGGGGGAATTATTTCTGGTATCTTTGGTACTTCGCCTGTCACATCATTTGCTGAATCGACAGTTGGTGTTGAAAGTGGTGCTAGAACTGGTATCGCTGCAATAACTACAGGTTTATTATTCTTTTTAAGTTTAGCTATATTTCCAGTTTTTAATGTTTTTGCTGGAATCAATGTCAATGGAACAGTGTATACTCCATGTACATCGATGGCTTTAGTTTCAGTTGGGGCTTTGATGTTTTCTAATCTACGCAAGATAAATTGGAATGAAAAAATTGATGTCATGGCTTGTTTTATAACATTTATCATGATTTTATTAACTTATTCAATTACCAATGGTATCGCCTTGGGATTGATATTTTATGCAGTGATGCGCTTAGTATCTGGAAAAGGAAAAGAAACTTCGCCAGTTATTTGGATATTAGCAGTTTTATTTACAGCGATGTTTGTTGTCGATATATTTGTTACTTCTTCAAGTAGTTTAAGTGTATTGAACTGTTTTCTAAATTTGCGAAGAAATTAAAAATGACCAGTTTTTACTGGTCATATAAAGAAAGCATTTCCATCAATTCTTCGTATTCTTTATTGTAATTATCAAGCTCCTCTTGTAAGGCGTTCAGCTTTGATTGATCCCAATAGTATTCTGGGTCATCTAGCTTAACTTCATCTTCTCCGATAAGCCTTTCAAGTCGAGCCATTTTTTCTTCGATTTTATTTTTTGCTAGTTTTGGACGAGGTTTTAATGGTTTATCATCTTTGAATTTAACACGAGCTTTTTCAAGTTCGAGATGATATAAGGTATCTTGTTTTCTTTCTTCTTCCAAACGAGCTTTTTCGATATCGAGCTTTTCTTGGAGGATATCATCGAGCATTACAACTTTGAAATGCGAATAATCGCCTTGATAATAATAAGCTTTATTGTTTTCAAAATAAAGCAGACAATTACAGAGGTTATCGACAAATGAACGATCGTGAGAAATGATTATGATGGACCCTTTATATTTTCCAATGGCTTCAATCAGTTCTTCTTTAGTCATCATATCGAGATGGTTTGTCGGTTCATCGAGAACTAAAATGTCATATTTTTGTTCAACCAGTGTCGATAATACTAGACGCATTTTTTCACCACCGGAAAGATTATCAACTATTTTTTCATCATCTTCGCGAGAGAAATCAAATGCGCCTAAAGTATTGTAGACCTCTTGAAGGGTCAAAAGAGGGAAAAGATCACGGAAATAATCAAGGACAGTTTTATTGCTGCGGATTAAAAGTCCATCTTGAGGTAAGTAACCGATATTGAAATTATCGTAGAAACAGATTTTTCCGGAATAAGGTTTTATCTTTCCTAAAAGTGTTTTGATAAAAGTAGTTTTTCCTGAGCCATTATCGCCCATAATTGCAAGTTTATCACCACCGAAAAATGAAAATTCGATATCAGAAATAAGAGGTTTATCATAGCCGACAGCGAGTTCTTTTGTTTCAAATACTCTTTTTCCTACTCTGAGCTTTCCTTGAAAATCGATATGAACTTTATTTTTAACTTCAGTAGGTTTTTCAACTCTTGTTTTTTCTAATCTGGCAAGTTTTTTTTCACGGTCATGAGCACGAGAAACAAAGCGTGGTTTTGGCATATAAAATTTAATGAACCATTCAAGTTTTTGTTTTTGTTTTTCTTCCTTTAGGTATAGCTTTAATTGTGATTCATACCTAACTTTTTTTTCAGCAGCATATTTATCATAGTTACCTGAATAAGATTCTAATTTACCTTTTTCAATTTCGAGAACTCTTGTGGCTAAAGAATTGATGAAGTAACGATCGTGAGAGACAAAAAGAATGGCTCCTTTATAGCTTTTTAAATATTCTTCTAGCCATTCGATGGTCGAAATATCCAAATGGTTTGTCGGTTCATCGAGAATTAAAAGAGAAGGATTCAATAAAAGCAGTTTAGCAAAAGCTATTTTCATTCTTTCTCCGCCGGAAAAAGAAGTGATAGGTCGATTATAATCTTCTTCTTTGAATTTAAAATAGTTTAAAATCAAGCGAATTTTATAGCGGAAGTTATAACCATCTTTTTCTCTGAAAAGCGGTTCGCGGTGAGAGTAAGTATCAAGAAGTTCGGTATTTGAAGGATCTTCGGCAATTTTTTCACAGAGATCTTCTAGAAATTTTTCTTCTTCCATTAAAGGCTTAAAAACTTCTTCCGCTTCTTCATATAAAGTATGGGATAAATCGGATATGACGCTTTGAGAAAGGTAACCGATAGTGCAGTTTTTGCTTAAAGTTACGTGACCTTTATCAGGTTCTAATTCTCCGATAAGCATTTTAATAAGCGTGGATTTTCCACATCCATTGCTGCCGATGAGGGCAATTTTTTCATTTTCGTCAATATTAAAAGTTAGAGGAGAAGTCAATGGTTCACCTTGAAATTCTTTTAATATACCAGTTGCTGATAGTAAATACATATTTAATAATTATTTCTTTGAATTGATAAGCTCAATAGCTTTTTCTTGTAAATTGCTTGGAGTGATGATAAGGATTTTATCATTGGGGTAGATAGTTGTTTGACCATTAGGGACTATTACATCATTGCCACGCATGATAGCTCCTAAAGAAATACCATTAGGAAGTTTAATTTGACTAAGAGTTCTTCCTGCCATCATACTATTCTCTTGAATGATGATTGAAGTGATAGCTAAACTATCGTATTCTGATACGATGGTTCTGGTCATATTTTCTAATATCGAAGCTTTTTCGATATATTTGGAAATTAAATAAGTAGCGCTGATTGTTGTATCTACTCCTAACTTTGTGAAGGCATCAACATTTTTGGGGTCGTTGACTGCCGCTACAGTCTTTTTGATATGGAGCATTTTTTTAGAAAGCTGACAAATGGCAAGATTTGCTGCATCGCTTGGAGTTACAGCGACCATAATATCGAAATTTTCAATATTGGCTTGTTTTAAAACAATTCCTGAGGAAGCATCGGCAACAATGACATTGATATGATGTTTTTTACTCAAAAAATCAGCGTAATCATCATCATCGTTGATGACAACAAGGTTATGCTTTCCTTTTTTAAACATTGAAATGAGGAAGTCAGCTTTAGTTTGACCTCCAGCAATAACTATATTCATTTTGTTTTGCTCTCCTTAATTTTTTTATCTTCTTCCTCTTTAACCAAAGTGAAAAATTCATTGGAAACGAGAATAGAAGGATAGATTATTCTTACTCCTGTTCCTTCTAAAACAATGGTTTTATCGATATCGTAGATACGAGTTATAACAATTGGGACATTGTAGATGACCTTGACAATTTGCGCGATGCAAGAATTTGTATTATCATCTTCCGTTGCTACTAGAACAATATCGGCTTGGTCTACATGATTTTTTACTAAAAAATCACGATCCATACCATTTCCTTCGAGTTTAAATCCGGTATATGATTCATCTAAAATTCTGAAAGAATTTTTATTTTTATCGATGATTGTGACATTATTTCCTAATTCTGATAGGCGGCTAGCGATATAAGCTCCCATGTTGGAGCAACCGATAACAACGATATTTTTCTTTTTTAACATGATTTATTTCCTCCGTGAGAGCAATAATTTGATTTTGTTGAAAGGAATAGAGAATATATAAATTATACCATAAATGACCATGAATAATTCGAAACGACCGAAGATCATCAAGCTAGCACCGACATAATAATAGTAAGTTGGAGAACTTAAATTGACCATTCCCGTTGAAAAACCAATGGTTGATATCATGCTGGCAGCTTCAAATAAAGATTGATTAAGACTGCTGCCACCGAGAGTAAATAAGAAAGCACCAGCTAAATATATTCCTAAATAAGTAAGAATAAAAATATTGTTGTCATGAAGCAAGGCTTCATCTAAAAACATATCTTTGCCGTAGACATTGACATAATCAGCACGCTTGATATTAAGATTATTTGCCGAATTTCTAAGCTTGATGACCAAGGAGTGATAAAGCAGAGAAATCCTTCCAACTTTGATACCGCCACAAGTAGAACTCGATTGACAACCGATCAACATAATAAGGATAAAAATAAAGCAAATAGCTGGATTTAAAGTATTTATATCGATCGACATAATTTGGAAACCAGTTGTAGACATTGCAGAAATTGTGAAAAATACTGAATACATCAAAGCATTGTTGCTTGTAACAGTATTTGAAGTTATTGATAGAATTAAAATGAGTGGAATAACGATGACAAGAATGACAAGTTCAGCGTGATTTTCAAAGTTTTTAAAAAAAGTTTTAAAGTCTCCCCTTAAAAGAAAAGCGAAGGAGATGAAAGAAATAGAACCGGAAAACATCAAGATAATACTGGTAACTTGTATTCCACATACTTGAATTATGTTATAGCCATTTTCTATGGAAAAATGAGCGATAGAATCATTGTAATTAGAGAATCCTCCAGTAGCTACAGCGGTAATTGAATGGACAAAAGCATCAAAAAATGACATGCCGAAAATCATATAGGAAATAAATCCAACTGTGATCAATCCGATGTATATTGCAAACATTAATCTAGCTGATCTCAATAGATTAGGAAGAAAACTATCACCATGACCTTCGGCTGAATATAATCTTAAACCATATCTATCAGAGAATACTGAAATCATGACGAGAATAATACCTATTCCACCAAAAAGCATACAGAGAGCTCTTAGAGTCAAAAAAGAATAGATATTCCCTTGTTCAACATCGAGAACTGACATTCCTGTTGTTGTCCATCCAGAACTGACTTCAAAAATGGATTGATGAAAATTTAAAAGTCCAGAAGACCAAAATGGAACAGCGGTACCAAGTATAGAAATAATCCACGAAGTCAAGACAATAAATGAGGATTGTCTATTGGATAATTGCCCATGTTCTTTTTTATAAAGAAGCCCCAAGAAAGTAGAAAATCCACAGATTATCATTATTATTGCTGGCGCAAAAAAATTCCACCAATATTTTCTTTCAAGAGGAAGAGAAATACTGACAAATAAAGGAATTAATAAAACTATCCCGATAATTCCTGTTAATAATCCGATATATCCTAGGGCGAGTTTGCCACCGGAAATAACCATTTCTTTTTTTATTTCACGATTCATAAAAAATATTATAGCATTAAATTTTCTTAGAAGTAATTTTAATATTAAATCTTGTTGACTGATTTATTGAGGTTTTCTTTTCTTTTTTTAGCACGTGCGATATCATTTATACCATTTTTAACTAAGGCATAAAAAGAAAGAATAAAAATTATTGTGAAGATAATTGAACAAAGGAAAAAGATAATATTGACGGCATTCCAAGAGAAATTAAAAAAAGCATTGGAAAATAAGTAGATATATAAAGCAGAAGAAATAAAGACTGATGTAAAACAAAAAAGCAGATTAGGTTCTAAAAAATGAACATCAGTAAATGTTAAAGCATCTGTGACTAAGACATAACCACCGGTTAAAAAAGCCAAAGCATAAAGAATATAACTAATATTAGATTTTGAAGAAGTCAGGGCCATAAAGATGAAAATTCCGATGAGAAATAGTTCTAACAAATTAAATAATATCGATATGGATATTGATTTGGAAAAACCATATTTATTGACTATTTTGAAAAAATAGCGACCGGAAGGAATGATATCTGTTGCTCCACCTTCAATGAGCAACTCTTCATTTTGATAGCCATAAAGACAACCTATTCGATAAGGAATATTACATTTTTTTGCAACCAACATATCATAATTGGAATCCCCAAAATAAATGACATCTTGAGGATCTATTTCGTATTCTTTTAAAGTTTCAAGAAGACCAGTTGGATCAGGTTTGGGTGGAAACTTTTTTTCTCCTTGGCCAATTACTGCTTTAAATTTTACATTTTTAAAAAAATATTTCATCAAATTTTCGGCTGCTTTTTGCGGTTTATTGGTAAAAACAAATAATTCATATCCTGATATTGAAAATTTTTCTAAAGCTGAAGCGATATATGGATAGCTATTTGTTCTATTATAAAGATTATCCAAAAGATTAGCTAAATATTCTTTATAGAGGATTTTGATTTTCTCTTCGTCTTTTTCGCCACTAGCTTTTCTTATAAGATACATAGAACCTTGACCGATGAAATTGACATATTCAGAAAGTTCATGAGTAGGATAATTATATTTTTCCAAGATTGTATTAACAGCTGCACCAAGATCAGCAACAGTATCTAATAGTGTTCCATCAAGATCAAAAAATAAAACGTGAGCTTTTTTCATGTTTATCTCCCTATTTAATTATTGCGAAATTGTAGATTATAGAGTTTAGCGTATTCGCCATTTTGAGAAAGAAGAACTGAGTGAGTTCCTTCTTCTATTATTTTACCACCTTCAACTACAAGTATTCTATCAGCATTTTTTATGGTAGAAAGACGATGAGCAACAACAAGTGTGGTGCGGCCATAAGATAATTTGTTCAAAGCTTGTTGAATCAATATTTCAGTTGCATTATCTAAGGCAGAAGTTGCTTCATCTAAAATTAGAATAGAAGGATTCTTTAGAAAAACTCTAGCGATAGAAATTCTTTGTTTTTGACCACCTGAAAGTTTGACACCTCTTTCGCCGATTTGTGTATCGAATTTGTTTGGAAGTGACATGATGAAATCATAGATATTGGCTTTTTTACTGGCGGAAATAATATCTTTATCGGTGGCATCAGGTTTACCATATTGAATGTTATCTTTAATTGATCCAGTGAATAAAAATACATCTTGCTGAACTAAACCGATATTTTTTCGAAGAGCATTTAAAGAAATATCTGAAATATTTATTCCATCGATTTTTATTGTGCCTGAAGTCGGTTGATAAAAATTAGGTATAAGATGGCAAATGGTTGTTTTTCCTCCACCAGATGCTCCAACAAGGGCGATGGTCTCACCTTTTTTAATAGAAAATGAAACATCATTTAAAATATGGTCTTTTGTTTCATAATTGAAGAATACATGATTAAAATCAATGTTTCCAGCTAATGTAATATTTTTTATAGCATTAGGTTTTTCATATTCTACTTTTTCATCCATCACATCGAGGAATCTTTTAAATCCGGTAACACCATCTTGATATTGCTCAACAAAATTGATTAAAGTTGTCAAAGGAGAAATAAACAAAGAGACGGAAACAACAAAAGCAGTGTAATCAGCGGTAGAAAAAGCTTCAGTAGTAATAGCGATTATACCACCTCCAACAATACAAGCAACGTTGAATAAATCCATGACAAAATTGGTAGAAGAAGAAAATATTCCCATCGCTTTATATGCTATAGATCTATTTTTTACATATTCTTTATTGCTTATATCAAATTTTTTATCCTCAATATCTTGATTTGCAAAAGCTTTTGTAATGCGGATACCAGATATACTAGACTCTAAAGATGCATTGATACCAGCGATACTTTTGCGTGTTTCAGTAAAAGCATTGCGCATTCTTTTTCTAGTGAACAAAGAGATTGCAACCATAAAAGGAACACAGGCAAAGATGATCAAAGCTAAAATCCAATTGATAGTCAATAAATAGGCAAAAGAACCGATGATCATGACACCGCATATAAAGAAGTTTTCAGGGCCATGATGAGCGAGCTCACTGACATTTTGCAAATCATTTGTCATCCTTGACATTATTTTTCCAGTTTCATGTTCATCGTAATATGAATAGGGAAGTTTCTCCAGATGAGTAAACATATCCTTTCGCATTTGAGCTTGCATTTTAACACCAATAACATGTCCATAATACTGAACGAAATATTTTAAAAACATTCTGATTATATATAGGCCAACTAAAATAGCTGCAAAAATTATTATCATATTAATATCTTTTTCAGGAACATAAGTAGAAAAAACTTTTCTAGTTAAAATTGGATAGCACATTGCAATTAAAGATATTAAAAGAGAAGCTAACATATCAAGAGTGAACATCTTGAGATGTGGTTTATAATAAGAGACGAAACGTTTAAGCATATTTACCTCCATCAATATTTGAATATTCTACTATAAAACAAGCTTTTTTTCATCTCGTAACATTATTATTAGTATATTTTAAAATTGCATAATTTTTTGACAAGTAGTAACCGCTTTCATCTCGACTAATTTTTAATTGTAAA
>ENA-ORPH01003823-ORPH01003823.1-human-gut-metagenome-genome-assembly--contig:-NODE-3823-length-10623-cov-3.157646_pt1 | contig 10623 bp, 5 predicted proteins | sample MGYA00242142_ERZ509074 | MGnify/ENA primary metagenome ERZ509074 (study PRJEB26280, sample SAMEA2338724) | human gut metagenome | biome: human gut; feature: human-associated habitat; material: faeces... | reverse complement strand
GGCTCAGATAAACGTGCTGTGCCTGCATCGGGTGCTGCTGTTCAAACTCCATCCAGCCCGGAAACCACACAGAGGGAGAAGCGGCGGCGATGCCATAAAACAGATCAGTCTGGGTGGATGCCCACAAAGCAAACAGTCCGGCCAGTGAGTAGCCACCCAGAATGATTTTGATGTTTTTCGGGAGAGGATACCGCTGCTCCAGTGTGGGAATGACCTGTTCCGTCAGAAAGCGCAGGGTGTCCCCAGCATTGCCGCCGAAACCCTGCTTTCCCCACACAGCAGGGGCTTCCCATGGAGAAAGTGCATCGTTCCAGTTTTCCACCGGAATGGCTGCAAACAAAAAGTGGTGCGCACTCTGTGCAATAGCGGCAACCTCGCTTTCCATGCTTTGCAACTCGTGTTCGCCGGTCATTTGGAGCAGTAGGTATTCTGCATGAGCTTCGCCGTAAATGCGGCAAGGTCTGCTCCCGATTTGCATTGTCTGTGCGCTCATTGCGGCAGCCTCCCAAAAAGATTTTGATAAGTCCAGTATAGCAACCGAAAAATCATTTTACAATTCAAAAGGCGTTCATAGCCGTAGCAAGCAGTGTCTTCGTATATACAAAGACCATTTTGCGTTGCAAAATGCTTGTTGGGAAATCCCAAACCCTTGAACTACATCCGATGGATGCAGGCTACGCGCTTTTTGCAAAACGCTCTTTCAGCACACCGCAGGAATGCGCAGCCATCACGGAATTGTGATGATTACAGGGATTGGGATTGCATCCCAACAAGCGAATGAACACAGCAGAATTTTAATTCTGCGTGCGAATTTAGCCTTTGTGCGCACAAAGGCTCTGCTCGCCACGGTTATGGTTCTGCGAATGCGATTGAGAAACTTTTCATTCGCATTGCAAACCGGGTGGCACTTTTGTATAATTGGTTCAATGAACACACGCATAAAATCGGAGGGGCTGTCCGATTAAAAAATCTAAAAATGCGCTATTGCAGGCCACTGGGAGGAATAGCATGAACAAGCAGCAACTCGCATCGAAAATCTGGGAATCTGCCAACAAGATGCGCTCTAAAATCGAAGCCAACGAGTACAAGGATTACATTCTGGGCTTCATGTTTTATAAATTTCTGTCGGACAAAGAAGTCAAATGGCTGAAAGAGAATGACTGGACAGACGAATATCTGCCGGATTTGACCGAAGACGATGTCGAAACGCTGGATACCGTTCGGAAGAATGTCGGCTATTTTATCGCCTATGAAAATCTGTTTTCCACATGGATCAGTAAAGGCAGTGACTTCAAGGCCGATGATGTGACGGTAGCACTGCAAGCATTCAGCCGTTTGATTGACCCGCACCACAAAAAGGTGTTTGACGGTGTCTTTGCTACGCTGCAAACCGGCCTGTCTAAACTGGGTGAAAGCTCCGGTGCGCGGACAAAGGCCATTCGCGACCTGATCTATCTCATCAAAGATATTCCCATGGACGGCAAGCAGGATTACGATGTTCTCGGCTTTATCTACGAATATCTGATCAGCAACTTTGCAGCAAACGCAGGCAAGAAGGCCGGCGAGTTCTACACGCCGCACGAAGTTTCGCTGCTCATGTCTGAAATCGTGGCGTACCACCTGAAAGACCGGGAAGAGATCAAAATTTACGACCCCACCAGCGGTTCCGGTTCGCTGCTGATCAACATTGGTCAGTGTGCCGCACGGTATATGGGCAATGGCAACAACATCAAATACTACGCACAGGAGTTGAAGGAAAACACCTACAACCTGACCCGCATGAACCTTGTCATGCGCGGCATTCTGCCCGACAACATTGTAACGCGCAACGGTGATACGCTGGAGGAAGATTGGCCGTACTTTGAAGAAAACGACCCGGTCAACACCTACGACCCGCTGTTTGTGGATGCGGTGGTATCAAATCCCCCATATTCGCAGGCGTGGAATCCGACCGACAAAGATAATAATCCGCGCTTTTCGGATTACGGTCTTGCGCCCAAGGGCAAGGCGGACTATGCTTTTTTGCTGCACGACCTGTACCACATCCGTAATGATGGTATTGTGACCATCGTTCTGCCCCACGGCGTTCTGTTCCGTGGTGGTGAAGAAGGTACGATTCGCAAAAATCTGATTGACCACAACAACATTGATGCAATCATCGGTCTGCCCGCCAATATTTTCTTCGGCACAGGCATTCCCACCATCATCATGGTGCTGCGGAAGAATAAAAAGGATTCGGACGTTCTGATTATTGATGCGTCTAAGGGCTTTGAGAAGGACGGCAAAAACAATAAGCTGCGTGCCTGCGACATCAAACGCATTGTGGATGCTTACAAGGAACGCCCGGAGAAAATCGAAAAGTTCGCACGCAGAGTATCCCGCGCAGAGATTATCCAGAATGATTACAACCTGAACATCCCCCGGTATGTGGATTCCTCGGAAAAGGCTGAGAGCTGGGATATTTACGCTTCGATGTTTGGCGGCATTCCCGAGGCCGAACTGCAAGACCTGTCTGCCTACTGGACAGCATTCCCGCACCTGAAAGCGGCTCTGTTCAGCCCGGACAACGAAGCCTATTGCCGTCTGAATGTGGCCAATTTGAAGAACGCTGTTCTGTCCCACCCGGATGTGGTGGCGTTCAAGACCGCTTTCCAGAATGCTTTCGGTGACTTTGATGCCTACTTGAAGTCCGCACTCATCGACGGCATGACGCAGCTGAATGCTGCCGGCGAGGAAGAACGCCTGAGCCGGGAGATCTTTGCCCGGCTGGCAGGAATTCCACTGGTTGACCGCTATGCAGCATACCAGCTTTTGGACGACGACTGGAAGAAAATTGCCATCGACCTTGAAATCATCCAGACCGAGGGTTTTGCCGCAACCAAGCAGGTAGACCCCAACATGGTGCTGAAAAAGGATGCCGAGGTACAGGACGGCTGGGTGGGTCATGTGCTGCCCTTTGAGCTGGTGCAGAGCGTTAAAATGCATGAGGAAGTGGCAGCACTGCGGGCAAAAGAGACTCGCTTTGCCGAAATTGCAGGCGAGTATGAAAGCTATCTGGACGAACTGAGCGAGGAGGACAAGGAACAGGATTTTGTCAACGATGGTGCCTTTGTTGCCGCTGAGGTCAAAAAGGCCATCAAGGCGCGGGAGGTAGAGCCAGCTACCTTGAGCATCCTGAAAGATGTGGACGCGCTGTTTGCCGAGGAAAAGACCCTGAAAAAGCAGATCAAGGACGACAGTGCGGCACTCCATCAGCGCACCAAGAGCGTGATTGAACGCCTGACCGATGAAGAAGTGCGTGACCTGCTGCACCGCAAGTGGATCTTGCCCCTGATGGAAAATCTGAACAGCCTGCCGGATGCCGTTCTGGACGATTTTGTGAAGCAGTTGGATGCCGTCTGCAAGAAATACGAAACCACCTTTGAGGACGTAGAGAGCCAGATTGCCGATACCGAGCACGAATTGCTGGGGCTGCTGGACGATTTGCAGGGAAATGAATTTGACATGAAGGGCATTGCAGAACTCAAAAAGTTGCTGGGAGGTGAATGATTATGCAGGATAACGAGAAGAAACCTGCCCTCCGGTTCAAGGGCTTCACTGACCCTTGGGAACAGCGTAAGCTGGGAGATATTTCAGAAATTAAAACCGGGCCTTTTGGTAGTACGCTTCACGCAGATGATTATGTCAGTGATGGCATCCCGATTATAACAACGGAACACTTCAAAACGGGTTCACTTCCAATCGATAAATGTGGATTACCCCAAGTATCGGAAAATGACTTCAGTAGATTATCAGCTTATATTCTAAATGCGGGAGATATTGTATTCTCTCGTGTTGGTTCAGTTGACATAAACGCCCTGATTACGCCATTTCAAAGTACTTGGCTGTTTTCTGGACGTGTTCTGAGAGTGCGTCCTCAGAATAAAAACTCGTCGCAGTTTTTGCATACGCTATTAGAAACCGAAGATGTTAAAAATGACATTCGTACACGAGCTGTTGGGCAAACAATGCCGAGCATAAACACTGAAATATTGAAAACCACACCATTGCGATTACCAGAATCAACTTTAGAACAAGAACAGTTGGGCAAGTATTTCCTCAATCTCGACACCCTTATCACCCTTCATCAGCGTAAGCATGAGAAGCTGGTGAATATCAAAAAGTCCATGCTGGACAAGATGTTCCCCCAAAATGGGGTATCTGTGCCGGAAATTCGCTTCAAGGGGTTTACTGACCCTTGGGAACAGCGTAAGCTGGGAGAAATTTGCGATTTCATTACAAAAGGTGCAACGCCAACAACATACGGCTTTTCATGGCAACCAGATGGAGTCCCCTTTTTTCGCAATGATTCGATCAAGGATAATGTTTTTGTGTTTGGAGAGTTTTCATATATTTCGGAAGCTGCTAACGAAGTATTAAAGCGTTCGGAAGTACATGGAAATGACATTCTTATCGCTATTACAGGTGATATTGGAAAAGTTGGAATTATACCTGACACAGTTGAAAAAGCAAATATCAATCAGCATATCGCAAGAGTTCGCATTCGTAAAGAAGCACTTCCGTATTTTGTATATCAATACCTAGCATCGGATGATACGCAAAAGGAATATCAAAAAATTAAAACAGGTTTGTCGATGCCCCAGCTAAGTTTGGAGCAGGTTCGAGACATTGTTGTGAAGATTCCTGAGTTCAATGAACAGGGAAAAATTGCAGATTGCCTTAGACGTATTGACACCCTTATCACCCTTCATCAACGTAAGTTGGAAAAGCTGCAAAACATCAAGAAATCTTGTCTTGAAAAGATGTTTGTATAGAAACAAGTGGTGCAATTTGCCCGCAACCAGAAGATGGACGTACCGTCGTTTGTTGTTTGGCTAAGGAGCAACGCAATTTCTCTTGCCAATTCAGAATATGCAAAACAGGCTGATGAATGAAAATTAAGGCAATGTCAGACGCTTGGAACAGCTGTGTTTTAAGACTATCGAGAGTCAAAAATCAAAATTTGAGCCGAATACGCAAAACCGAGAGTGAAATTTTCAGCGAACATTCGGTAGGCGGTGGAAAATAGCTGCTGAAAGTGTGCATTTGCTCCTACTTGGGAACAGCGTAAGCTGGGAGATATTTCAGAAATTAAAACCGGGCCTTTTGGTAGTACGCTTCACGCAGATGATTATGTCAGTGATGGCATCCCGATTATAACAACGGAACACTTCAAAACGGGTTCACTTCCAATCGATAAATGTGGATTACCCCAAGTATCGGAAAATGACTTCAGTAGATTATCAGCTTATATTCTAAATGCGGGAGATATTGTATTCTCTCGTGTTGGTTCAGTTGACATAAACGCCCTGATTACGCCATTTCAAAGTACTTGGCTGTTTTCTGGACGTGTTCTGAGAGTGCGTCCTCAGAATAAAAACTCGTCGCAGTTTTTGCATACGCTATTAGAAACCGAAGATGTTAAAAATGACATTCGTACACGAGCTGTTGGGCAAACAATGCCGAGCATAAACACTGAAATATTGAAAACCACACCATTGCGATTACCAGAATCAACTTTAGAACAAGAACAGTTGGGCAAGTATTTCCTCAATCTCGACACCCTTATCACCCTTCATCAGCGTAAGCTGGAAAAGCTTGTACAAATTAGAAAAGCATTCGCAGAGAGGTGCTTTTTGCAAAGTCGAAAGGAGTTCGTTATGGCGTTTACAAAAGAAGCCGATTTTGAAGAGGCGGTGGTAAAGCTCCTGATAGAACGCGGCTGGAAAGATGGTGTGCTGAAGAACTACACCGAACAGCAGCTGATCCAGAATTGGGCGAACATCCTTTTTGAAAACAACCGTGGCATTGACCGACTGAACGATTATCCGCTAACGGATGGCGAGATGCAGCAGATCATGGAACAGGTCACGAACGCGAAAACGCCGATGAAGCTGAATAAATTTATCAACGGCAAAAGTGTGCTTATCAAGCGTGACAATCCTGACGATAAGCTGAATTTCGGCAAAGAAGTGTCCCTGAAAATCTATGACCGTCTGGAAATTGCAGCCGGACTCAGCCGCTACCAGATCGCAGAGCAGCCAAAGTTCCCCACCAAGTCCAAAATTTTGAATGACCGCCGCGGCGATTTGATGCTGCTCATCAATGGTATGCCGGTCATTCACATGGAACTGAAAAAGAGCGGTGTTTCCATCATAAAGGCTTGCAACCAGATTGAAAAATATGCCGCAGAGGGCATTTTTACGGGACTGTTCTCGCTGGTGCAGATTTTTGTGGCCATGAACCCGGAAGAAACGGTCTACTTTGCCAATCCCGGCCCGGAAGGACAATTCAACCCCAGCTACTATTTCCATTGGGCGGACTTCTACAACGAGCCGATGAACGACTGGAAAGACGTTACAACGGCACTTTTGTCTATCCCGATGGCGCATATGTTGGTGGGCTTTTATACCGTTGCCGATGGTTCCGATGGCATTTTGAAGGTGATGCGTAGCTATCAGTACTACGCTGCCAGCAAAATTTCGGATGCCGTGTCCAAGGCGAAATGGGAGAATGACCAGCAGCGCGGCGGCTACATCTGGCACACTACAGGTTCCGGCAAGACCATGACTTCTTTCAAGTCCGCTCAACTGATTGCCTCTTCCAAGGATGCGGACAAAGTGATCTTTCTGATGGACCGAATCGAGTTGGGTACCCAGAGCCTGAAAGAATACCGCAACTTTGCAGAGGAAAACGAGGAGGTGCAGGCTACCGAGAACACGGATGTTCTTGTGGACAAGCTGAAAAGCATTTCGCCGTCCGATACGCTCATCGTCACCTCCATCCAGAAAATGAGCAACATCAAGGATGATGCACAAAACAAGCTGAACCCCAACGACATTGCGCTGATCAACGCAAAGCGGTTGGTTTTTATCGTGGACGAGTGCCACCGTTCCACCTTTGGCGATATGATGCAGACCATCAAGCATACATTCCCGAAAGCACTGTTCTTTGGTTTTACCGGTACGCCGATCCAAGGCGAAAACCAGAAGAAAATGAGCACCACCGCCACCGTTTTCGGCAACGAACTGCATCGGTACAGCATTGCAGACGGCATTCGGGATCACAACGTGCTGGGCTTTGACCCTTACAAGGTGCTGACCTTCAAGGACAGCGACTTGCGGAAAGCGGTCGCACTGGAAAAAGCAAAGGCATGTTCTGTGGACGAAGCTCTGGCCGACCCACAGAAGAGCAAGGTGTTTTATAAGTATCTGAATCTGCCGATGGCAGGCGGAAAAGATGCGCTCGGTGAGGAGATAAAGGGCATCGAGGATTATATTCCCAACACCCAGTATGAGGGCGAAGAACACCAGAAAGCCGTGGTGGAGGACATTTGCGAGAACTGGCAGACCCAGAGCCGCAACAGCAAATTTCATGCCATTTTTGCAACCTCCAGCATCCCAATATTACAAGAGGTTCAGAGAAGCCGCACCATGGCTGAAAGTCACCGCACTATTTGACCCCAACATTGACAACAACGGCAAAGGCGTCACCAAAGAAGAAGGGCTAAAAGAGATCGTAGAAGACTATAACGCCCGCTATGGACAGGACTTCAGCATTCCGACCTTTGCCAAGATGAAAAAGGACATTGCGGCACGTCTGGCGCACAAATCACCCTACCAGCGCATCGAGCATACCCCGGAAAAACAGCTTGATCTGCTGATCGTGGTGGATCAGATGCTGACAGGCTTTGACTCCAAGTGGATCAACACCCTGTATCTGGATAAAATGCTGCAATACGAAAATCTGATTCAGGCGTTCTCCCGCACCAACCGACTGTTTGGCGATGACAAACAGTTTGGCACCATCAAGTATTACCGCCGTCCGCACACGATGGAGAAAAATATCGCAGATGCAGTAAAAGAGTATTCCGGCGATAAACCGTTTGGCCTGTTTGTAGATAAACTGGACAAGAACGTGGAAAAACTGAATGCCCTCTATGCGGAGATCAAAGATCTGTTTGTGTCGGCGGGCATTGAAGAGTTTTTGCAGATCCCTGCGGATATGGCAGAGCGCAAAAAGTTTGCCGACCTGTTCCAGTCCTTCAACGAAAATTTGGAAGCAGCCAAGGTGCAGGGCTTCGAGTGGGATAAGCCCATTGAGATCATCAACGAGGATACAGATGAGAAAACGGAACTTCATGCGGACTTTGACGAGAGAACGTTCAAAGTGCTGGCACTCCGCTATAAAGAGCTGTTCACGCCGAATCCGGATGGCAGTGAAAATGACCCGGACGATGACGTTCCCTATGCGGTGAACAGCTATCTGACCACCATTGATACTGCTGACATCGACACGGATTACATGAACTCCCGCTTTGAAAAGTACCTGAAAATTTTCTATCAGGAGGGTGCAGAAGCAGAAGCCATCCATCAGGCCGAAACGGAGCTGCACAAGACCTTTGCCACCCTCTCGCAGGAAGAACAGAAATATGCGAATATTTTCCTGCACGACATTCAAAGCGGCGCAGTGGTTCCGCAGCCGGGAAAGACCTTGCGGGAGTACATTGCCGAGTACATCGCCCAAAAGCAGAACGACCAGATCCACAAAGTAGCTGAAGTTTTCGGCTTGGACGAAAAGAAGCTGCGGGCATTCATGCGTGCAAATATCACCGAAGCCAACATCAACGAGTTTGGCCGTTTTGATGACCTGAAAGCTACTGTGGATAAGACAAAAGCAAAGGCATATTTTGAAGCAATCGAGGGTACAAAGCTTATTCCGCCCAAGGTGCCTGTCAAGTATGATAAACTCTTGCGCGAATTCATCGTAAGTGGCGGATTTGACCTGAAAATGCTGAAAGAACCATAAAATGGGTGCAAAATCACCCTGCTGACCAAGAGCCGAGGCGCGTCCTCGGCTCTTTTTTCGCGCCAAAATCCTAAAACACACCTACTTGGGAACAGCGTAAGTTCTCAGAATTGTATGAAAAGGTAAGTCGTAAAAACGATTTAACATATGGCAAGGACGATATTATATCTGTTGCCAATATGTATTATAAGGCAGAGTCATATATTACGGATGAAAATTATCTATTAACTTACAATGTTTTTGAAATGGGTGACATTGCATTCGAAGGCAATAAAAGCAAAAATTTTGCACATGGACGTTTTGTAGAAAATACGATAGGAAATGGCATCGTTTCGCACGTTTTCGATGTATTTAAACCACGAATGACAAATTATGATTTGCAATTCTGGAAATATGCAATTAACAATGAGCGGATTATGGGGCCGATCCTTTTGCGTAGCACAAAGGCTTCTACCATGATGACGAATCTTGTTGCCGATGACTTCTTGCAGGAAAATTTTCTTATTCCTTGCTATGAAGAGCAAAAAAAGATTGGTGAATTTTTGAATCAGCTCGACACCCTTATCACCCTTCATCAGCGTGAGCATATAAAACCGATTTTGGAGGTAAAACGTGTTAAACGAAATGAATGAAAACAACCTGTTCTGCGATTATTATGAGCAGTGGGTTGCTGTATACAAAGAGGGTGCAGTTCGCCCGGTTACATTGGATAAGTACAAAATGACCCTTTCTTGGGTAAAAAAACTCGCTCCTACTTTGAAACTCTGTGAGGTTTCCAGAGTGACCTATCAGCAGCTTTTGAACGATTATGCCGTAGGCCACGAGCGTCAGACCACGATGGACTTCCACCATCAACTGAAAGGCGCCATCATGGATGCTGTGGATGATGGACTGATCGTGAAAGACCCAACCCGAAAAGCAATCATCAAAGGCAAGCCCCCGGTGCCTAAAAAGGTGAAATACCTGAACCAGTTTGAACTGCATCTTTTGTTGAGCGACTTGGATCTACAGGGAAAACTCAACTGGGACTGGATGATTTTGCTGATTGCCAAAACCGGCATCCGCTTTTCCGAAGCATTGGCGATCACTCCTGCGGATTTTGATTTTGCCCATCAGATGCTGTCCATCAATAAAACGTGGGATTATAAAGGAAACGGCGGATTTCTGCCAACAAAAAATAAATCGTCTGTCCGTAAAATTCAAATTGACTGGCAGACGGTGATTCAGTTCGCAGCACTGGTAAAAGACGTTCCTGAAGATAAGCCGATTTTCGTGTTCAAGGAACACGCCTACAATTCCACTGTTAACGATGTTCTGGAACGGCACTGCGACCGGGCCAAGATCCCGGTCATCTCGGTACATGGTCTGCGGCATACCCACGCTTCGGTGCTTTTGTTTGCAGGGGTATCCATTGCAAGCGTAGCAAGGAGGCTGGGGCATTCCAGCATGACAACCACGCAGAAAACCTACCTGCATATCATTCAGGAACTTGAAAATCAGGACATCGACCTTGTAATGCGGTCACTCTCTGGATTAAGCTGATAAAATAATCAACCATCGCTCGCGCTGATGAAGGATGATAAGAAAAACGTGGTCGTTTTGATGTTATTCATAATACAAAAAAGAGTGGCAGTGTTCAAAGCGAAATGCTGTCACTCTTTTTTAAAACTTCAACCTCTCCTGCAAAAAGCGGCACAATAGCTCCGCACAGGCGTTGTGTTGTTTTTGGGGACGGAGGAATCCGGCACAAATAGGCGGCAGACCGTCTAATATTAC
>ENA-ORPH01003822-ORPH01003822.1-human-gut-metagenome-genome-assembly--contig:-NODE-3822-length-10631-cov-2.691377_pt1 | contig 10631 bp, 9 predicted proteins | sample MGYA00242142_ERZ509074 | MGnify/ENA primary metagenome ERZ509074 (study PRJEB26280, sample SAMEA2338724) | human gut metagenome | biome: human gut; feature: human-associated habitat; material: faeces... | reverse complement strand
ATTGTAATTTTTTGTATCTTGATATATAGTATGCAAAAGGGTGAGAAAAAATGCAAAAATTTGGCGAAGAAACAAAATTGAATATAGTAGAAAAATTAAAGGCAAAATTTGCTTTTTTTGGCAACCCAACAAAATATTTATCTATGTATTACTAATTCATTTATGAATTAGTATTTTTTTTGCCTAATTAATAAGTTTTTACGAAAATAATTTATTAATTAAGCAAAGCTATATATAAAGAAAGAGGGGGAATCTTTAAATGGAAGAAACAAAATTACTTCTAGATGTAAACGAAAAACCAACAATAGGAAAATGGATTATTTTAGCAATACAGCATGTTTTTGCAATGTTTGGTGCAACGATATTAGTACCAATACTAGTAAATAGTTCAGCAGGTACAGAAGTACTAACAATACCTGTAGCGCTAGCTACATCGGGTATAGGAACTTTAATTTATATACTGTGTACTAAAGGAAGATCACCAGTATATTTAGGAAGTTCATTTGCTTTTATTGCACCTCTTGCAGCTGCATATTTAAAAGGTGGAATTTCTGGGGCAATGACAGGAATTATGGTAGTAGGTCTTATTTATGTGATATTTGCTACACTAATTCATTTTATAGGAAAAGACTGGATACATAAATTACTACCACATGTAGTTATAGGACCAATGATAATGATAATCGGATTAGGTTTAGCTCCTAATGCAATATCTCAAATTGGATTAGGAACAGATACACAAATAGAATGGAAAGGTGTAATAGTAGCATTAATAACATTTTTAACAACAGCTATTGTTATGGTTAGAGGAAAAGGATTTTTAAAGATTGTTCCTTTCTTAATTGGAATAGTTGTAGGTTATATAGCATCTATATGTCTAGGATTAGTAGATTTTACACCAGTTGCAGAAGCAGCATTCTTTAGTATGCCAAACTTTATATTACCATTTGTAAATTATATACCAAATTTTTCTGCAATCCTTACAATAGCACCAATAGCATTAGTTACAATGGCAGAACATATTGGAGATCATACAGCACTAAGTTCAATAATTGGAAAAGACTTACTTAGAAACCCTGGGTTAGATAGGACCTTACTTGGAGATGGTATAGCGACATTTGTAGCAGGAATGCTTGGTGGACCTGCAAATACAACATATGGTGAAAATACTTCAGTAGTGGGAATGACAAAGGTTGCATCAGTTTGGGTAATAGGATTAGCTGCAATAATTGCAATATGTTTAGCTTTTTTAGGTAAATTTACAGCTATTATTTCTACAATACCTAATCCAGTATTAGGAGGAGTATCATTATTACTTTATGGATTTATATCTGTAAATGGTTTAAAAGTTTTAATAGAAAATCATATAGATTTTGGAAAATCAAAAAATATAGTTGTTGCTTCTACAATGCTTGTATTAGGCTTAGGAGGAGCTGCAATATCAATAGTATCTGGAGATTTATCTGTTACAATTTCTGGAATGAGTTTAGCAGCAATAGTTGGTATTTTATTAAATCTATTATTACCAGATGAAAAAGAAAATAAACCTGAAAAAGTAGAGGAAGAAAATAATGATACAAAAGAAGAAAAGAGTGAAGTAAAGAGTGAAGATAAAATGGAAAATACAGAAGTTATAGCAGAAACTACAGCAAAAGAACAGATAGGAGTAAAAAATATGAATATAAATGTATTAGACAATCCAATAATAGAGCATAAATTATCTATTATAAGGAATAAGAATACAGGAACAAAAGAATTTAGAGAGATAATAACAGAGATTGCAATCTTCTTATGTTATGAAGCAATGAAAGATGCAAAATTAAAAGAAGTAGAAATTGAGACACCATTATGTAAGACAAAAGCTAAAGTATTAGAAGAAAATAACTATGCATTTGTACCAATATTACGAGCAGGTACAGGAATGTTAGATGGGCTATTACAAGTAATACCAAATGCTAAAATAGGTCATATAGGCTTGTATAGAAATGAAGAAACTTTAGAGCCAGTAAAATATTATTATAAGATGCCAAAAGATATTAGTAATAGAGAAGTATTAATTTTAGATCCAATGTTAGCTACTGGAGGCTCTGCTGCAGATACAATCAAGTGCCTAAAAGAAGATGGAGTAAAAAAGATTAAATTTTTATCAATTATATCTGCTCCGGAAGGAATAAAAAGACTAAATGAAGAATATCCTGATGTAGAACTATATACAGCAGCAATAGACGAAAAGTTAAATGAGCATGGATATATCTTACCTGGGTTAGGAGATGCAGGAGATAGAATATTTGGAACAAAATAGATCGGACTTTCCACGGAGGGATTTTTAGGACGGTCCTAAAATCCCTATATAAAAATAGTAGTTCGTCATAGCTATGATGAGCTACTATTTTTACCTAAATTATTAAAAAGGGAAAAAAAGAACGTCCCCATATCCCTATTCCCGAATCCTGACTTGAAAAAAATATATACCTATGATAAGATTGTGACACAAATAAAGGATTGGAGTGAAGATATGATAGAGCTAGAAGAAAATCAAAAAGAACTTCAAACATTATCAGAAAAACTTAAAGAAATCGGTGAATCCCTTTGAAGTTGATAAATTAAAATCTAGATTAGCTGACTTAGAAAAAGAAACTTTAAAACAAGGTTTTTGGAGTAGTAATAATAGTAAAATTTTGCAAGAAATTAAAATTCTAAAAGATAAGATTAATTCATATACTAAAATAGATACAAGTTTAAAAAATCTAATCGAGATGAATAATTTATTAACATTAGAAGAGGAGCAAGAACTTGTAAAAGAATTACTAGAAGATACCAAAAATGTAAAAAAAGATATTGAAGAATTAGAAATTAAAACATTATTGTCAGGTCAATACGATGTAAATAATGCAATAGTATCTATGCATCCGGGAGCAGGTGGTACAGAATCACAAGACTGGGTAGAAATGTTATACAGAATGTATACTAGATGGGCAGAAAAACATAATTTTGTAGTTAAAGAGCTTGATTATCTAGAAGGCGATGAAGCTGGGATAAAAAGTGTTACATTTTTAGTACAAGGTGAATATGCATATGGCTATTTAAAAGGCGAGATGGGAGTACATAGATTAATCAGAATTTCCCCATTTGATAGTGGTGGCAGAAGGCATACATCATTTGCTTCTGTAGAAGTATTACCGGAAATCGAAGGAGATATAGAAATAGAAATAAATCCAGATGATTTAAGAATAGATACATACAGGGCATCAGGAGCAGGAGGTCAACATATAAATAAAACCTCTTCTGCTGTAAGAATAACACATATACCTACAAATACGGTTGTAGCCTGCCAATCAGAACGTTCTCAAATACAAAATAGGGAAACAGCAATGAAGATGTTAAAATCTAAACTATTTGACTTAAAAGAAAAAGAAAGGCAAAAAAATATAGCAGATTTAAAAGGAGAACAAAAAGACATTGCATGGGGAAGTCAGATTAGGTCATATATATTTTGCCCATATACATTAGTAAAAGACCACAGAACAAATTATGAAGTTGGTAATGTACAAGCTGTTATGGATGGACAAATTGATGATTTTATAGAAGAATATCTAAAAAAATTCAATAGATAAATACAATATAAAACATTTTATGATATAATTTGATAAGTTTATAAAATAAATATTTGTAACCATTTAAAAAGTTACGAAAAAGTATTTATTTTCATATATTATATAGAAGTGATATTTAATTAAATTCGCTTCTTACATTAAAAAAAAGAGGTTGTCAGATATGGACACAATAGTATTAAAATTTGGAGGGAGTTCAGTTTCAGACAATATTAAATTAAATATTGTAGCTGATAAAATTAAAGAATTTTACAAGGAAAACAATGTAGTAGTTGTAGTATCTGCTCAAGGAAAAACTACAGATAATCTATTAAGAGAAGCACACGAATTAAGTAATGTTCCAAATGAAAGAGAATTGGATACACTATTAAGCGCAGGCGAACAAATTTCGATGTCTAAATTAAGCATTTTACTTAATAGGTTAGGATACCCAGCAATTTCACTTACAGGATGGCAAGCTGGAATATTTACAAGCGAAACAAATCAATCAGCAGTTGTAGAAAGTATAGATACAACAAGGATAGAAAAAGAATTAGCAGAAAGAAAGATTGTTATTATAGCGGGCTTCCAAGGAATAAACGAAAAGGGAGATATAACAACTTTTGGAAGAGGCGGTTCTGATACTACAGCAGTAGCAGTTGCCGCAGCATTAAAAGCAGATAAGTGCTATATATTTTCAGATGTTGATGGAGTATATTCTACCGACCCAAATAAAATACAAGATGCTAAAAAAATATCAGAGCTTTCTTATGAAGAAATGCAAGACATTTCAAATGAAGGAGCAAAAGTTTTGCATAATAGATGTGTAGAAATTGGAAAAAGATTTAATATTCCAATAATTACAAAGTCGACATTTAATAATAGACCAGGAAGTGTAATAAATGATAAGATAGAAGATACGAAAGTTAAAAGTATCGTAAAAAATGATAATATAATTTTAGTAACTGCAAAACAAGAAATGTATACACCTAGAATGATAAATCGTATATATAGAAAATTATTAGATAACAACATATTTATTAATAACATAATAAATAAGAGTACATCAAATTTAGAAATTCAGTTTACTATTAAATCAGCAGAATTTAATAAGTTTGAAAATGTAATAACAAGCCAATATCCTAAATTAGATTGTTCTTATAAAAATATTAGTAAAATATCAATTATAGGCTATGGAATAATGAATGATGCAACTATCATAACAAAAACGATGCAAATATTAGATACAAATGCACTAGAAGTCTTAAATATTCAAACAAATGAATCAAAAATAAGAATAATATTTAAGGATAAACTAGGGGATAATATATTAGAGCAATTGCATAATGAACTAATTGTTTAAATTAAAACCGGGATTTAAAGAACGTCCCTAAATCCCGAGGGAACGTCCCCAAATCCCGAGGAATGTTCCGAATCCCGGTTAAATAAAGGAGGATACATATGAAAAATATTTCAAAAGACAAATTAAAAAAATACGAAAGAAGTTTTAATCAAAATGAGAACAAAGTAATTACAAATGCAGTTACTAAAAATGGATTTTTTAAATCTTGTGAGAATTATGATGAAATAAGAAATGCAAGGTATGAATTTTCTGTAAATTTAAAGCAAGGTAATATAACTAACCAAAAACAAAGTGGAAGATGTTGGATTTTTGCATCTACAAATTTTCTTAGATATTTCCTAATTAAAAAATTAAATATAAGTACAATAGAGTTATCACAAAATTATATTGCTTTTTATGATAAATTAGAAAAATGTAACTATTTCTTAAATAATATAATAGACACAATAGATAGACCAACAACAGATAGACATGTAACATTTTTCTTAGATGCACCTATAAATGATGGTGGACAATGGGATATGTTCTTAAATATTATAAAAAAATATGGAATTGTACCAAAAAGTGCTATGCCAGAAACTTATAGTTCTTCCAATACTTCAGAAATAAATAAAATCTTAAGACGCATATTAAGAATGTATGCATACGAATTAAGAACAAGTTATAAAAAGAAAAAGAACTTAGAAGATATAGAAAATCAAAAATTAGATATGTTAGAAAATATCTATGCGATTTTATGTACTGCATTTGGTAGACCACCAGAAAAATTCGATTTTGAATATACTGATAAAAATGACGAATTTCACAGAGATTCTGATCTAACACCAACAGAATTTCATGATAGGTATATAAAAGATTTAAACTTAGATGATTACATAAGCATAATAAATGCACCAAATGAAGATAGACCATTTTATAAGAAATATACAGTAAATTATATTGGTAATGTTGCAGATGGTAATAGAATTACATATTTAAACTTACCAATAGAACGATTAAAAGAAATGGCAATTGCTCAACTTTCAGAAGGAGTTCCAGTATTTTTTGGAAGTGATGTTGGACAAGAATCTTCAAGAGAGTTAGGAATATTATCACGTAATTTATATAATATTAAAGATATAATAAATATTGTAGATACAATGGATAAAGCAACAAAACTTGAATATAGAGAAAGCGCTATGACACATGCAATGATGTTTTTAGGTGTCAATCTAGATGAAAATTGGAAAGGTAACCGTTGGAAAGTAGAAAATTCATGGGGAGATTCCACAGGAAATAAAGGCATTTATCTTTTAACAGATGATTGGTTTAATTCATATGTATATCAAGTTGTAATTAATAAAAAACATTTAAAACCAGAAGAACAAGAAGCATATAATGAAAATAAATATTATATGGAATTAGAACCATGGGATCCAATGGGAACTTTAGCAGACTAGGAGAATATTTATGTATGATTGTATAATAATTGGTAAAGGACCAGCAGGAATTTCTGCAGCAATTTATATAAGTAGGTCAAACTTAAAATGTTTAGTAATAGGAAAAAATGAAACAGCTTTAAGAAAAGCTAAAACTATCGAAAATTACTATGGATTCGAGAAGCCAATATCAGGTGAAGAACTTTTTAGAAGAGGAATAAAGCAAGCAGAAGAGCAAAATATAGAAATAAAAACAGATGAAGTTTTAGACATAGAATATGGTAATGGAACATATATTGTTAAGACTGTAAATAGCGAGTATGAAACAAAAACAATTATTCTCGCAACAGGAAAGAGCAGAAAAAGTTCTAATATAGCTGGTGAAAAAGAATTCGAAGGAAAAGGAATAAGCTATTGTGCAATATGTGATGGTTTTTTCTTTAAAAATAAAAATGTTGCAGTAATAGGTAGTGGTGAGTATGCACTTCATGAAGCTGAAGTATTAAGAAATGTAACAGATAAGGTAAGTATATTTACAAATGGCAGTCAGCTTCCAGAAAACAGGTCAGTAGAAATACAAAATATTATAGAAGGAAAAATTGATTCTATAAGAGGAGAGAAAAAAGTAGAAAGTATCGTTTTAGAAGATAGTAGAAGTATACCTGTTGATGGAATATTTATAGCAGAGGGAATAGCATCAAGTAGTGACTTTGCAAAAAAACTTGGTATTATAGTAAAAAATAACAATGTCGTAGTAAATGAAGATATGGAAACTAATGTACCTGGTATTTATGCAGCAGGAGATTGTACAGGTGGATTACTTCAAATATGTAAGGCAATATATGAAGGTGCTAAATGTGGTTTAAGTATTGCTAAACAATTAAAAAATATATAAGGAGGTTTTTATTATGAGTAAAGTAATTGAAATATCAGAAGATAATTTTGAATCAGAGGTTTTAAAATCAGAGTTACCAGTATTAGTTGATTTTTGGGCTCCATGGTGTGGACCATGTAGAATGATGGGACCAATAGTTGATGAAATATCAGAAGAAAACTTAGAATTAAAGGTTTGTAAAGTAAATGTAGATGAAGCATCAGAATTAGCCATAAAATATGATGTAGAGAGTATCCCAACATTAATTTATTTTAAAAATGGAGAAGTGAGAGCTACAATGATTGGCTTAAGAACAAAACAAGATATAATGAACGAAATATCATAGTAAAAATAAGCTACTAGTTAATGTTAATCTAGTAGCTTATATATTATTTATATGAAGAATAAATATCTAATAAGGTATTTAATTCACGTGTTGGGGGATATTCCTCTTCAGAATACCTACATAATAAAGTGACATATAATTTTTCTTTATCATTTAAATATCTATAACAATTTGTTTTTAAATCTGCCAAGTTACAATATTTATATTCTGGCTTAAATATTCTTACTCTTGCAATTAATTTTTGTTTTATTTCGTTTTGAAGTGTGTTTATACAATAAATATAGTTTTTATTTCTAAAATTTTCTTTTAATAATTTATTATCTATCAAATCGTTCATCATCTCCTTGACCTTGTGGTAATACCTTTATAAATATTCCTTCTTTAGTTCTTTCTAGGATAGAATTTGTATCCAAATTAATATATGTTTTGTGTATTTGCTTATCTTTAGGTGCTTTTTTAAAATGCATTGGTACACAGGTTGCATCAGACAAAAATCTAAAATGATTAACTACTTTTTGGCTATAAGCCTTATTATTTTTAGATACTTGTTTAATTGTTTTCTTAGATTTTTTACTCCATGGAACCATTATATGTGATTTTACTCTTTTTCCATTTGGCATATCCCAATCATCTGACCCGGCATAAATAGGAACAATAGGACTTTTAAAATATTCTTTTGCAAAATCAGCAAATATATTTTGAGGAAGATGAACATTTACTGGAAACATAGAGTTGATATCTACCGCAAAGTCCACGAAGTGTTTTACTTCTCCAAATGTACCATCTTCAGAAACTCTATCTACTACGATTCCATAATTTCTTTTTTGATTGTCGTTTAGTTCTAAAAAACTATAAAGAGATAATGCAATACGATTCTTAGAAGATTTTAAACGATGAATTGCATTAGCGAATTGTGAAAATCTTACCATGTCTTCGCCAACATCATTTTTAGAAGCAGGGAGACGTTTAGAAAAATATTCCTTATACTCTTTTCCATATGATTTTTTTAATTCTTCTTCTAAAGGTGTCATAGAATAATATCTTCTATCTGAATTATCATCATCTAATATCAATTCTCCACTGCGAGTTAATTCTTCTATTTTTGTTTCATTTTCTGTATAATAGGCTTCTGTTGGATAATAGAATAGTTCCATTTTTAGAAGAACATTTTTTAAATCTTCAGTTTCTATTTGTGGGGCTTCGGAACCATTTACTAAAAGAGGTTCTAAATTAAATTCTGAAATTGCATACATTGCTCTAGAATATGAATTTAATATATGTAGTGCTCTATTTGTATACATTATATTGATTCCTAACAAATCAACTGTACTTAAAGTTTTTTGAACCTCTGGAGATAAGCCTGTCTTTATAGCACTTTTATCTTGCTTTAATTCTGAAAGACCAATTTCATCAAACTGATTGTTGGCAGTTTCTAACCATTCATCTAAATAGCCCATTGAATCAAACAAACTAACTAGTTCCGTATTTGATTGTATTAAATCTTCTCTAATGCTTGATTCGGTATAATCTAGATATGTCTTCATATATGCTGGCATTCCATCAAGAAGTAATTCGAATGCATCAAGATAACGTTTTCTTTGTATTAATGGCAAACGTGCTAACATTTTTTCTGCCATATTATATTTTTCTTGTCTAGATTTATCTAAATCTAATATGCTATCAAATATTGGTCCATAATTTTTTCTTATTTCAGATTCTACTTTTGGATATAGATGTCTCATAAATAATAATAAATTAGTTAAATTTTCGTCAAAACTATTTGTATGCATAAAAAAGTCCTTATCAGAGGATAAATTATTTTTTTCTATATGGTCTGTAATTTCATTATATTTTTTAGGATTTTTTAATAAATAAAGACAAGCATTATATGCAGTTACTTGATTTAATGTATGTTCGTTATAAAAAGAAACTGTTTTTAGTCTTGAATTATAAGTGTTTAATAAATTATAGATGCTAAAATCTCCCATATTTGGATTATTAGCCTTTTCTCTTTGAACAAATCTATATATTCTGTCAATATCTATATTTATTTCTTTATATTTAAATGGTTTAAAATCAGATACCATTCCTTCAGCTTTATCAATAGCGTATTTAAAATTCATAAAGTACATATGTAGTCCTCCCAACGATTAACATAATTATTATACTATATTTTAGTTGTTTAAACAATAGTTTTGCTAAATTATGGTATATATGGTACAATGTGAACATAGGAGAGATGATATGAAAAAAGGAAGAGTTTTATTAGGAATGAGTGGAGGAGTAGATAGTAGCGTATCTGCTTTACTATTAAAAAATGAAGGTTATGAGGTTATAGGTGTTACTTTGTCACTTTCTAACCATACAGATGCTAAAGATGCTAAAGAGGTATGTAATAAACTAGGAATAGAACATATTTCTATAGATATGCAAGAAAGTTTTAAAAAATATGTAATAGATAATTTTATAGATTGTTATGCGAATGCACTTACACCTAATCCTTGTATAGAATGCAATAGAAGGCTAAAATTTGGAGAGATGTATAAAAAAGCAAAAGAGCTAAATTGTGATTTTTTAGCAACAGGTCATTATGCTAAAATAGAATATAATGATGAATATAATCAATATGTATTAGAAAAATGTATAAATACTAATAAAGATCAATCATATGTGTTATATACTTTACCACAAGAAATATTAGCTAATGTTTTATTTCCATTAGGTAATTTTAGTTCTAAAGATGAAATAAGACAAATTGCAAAAGAAAATAATTTAGTAAATGTAGCAGATAAACCAGATAGTGAAGATATTTGTTTTATTCCTGATGGCAATTATAAGAAGTTTTTAGAGGAGAATTCAACTATTAAACCTAGACCAGGCAATATAGTTCTTACTGATGGAACAGTTTTAGGAAAACATACAGGCTTATATAATTATACAATTGGACAAAGAAAGGGTATGGGAATATCATATAAAGAACCTTTATTTGTTATAGGCTTTAATATTTTAAAAAATGAAGTAATAGTTGGAACTAAAGAAG
>ENA-ORPH01003818-ORPH01003818.1-human-gut-metagenome-genome-assembly--contig:-NODE-3818-length-10633-cov-3.448478_pt1 | contig 10633 bp, 5 predicted proteins | sample MGYA00242142_ERZ509074 | MGnify/ENA primary metagenome ERZ509074 (study PRJEB26280, sample SAMEA2338724) | human gut metagenome | biome: human gut; feature: human-associated habitat; material: faeces... | reverse complement strand
CGCAAGGCTCCGCGAGCTTATCGAGGCGAAGGGTATCCACTGCGCGGTGGAACTTGAGCATGAACCGGAATCCGAAGGCGTAGCCCTCAAGAAGAGCGGCTGCCACGGCTTCTGCGAGATGGGTCCCCTCGTGCGCATAGAACCCTATGGCTACCTTTACACCAAGGTAAAGCTTGAGGACTGCGAAGAGATAGTGGAAAAGACCGTAATGAACGGCGAGATAGTCGAACGGCTCAGCTATCATAAGGACGGCGTAAGCTATCCCCGTCAGGAGGATATACCATTCTATAAAAAGCAGACCCGTCTCGTGCTGGAGCACTGCGGCCATATCGACGCCACCTCGCTTCCCGAGTACCTTGCGATCGGCGGCTATTCCGCCTTTGAAAAGGTGCTTTTCGATATGACGCCGGATTCCGTGATAAAACTCATGGAGGATTCAGGTCTCCGAGGCCGCGGCGGCGGCGGTTATCCTACGGGCAAAAAATGGGCGCAGGTAGCCCGTCAGAAGGCGGAACAAAAATACATAGTCTGCAATGGCGACGAGGGGGATCCCGGCGCATTTATGGACCGTTCCGTTATGGAGGGCGACCCCCACAGAATGATAGAGGGCATGATGATAGCAGGTATAGCCTGCGGGGCTACCGAAGGCTATATATACGTCCGCGCCGAGTACCCATTGGCGGTGGAGCGGCTGAAGATGGCCATCGAGCAGGACACCTCCGCAGGACTTTTAGGCGACAATATCCTCGGCTCCGGAAAGCGCTTCCATCTCCATATAAACCGCGGCGCAGGCGCCTTTGTCTGCGGCGAAGGCAGCGCCCTTACCGCCTCAATAGAAGGCAAGCGCGGAATGCCACGCGTAAAGCCCCCGCGCACCGTAGAACATGGCCTCTTTGACTGCCCCACGGTGCTGAATAACGTTGAAACCTTTGCCAACGTAGCTCCCATAATAAACAACGGCATCGAGTGGTTCCGATCCTTCGGCACCCCTACCAGCCCCGGCACCAAGGCCTTCGCCCTCACCGGCAATATAAGCAATACCGGCCTTATTGAGGTGCCTATGGGCACCACCCTAAGGGAAGTCATATTCGACATAGGCGGCGGCATGCGCGGCGGTGCGAAGTTCAAAGCAGTACAGATAGGCGGGCCCTCCGGCGGCTGCCTTACATTTGCTGAAGACCACCTGGATATGCCTCTGGACTTCGATTCCCTCAAAAAAGCGGGCGCTATGATAGGTTCCGGCGGCCTTGTGGTAATGGATGACAGCACCTGCATGGTGGAAGTAGCGCGCTTTTTCATGCACTTCACTCAGAACGAAAGCTGCGGCAAGTGCGTGCCCTGCCGCGAAGGCACCCGCCGCATGCTGGAGATACTCGAGCGCATAGTCGCGGGCAACGGTCGCGAGGAGGACATAGACCTGCTTCTGGAGCTTGCGGACACAATATCCTCCACTGCCCTCTGCGGCCTGGGCAAGACCGCAGGCAACCCGGTAGTAAGCACCATCAGGAATTTCCGCGAGGAATACCTTGCACACGTGCGGGACAAATACTGCCCCACCCACAACTGCTCCAAGCTCAGGCGCATATACATCGATCCCGAGGTATGTAAAGGCTGCTCCAAGTGCGCGCGCAGCTGCCCCGTAAACGCCATATCCGGCGTCATAAGGCAGCCTTTCACCATAGACGCCGCCAAATGTGTCAAGTGCGGCGCCTGCATAGAAAACTGCAGCTTCGGCGCTGTAAAGGAGGCGTAACCATGACCGGAAAGTTTATGACCATAGACAACATACCCATCGAGCTTACCGGCGAGGAAAAGAACCTTCTCGAAGTGATACGCAGGACAGGCATCGAGCTGCCCACCTTCTGCTACTACTCCGAGCTTTCCGTATACGGCGCATGCCGTATGTGCATGGTAGAGGACGACAGGGGCAATATACACGCCGCCTGCTCCACCCCTCCCAAGGCCGGAATGACAATATACACCAACACATCGCGCCTGAGGAAATATCGCAGGAATATACTGGAACTGTTGCTTGCAAATCATTGCCGCGACTGCACCACCTGCGAAAAGAGCAGCGACTGCAAGCTCCAGCAGCTTGCACAGCGCTTTCACATAACCGGGGTGCGCTTCCCAAACGCACAGACAAAGCCCGACCCGGACTGTTCCTCCCCCTGTATCTCCATCGATCACAGCAAATGCATACTCTGCGGCGACTGCGTAAGAATGTGCAATGAGGTGCAGCACGTGGGCGCCATAGATTTCGCATACCGCGGCGCGAATATGGTAGTCTCCCCCGCCTTCGGCAGACCCATGGCGGAGTCCGGCTGCGTGGGCTGCGGCCAGTGCGCCGCCGTCTGCCCCACCGGCGCTATCGTCATAAAAAAGGACACCGAGCGGCTATGGGAAGACCTTGCGGATAGTAATACGCGCGTAATCGCTCAGATCGCCCCTGCCGTACGCACAGGTGTAAGCAAGACCTTTAACGAAAAATACGGCGACCTTGCCATGGGCAAGCTTGTAGCCGCCCTGCGCCGCATGGGCTTTGACGAGGTGTTCGACACCTCCACCAGCGCCGACCTTACGGTGCTTGAAGAGAGCAGTGAATTCCTTGAGCGCCTCGAGACAGGCGGCAAGCTGCCCCTCTACACCTCCTGCTGCCCGGCCTGGATACGCTTTGCGGAAACCCGTCACCCTGAGATATTGGAAAATATTTCCACCTGCCGCTCTCCAATGGAGATGTTCGGTTCCGTAATAAAGGAATACTTCGGCAATTGCGGAAAGCGGGTTGTATCCGTCGCCATAATGCCCTGCACCGCCAAAAAATTCGAGGCCATGCGTGACGAATTCAGGGACAAGAACGGCACGCCCTACGTAGACTATGTAATAACCTCCCAGGAAATAGTCCAGATGATACGTCAAAGTGGCATACGCTTTGACGAGCTGGAACCAGAGGCCGTTAGTATGCCCTTCGGCATGAGCAGCGGCGCCGGCCTGATATTCGGCGCGTCAGGCGGCGTTACCGAAGCGGTGCTAAGAAGGATCTCCGATGACAAATCCGCAGGCGCGATACGTTCCATTGCCAACTCCGGCGTCCGCGATATAGCAGGCCTCAAGGAGTGCAGCATCACCCATAACGGCGAGGAGATAAAGATCGCCATAGTCAGCGGCCTGGAAAACACCGATAAACTCATCCACCGCATAGAAGAGGGCGAGGTCAGCTACCACATGGTGGAGGTAATGGCATGTCCCGGCGGCTGCGTATCCGGCGCAGGCCAGCCGTTCGCAAAATCCGGTGAGCGAAGACAGCGCTCCGAGTCCCTGTACCGAAACGACAGAATGTGTCTCATACGCCGCTCGGAAGAAAATCCCCTCATGGAGGAACTGTACAGCGGCATACTTAAAGACAGGACACACGAACTGCTGCACGTGGATTATGTAAAATAACAGTATCAGCCCATCGTCCACCCCGATGGGCCACTTTTTTTTGCAAATGATCAGCGGTAAATCCGGAGCGAAAGTGCGTCCTTGCTGGAAATACATTCAATATAGCATACCTGTAGTTATGCAGACCGGAGCTGACGGACGCTTTCACAAATACTCCGGCATGCAATCGCCTTTATGCCCGGCACAGAGAGGCCACCGAGCTTTTTTCAAAAACCCCATGCTCCAATGCGGAACATGGGGTTTTCGATTAGCCAAATCATCAATACCTCTGGCTGCGCTGCTTTTGTATTACGTTTCTACCTTACTCCGAACAGTAGCTTTTCGTATGTGGGAAATGGCCAGTACTTCTCAGCCGTAAGCATCTCGGCCTCGTCGCACACTACCCTGAGTTCGGCCATTTTGTGCAGTATAACGTCCCGTATATAGTACGATGCTTCCGCAACGTCGTTTATGGTCTTTAGCCTGATGGTGGCGCTGTCAAGCTCCTCCGCCGCAGCATCTATCTCATCCACAAGCCCGGAAAGCTTTGCTATAGTCCTTCTCTCATACCTTCCTGTAAGCTCCGGCAGCATCTTTAGCTTTGCCTCGAGGGTATCCGCCAGATCCTTTTCGTATGCGGCAACTGCGGGCAGTATCTCCTTGCGCGCCATGTCTACCATGGTCAGCGCTTCAATATTGACAGTCTTGCAGTAATTCTCCAGAATTATCTCGTAGCGCGCCTGTATCTCGGCTCGGGAATAAACCCTGTGCCGCATCAGCATATCCACGTTCTTCTTCTCCAGCATGGCAGGCAGTGCATCCGGCGTAGTCCGAAGATTCAACAGTCCGCGGCTTTCCGCCTCCTTCAGCCATTCATCGTCATAGCCGTTGCCGTTGAACAGTATCCGCTTGTGCTCCTTTACAGTGCTGCGTATAAGGTCGTGCAACGTACCCTCAAAATTCTCCGCGCCTTCCAGCTTATCGGCATACTGTCTCAGGGACTCCGCAACGGCGGCGTTTATCATGATGTTGGCGCAGGCTATGCTGTCGGATGAGCCCAGCATGCGGAACTCGAACTTGTTGCCCGTAAAGGCGAAGGGAGATGTACGGTTTCGATCCGTTGTATCACGTATGAACCGGGGCAGTGTATGCACGCCCAGCTTCATGACGGTCTTTTCCACTCCGCTGTAGGGTTCGTCCTTCTCTATGGCATCCAGCACCGCCGTGAGCTCATCGCCTAAAAACATGGAAACTCCGGCAGGCGGCGCCTCATTGGCCCCGAGCCGATGATCATTTCCGGCTGTAGCTACAGACAGCCTGAGCAGATCCTGATAATCGTCCACCGCTTGTATGACGGCTACGAGGAACAGCAGGAACTGAGCGTTCTCATGGGGCGTTTCGCCCGGGGTGAGAAGGTTCACCCCGGTATCGGTAGCTATGGACCAGTTGTTGTGCTTGCCGCTTCCGTTTACCCCGGCGAAGGGTTTTTCGTGCAGCAGGCATACCAGGCCATGCTTGGAGGCCACCTTCTGCATTATTTCCATAGTAAGCTGGTTATGGTCGGTTGCGATGTTCGTGGTGGTATATATCGGCGCAAGCTCATGCTGCGACGGGGCCACCTCGTTGTGCTCTGTCTTAGCCAGTATCCCAAGCCTCCACAGCTCCTCATCCAGCTCTGCCATATAGGCGGCCACTCTGGGCTTTATGGCTCCGAAGTAATGGTCGTCCAGTTCCTGCCCCTTAGGCGGTTTTGCTCCGAATAGGGTTCGCCCGCAGAATACCAGATCCTTGCGCTGCTCATACATATCCTTATCTATGAGGAAATACTCCTGTTCAGGGCCTACACAGGTGCGCACACATTTGACGTCTGTATTGCCGAAGAGCCGCATTATGCGCATGGCCTGCTTATTCAGCGCCTGCATTGAGCGCAGCAGCGGCGTCTTTTTATCCAGCGCCTCGCCGCCATAGGAGCAGAAGGCCGTAGGTATACAGAGTGTCTTATCCTTTATGAATGCGTATGAGGTAGGGTCCCACGCCGTATAGCCGCGGGCCTCAAAGGTAGCACGCAGTCCCCCTGAAGGGAAGCTCGACGCGTCAGGCTCGCCCTGTATGAGATTTTTGCCGGAAAATTCCATTATGACGCCGCCGTCCGGCGATGGCGCTATAAAGCTGTCGTGCTTCTCGGCAGTTATGCCGGTAAGGGGCTGGAACCAGTGGGTAAAATGTGTAGCCCCGTGCTCCACGGCCCAATCCTTCATTGCGTCGGCTACCGCGTTGGCAACATCCGTATTCAGATTGGCCCCCTCGTCGATGGTCTTTCTGAGCGAATCGTATACTCCGAAGGGCAGCTTTGCCTTCATCGCCCTGTCGTCAAACACCAGGCTTCCGAAATAATCCGGTATCGAATTCATACTCTGTTTCTCCTTTTATACTAAAAAATTAATAGCTTAAATAAAAAAGGCGTCGCGGAAAACACTCTCCGAGACGCCTTTGCCTTTATAAAAAAGCATTATACCGCATATGCGTCAGATGTCAAGACTGATTTAAAATTTTGTCCTTACAGCCAAAAAAGCATTGACGCGGGTCTGGGATTGTGCTAACATTCCGATATTAATGGGCAAAGGCGTTCATTCATATCCAAGGACAAGGTGTCCCAATATGAATGAACGTTTTTCACTTTTTAAGGAGGGCTTATGAATTACACCGCAGACGAAGTGATGCAGTACGCGGCAGAAGAGGACGTAAAGTTCGTGCGCCTTGCCTTCTGCGATATCCGCGGCAGGCAGAAAAACATAGCCATACTGCCCGACGAACTGGGACGCGCTTTCAGGTACGGTATAGCCATCGACGCCTCAGCCATAGCGGGCTTTGGCGGCGAGGTGCATTCCGACCTTTTCCTGCACCCGGACACCTCCACCCTAACCTTCCTGCCCTGGCTTTCAGAGCAAGGCAAGGTAATAAGAATGTTCTGCCACATAACTTACCCTGACGGCACTCCCTTCGAGGCCGATACCCGCTCCATACTCGCCAAGGCTGTAGATTGCGCTCATGAACAGGGCGTGTCCTTCGCCTTCGGCTCCGAGATGGAGTTTTATCTTTTTAAGCTGGACGAAAACGGCGAGCCGACGAAGCTGCCATACGACAACGCCAGCTATATGGACATTGCCCCTGAGGACAAGGGCGAAAACGTCCGTAGGGAGGTATGTTTCACCCTGGAACAGATGGGCATAAAACCGGAAAGCGCCCACCATGAAGAAGGCCCCGGCCAGAACGAGATAGACTTCCGCTACTCCGACCCCGTGATCTCTGCAGACAACGCGGTGACTTTCCGCGGCGTCGTGAATACAGTCGCCGCCCGCAACGGACTTTGCGCCGACTTTTCGCCAAAGCCCCTCGAAAACCGCTCCGGCAACGGCATGCACATCAATATATCCGTCAGGTCGGAGGACGGCGGCGATGCGCTGCCTCGGGTGATAGCCGGCATACTATCACACATATCCGATATGACGGTATTTTTAAACACCGCCGAGGATTCCTACCTGCGTTTCGGCAGCAATAAGGCTCCCCGGTACATATCCTGGTCCAGCGAGAACCGTTCACAGCTTATACGTATACCTGCGGCAGAGGGAGAATACCGCCGGGCAGAGCTGCGCTCCCCCGATCCTGCCTGCAACCCTTATCTGGCCTTCGCGCTGATAATATACGCAGGGCTTGACGGAATTCGTCAGGATATGGCGCTGCCCGAGGCGGCGGACATTAACCTCTATACAGCACCTGAAGATGTCAGGGCAAAATTTGCAATGCTGCCCAGCACTCTTAAAAAGGCGCAGTCAGCCGCAGCGCGCAGCAGCTTTATAGCGGCAAGTCTGCCTCAAGCTATAATCGACTTTTACACAAAATAACCGCACTTTAATTATTCAGGGATAAGGAGGATGCGCAAATGGAATTTACCGAGCGCCGTTACAGCGTGCTGCTGGTGTCCTCATCTCCCAAATTCAACGAATCCATGCTGGCGCTGCTCCCGGAGAGCCGCTTTTATCCGGTCGCCGCTGTATCCGACGTTTCCAGTGCCCGGCGGCGCCTTCTCGAAAGCAAATACGACATAGTCATAATCAACGCCCCGCTACCCGACGATTTCGGCACCCGCCTTGCCCTCTACATATGCGAAAACAGCGGCGCAGGGGTTCTTCTTTTGGTAAAGGCGGAGCATTATCCCGATATAAACGGCCGGGTATCCCCTTTTGGCGTGCTGGTGCTACCGAAGCCCGCCTCCTCACAGACGGTGTCCCAATCGTTGCAGCTCCTTTGCGGCACAAGGGAACGCCTGCGGCGCATGGAACAAAAAACCGCCTCCATAGAGGAAAAGATGGAGGAGATACGCATAATAAACCGCGCGAAGCTGCTGCTTATGGAGCAGCTGAAGATGACGGAAAAGGAGGCGCACCGCTTCATTGAAAAGCAGGCCATGGACAGGTGCGTCACCCGCATAACTATAGCCCAAAGCATACTTTCCACATACAAGTAGAGGAGGAACAGCAACCATGACTAAATACATCTTCGTTACCGGCGGCGTGGTATCCGGCCTTGGCAAGGGCATCACCGCGGCATCTCTCGGCAGGCTGCTCAAAAACCGCGGTCTCAAGGTAGCGGCGCAAAAGCTGGATCCATATATAAACGTGGATCCGGGAACCATGAGCCCTTATCAGCACGGCGAGGTATATGTAACGGCGGACGGCGCCGAAACAGACCTTGATCTGGGTCACTACGAGCGTTTTATCGACGAAGATCTGAATAAGTATTCCAATCTTACCACCGGTAAGGTATACTGGAACGTGTTGAATAAGGAGCGCCGCGGAGAATTCCTTGGTTCCACAGTGCAGGTCATACCCCACATAACCAACGAAATAAAGGATTTCGTATACCGTGTGGGCAAGCAGACAGACGCCGATGTGGTAATAACCGAAATAGGCGGCACCATAGGCGATATAGAGTCCCAGCCCTTTATAGAGGCTGTGCGGCAGATATCCCTGGAGGTAGGCAGGGAGAACAGCCTGTTCATACACGTTACCCTCGTCCCCTTCCTCCGCGGCTCCGATGAGCACAAGTCCAAGCCCACCCAGCATTCCGTAAAGGAGCTTCAGGGCATGGGCATAAACCCCAATATAATAGTCCTCCGCTGCGACGAGCCTCTCGAGGATTCCATATTCAAAAAGATATCCCTCTTCTGCAACGTAAAGCTGGACTGCGTCATAGAAAACATCACTCTCCCCTGCCTTTACGAAGCGCCGCTGATGCTGGAGAAGTCCCACTTTTCCGACGTCGTCTGCCGGGAGCTTGGCATAGACGCGCCCGCGCCCGACCTTGCGGAATGGGAGAACATGGTGCGGCGCATAAAATCCCGCGAGAAGGAAGTTCGCATAGGCCTCGTAGGCAAGTATGTACAGCTCCACGACGCATACCTTTCCGTTGCGGAGGCCTTGCGCCACGCGGGCTATGCCCTCAATACACATATCCGCATACACTGGATAGATTCAGAGACGCTCACCGAAGCCAGCTGTAATGAGATGCTGGACGATCTGGACGGGATAATCGTCCCCGGCGGCTTTGGGGGCCGCGGCATAGACGGAATGATACTTGCGGCAAGGTATGCGAGGGAGAATGGCATCCCCTATTTCGGCATATGCCTCGGCATGCAGATAGCCGTCATAGAGTACGCAAGGCACGTTGCCGGCATTTCAGACGCACATTCCGGAGAATTTGATGAGCTTTGCAGACACAAGGTCATAGACTTTATGCCCGGACAGAGCGAAAATATAGATAAGGGCGGCACGCTGCGCCTTGGGGAATACCCCTGCGTAATAGCCCCCGGCACCACCATGGAGCGCTGCTACGGTACAAGCCGTATATCCGAGCGCCACCGCCACAGATATGAGTTCAATAATGACTATCGGGATGTCCTTACCAGGGCTGGGCTTACCCTTTCCGGTATGTCCCCGGACGGCAGGCTGGTAGAGACGGTCGAGCTTACCGGCAGGCCCTTCTTCGTGGGCGTGCAGTACCACCCGGAGTTCAAATCCCGCCCCAACAAAGCCCATCCGCTGTTCAGGGGGTTCATCGCGGCGGCTCTGGACAGAGCAGAGCATAAGCGGTAATATTATTATATTGCGTAATATTATTTAAAGGAGACAATAAATGGCAGCACAGACGGTACTGATACTTGATTTCGGCGGGCAGTACAAAGAACTCATCGCCCGAAGAGTAAGAGAATGCGGCGTTTACTCCATAGTAAAGCCGGGAGATATTTCCTTGGATAAGATACGGGAGATAGACCCCATAGGCATCATACTTACCGGCGGCCCCAACAGCGTATACGAGAAGGAATCCCCCCACTGTGACAAGGCCATATTCGATATGGGTATACCGGTGCTCGGCATATGCTACGGTATGCAGCTGCTCTCCTGGTCGCTCGGCGGCGAAGTAGCTCCCTGCTCCTCCAGCGAATACGGCAGGACAAAGATGCAGGTAAGCACCGATTCCCCGCTGTTTGCCGGGCTCGACCCCGCACAGATCGGACTGATGAGCCATACCGATCAGGTGACAAAGCTCCCTGCGGGATTCAGATCTGTTGCTCACACCGTCTCCTGTGAGAATGCGGCAATAGAAAATGCCGCTAAAAAGCTCTATGGCTTCCAGTTCCACCCCGAGGTTGAAAGTACGCCCAACGGAACCGCCATGATACGCAGCTTTCTTTACTCGGTTTGCGGCGCAAAGGGGGATTACGACCTTAAGAACCTTGAGCAGCAGCTCATCTCTGACGTCAAAAAGCAGGTGGGCGGTGCACATGTGCTGCTTGCCCTTTCCGGCGGCGTGGATTCCTCCGTATGCGCGGCGCTGCTTTCCAAGGCGCTGCCCGGCCAGCTCCACTGCATATTCGTGGATCACGGTCTCATGCGCAAAGATGAGGGAAACGAGGTCGAGGCGGCCTTTAAAAACCGCGATTTAGACTTTATCCGCGTGAACGCCCAGGAGCGCTTCCTAAAGGCCCTTGCAGGCGTTACTGACCCGGAACAGAAGCGCAAGATAATCGGCACGGAATTCGTGCGGGTATTTGAAGATGAATCCAAGAGACTGCCCAACGTAAAATTCCTCGCCCAGGGTACCATATACCCCGACGTCATAGAATCCGGCGGAAATAAAGCGGCCACCATAA